>Ga0123356_10001103_pt1 | contig 29965 bp, 19 predicted proteins | sample TergutEmb28metaG_2_FD_92546 | JGI IMG/M metagenome (GOLD analysis project Ga0123356, IMG submission 92546) | Embiratermes neotenicus P3 segment gut microbial communities from Petit-Saut dam, French Guiana - Emb289 P3 | ecosystem: Host-associated > Arthropoda: Insects > Digestive system > Gut ...
ACGCCCTTGTGTTCTCAATGTTCTGCTGCTCTCCGAAGATTTGTTTAAAAACATAGTCTTCCAGCGGAGAAGCAAAATCATTATTTTTCATAAAAAACCTCTGCCTATATATGGCACACAGGTGCGTGGTGCTTGACCGAGAATCAAAATATTTTCAAGATTTTTTAATTTTTTTGAAAAAATCACTATACAAGTGTTTTTTGAAGAGATTTTACTGGCATTAGACTCACACAAACCGCAAACCGAAGGTTTGAAGGGTGAAAAGGTAGCAGCTACCAAAATCCCAAAGATTCGGGAAGACGGGACAGCCTGCGTGCGCAGAAAAACCCCAAGCATCCATTGGATGCAGGAGCCTGCTTACGAGCCTCTCGCTGCGCTCGGTCTCTTCGGCGAGGAATTTCGGAAGATGTTTTTCTGCGCCCGCAGTCTGCCCCGCCTTCCCGTTGTTTGTTATTAGGCTAAATGGTAACAGCTGCCAGTTTTCACTTGAAAAAGATGTAACATAATGCTAAGATAGTAATTAATATATATTAAAAGGAGTTTTTAATGAAGAAGTTTGCTGTTTTAGTTATAATGACATGTTTTATCGTATCCGGTCTTGCCGCGCAGCAAAACACCATGGTGCGCATAAACGGCGGAACATTTACCATGGGCAGCCCGGCAAATGAAGAGGGACGATTTGATAATGAAATTCAACGGCAAGTTACGGTAAGTTCATTTCAAATGAGCAGATTCCCTGTAACTCAGAGAGAATATCAAGAAATTATGGGAACGAATCCCATCCATTTTAAAGGAGATAATCTTCCTGTAGAAAGTGTAAGCTGGTGGGATGCTGTAGAATACTGCAACAGAAGAAGCCATAGAGAAAGATTAACACTTGCATATACGATTGACAGAGAAAGGGGAACTGTAACATGGAACAGAAATGCAACCGGCTACCGTTTGCCAACAGAAGCTGAATGGGAATATGCCTGTCGCGCAGGAACAAGAACAGCATATAATACAGGAAATAATATAACAACAACACAGGCAAATTTTGGCGGTGTAAAAGAGAGAGTGGAAGAAGTAACTAATGAATTTGGCTTGGTGAGCCGTACTACAATTAGAGAATTCACAACACGAGTAGGAAGTTTTCCTGCAAACGCATGGGGTCTACATGATATGCATGGAAATGTATGGGAATGGTGCTGGGACTGGTATGGAGATTATCCGGCAGGAGCGCAAACAAATCCAACAGGAGCGGTCTCCGGCGAGGACCGCGTGTTACGCGGCGGGTCGTGGCTCGATGACGGTCGGGACCTTCGTTCGGCGTATCGGAGCTACGGCGATCCCGACGGCAGGGACAGCTATATCGGCTTTCGTGTTGTCCGCCCCTGAGTTCTGCGAAAATCGAAGGGCAAGAAACGGAGCGTTCGTAGTCCGCCACAGCGGACGGAGAGCGCGCAGTGCGTGCCCTTCGTTGGGAATAAAATAAAAATTTGTCGAAAAAATAATTAACAAATTTACCCGCCGCAGGCGGGCAAATTTTTGTATATGAATTTTTGTATATTGTTAAAATTTAAATAATTGGTTAAAATAAATGTGGAGAGCGGTCTCCGGCGAGAACCGCGTGATACGCGGCGGGTCGTGGAACAATGACGGTCAGAACCTTCGTTCGGCGTATCGGAACAACAACAATCCCGACAACAGGAACAACAATATCGGCTTTCGTGTTGTCCGCCCCTGAATCCTGCGAAGTGCTAGTCAATCGCAGAACAAACCGCTTTCCTGTCTGACCACTTGGTTCAAGTAGTCAGACGAATTTGAGTTTCGCTTTCCTGTTAGTATTAGGACATGTTTTCCAAAGAAAGCCGGAAAGCGCTTTTTTAACTTTTAAGTGTAACGTAACTATTACACAATGTAACGCAACTATTACAATCACTTTTGAGGAGATATAGTCAGACATCAAATGGTGGTGGGTTTCAGAGGTGGCAGTGAGGTTGCTGCTATCATTTAGCCTAATAACAAACAACGGGAAGGCGGGGCAGACTGCGGGCGCAGAAAAACATCTTCCGAAATTCCTCGCCGAAGAGACCGAGCGTAGCGAGAGGCTCGTAGGCGAATTCCTGAGGGGTTTTTCTGCGCACGCAGGCTGTCACGCCTTCCCGAATCTTTGTAATTGTAATATAAGCGTAACAGTAACTGCTTTTTTTTGCCGACGGGTCCCCAAGTAAAATTTTTAGGCATACATTTCTGAATAGCAAAGCGAGTTGATTATTTTTCAATATTCCCCTAAAATACCCCCATGCTATCAAAAATGCGAAACATAGGCATAATGGCGCACATTGATGCCGGCAAGACCACAACCACAGAGAGGATACTTTTTTACACCGGAAAAAGCCACCGGATCGGGGAAGTTGACGACGGGGAAGCCATCATGGACTGGATGGAACAGGAGCAGCAGCGCGGCATCACAATTCAGAGCGCGGCAACAACTACTTACTGGAAAGACCATCAGATCAATATAATTGATACTCCGGGTCATGTTGATTTTACTGCCGAAGTAGAAAGATCTTTGCGTGTACTGGACGGAGCCGTTGCGATTTTTGACGCGGTTCGGGGAGTGGAGCCGCAGACAGAAACAGTTTGGCGGCAGGCACAGAGGTACAATGTTCCCTGCGTGGGTTATGTAAATAAAATGGACAGGCTGGGCGCTGATTTTTTCTTTGTTATAGAAGATGTTAAAAAGAAATTAAAAATAAATACTGCGGCATTGCAAATCCCTATCGGAAAAGAAAGTACATTTGAAGGCGTAATCGACTTAATCGAAATGAAAGAAATTCGATGGGAAAACGAAGATATGACTGTTTCGCAGATAAAACCGGAACATGAAGATATTGCCAAAAAATGGCGGGAAAAATTGATTGATACGCTGTCGGGAACATCTGATATTTTAACCGAGAAATATCTTGCGGGAGAAGAAATTGATTCTGCTTTGATACGAAGTGAAATTCGGAAAGCGGTCATTAACCGAGAGGTACTGCCTTTGTTTGCGGGCGCTTCCCGGCGCAATATCGGCGTACAGCCTGTAATTGACGCGATAGTAAATTATCTGCCCGCTCCCGATGAGAGAGCGAGCGCAATAGGACACAGAATTAAAAAAGACGAAATCGAAGATATCGCTATACCTTGCGATATAAAACAGGAACCTTTAGGGCTTGTTTTTAAGATTCAAAATGACCGTGAAGCGGGAAGCCTTTGTTATGTAAGAATGTACTCAGGTTCATTCAAATCAGGCAGCGCTGTTTACAATGTGGGAAAGAAAAAGCGCGAAAGAGCAAACAGAATATTACGGATGCACTCAAATAAATCTGATGCGATGGATAGTTTGAGCGCCGGGGATATCGGCGTAATTATCGGGATGAAGCTGGCTCAAACCGGCGATACAATCGGCAGCGAAGGCTGGCCTGTTCTGCTGGAAAAAATGCAGTTTCCGGAGCCCGTAATATCAATATCTATTGAATCGCAGACAGTATCGGATCAGGATAAATTAAAAGAGATATTGGCTCTTCTTTCCAAAGAAGACCCTACATTTACAATCAAGGAAAACGATGAAACAGGTCAGCTTATAATCTCCGGCATGGGCGAACTTCATCTTGAAGTTCTTGTAACAAGAATTATAAAAGATTACAAGCTCAAGGCAAAAGTCGGCAATCCGCAGGTAACATACCGTGAATCAATCAGCAAGATTATGGAGCACACGGAAAGTTTCTCCAAAATAATTGCCGCAAAAGAAAATGCCGCAAAGTTAACTTTAAAAGTTGAACCTGCAAAAAGAGGCAGCGGCAACAAATATATTTATGCTGCAAAAAACTCCGGCAAGACCGATGTTCCCTGCGAAATACTTGAAGCAATCGAACGCGGCATAAACGCCTCTTTTTCATCCGGCATTGTGATGGGCTACCCCTGCATCGATATAACCGCAACTATTACAGACATTCACTATTCAGAACTTACAGGCAGCGAGTTTGCTTTTGAAGCCTGCGCCAGCATGGCGTTTGACGAAGCCTGCCGCGGGGCAAATCCCATCCTTCTTGAACCCATCATGGCGGTTGATTTAACATCTCCCCATGAATTTGTAGGAGAGGTAATGAGCCTTGTTACCCAGCGCGGAGGGCATATCATGAGCATGAACGCAAAATCCGATGAAGATGAAATTAAAGCGCAGGCGCCAATGGAAAAAATGTTCGGCTTCATGACCAGTTTACGAAGCGTCTCTCAGGGAAGAGCAAATTTCAGCCTTGCGTTTTCTCACTTTGAGAAAAAGAACTAAAGGTAAAAAATTCTTCCCCCTCCTATTTAAGCGGCAGATACTCAATAATGATTATTTCCACACAGCGGTTGAGACTTCCATGACTGCCATCCCCGTAAATCCTGTCATTGTAACCCGCATTGATCATTGACGCCGGTTTTATCCCTCTGGAAATAAATTCATCCAGAACGGATTGCGATCTCGCTGTACTAATGACTTCAAGTTGAGCATATTCTTCAGGAGTATTTTCGGTGGGGTTTGCGTGCCCGGAAAGTTGAATAATAAATTCCGGGTGCTGGAGCATGATGTTTACCACACTCTGAACAGCGGAAAGGTTGTTACTTACCTGAGTCGATGTAAGAGCTGTTGAGGCTCCCGCGCCGGGACGCGGGTTATTGAATTCCGTTTGGTTTCCCGCGAAGTCAACATAGTAAATCCCGTAGATCCTTACGCGCTGGACTATTTCTATTGGAGGAACATCATTATGGATCCACCGGGCGTAAAGCGTAAGCTCTTGTGTATTTACAAAACCATTGACAAAATCCCATGGCAAACCTTCAAAACGCTGATTCGCGTACCAGCCCGCAAAATAATGGTTAGACCTTTCCATTGCCACAGGTTGTGTGACTCTTGTGCCGCGCGCAATTATTTGTTCAGCGGGTTCTTCTCTTCCTTCATTTGCCTGGAAAAAAATGCGGCTGGTTATTTTATCCCACCTTGCGTGAAGGCTCATGTTTTCAGTTACCGGTATGCCAAAATGCCAGCGGTAATAATCATCCCAGTCGCCATCAGGATCAAGATAACCTTCAGGTGTCTTTGGGTAATCAGTATACCAGCCGCCGAAACCAAACCCTAACGGATCTTCCGGGTTACCTTCACGAACCGGGGTTGGGGGTTCCCCAGCCGTTGCGCCGCTAACTATGTATTGCCATTGCGGATCTGTTGTTCCGTCGTTGAAGACGAAGTTTACAGTATAAATAGTCGGGATAGATATCCATTTGGCGTGCAAGGTCATGTCTGAAGTTACCGGTGAGGAAAAATCCCATTCGCGGATAGAAGTATCGTTTGTAAACCAACCGTCAAAACTGTAACCGGGTTTTACCATTGGGAGAGGCCTTTGTGCTTTGGATTCAGAGAGAACATATTGAAAACCGGGATCTGGTTCACCGCCAATCGGGTTGAATAAAACTACATACCTGACCTTTTCCCATCTGGCGTACAGGATCATATCTGAATTAACCGGTTTAGAGAAAACCCAGCGGTTATCTTCATCCCATATACCGTCAGGATCTAAAACACCAGACGTCATCGGTTGAACAGTATACCATCCGATAAAATTTTTGCCTTCCTGGATCATTGGCCTAGGCATTACCGCACAGGTACCCTGGGCGACAATCTGGGGAAGTACCATATAGATCGGCCCTAAGGTGTCAAAGGTGTTGGAAACAAATTCTACGGTATAATATTCATTTTCATCCCACCTTGCGTACAAGGTTATATCTTCGTCAACAGTATCTGAGGCAAAATGCCAGCGTTTTCCTTCATCCCAGCCGCCGGGTGTTATCGGCTTTTCAGTATACCAGCCGCCGAAACCATAGTCGTTATCCTTAAACATGGGCAGAGGTTCCTGTACTTTTCCCCCGTCTGCTGCAAATTGATCGGCAGGTGCGGGTGATCCGCCGTCCGCTTCGAACTTGACCGTAAATCCTTCTTCTTCCCATTTTGCGTACAGGAACATACTTTGGTTCACTAATTCATTTGCAAAGTCCCAGATTTCACCGGTATTTTTATACCATCCGGCAAAGGCGTATCCTGCGCGGGATATTTGCCTCGGTTCTCGTACCGGTGCTCCTGTAAGAACAGCCTGTGCTTGCGGAATGGGAGTTCCGCCGTTTGTTATGAATGTCACAGAAACCGGGACAGGGATCCACAGGGCATGCAGAGAAAGAGTGGCGTTTGAAACTGCATCAGGAATGGCGCCTGGAACTGTCGTACCGTTAACCACTGTATCAAAATCCCACAGTGTATTCGTGTTGCCCGGATCTGTTAGCCATCCGCCGAAAACAAAACCGTTGAAATTGCTGTCATCTTTTGGAGTGATTGGCGGGGGCGGCAGGACTTTTTGTCCGTAAATAATATGCTGATCCGATACTTCCGGTTCGCCGCCATTTTCGTAGAATATAACGGTAACGCTGCTGGCAGCCCACCTGGCGTACAAATTTAAAACTCCTTCGGCTGTTGTGTTATCATTTGTTACCGGTGTTTCAAAGTTCCAGCGGTTGCTTTCCAGCCATGGCGTTCCGTTTACGGTATACCAGCCGCCGAAACCCTGACTCGAATTTTCCATTGGGGGAGGTTCTTTGACTTTTGTTCCATGGATCAAAACTTGATTGGGCGGCTGCGGGTTTCCGCCTGACGAGTTAAATACTACAGTGTAAGGAACCGGAACCCATTTTGCAAATAAGGTAAAATCTCTTACAACAATGTCATTGTCAAAGTCCCAGGCATTTCCCGAACGGCTTGAGTTGGGAAACCATCCGCCAAAAACAAAACCAGGCTGGGTTATCGCGGGAACTCTTTCTACTTTTCCGTCACGGATAATCGATTGAGGACCTACCCAGTCCTTACAGTCAGGACCCGGGTTGAAACTTACAATAAAGAATTCCCGGTTGGTATTTGTTGTACCTGAATTATCATTTAGAGCCCACCATGTTTCTACGATGGGATTGCTGCATGACAAAAAGAGAACTGCTATGGAAACCGCGCTTGCAAGTACATTAAATATTTTTTTCATTTTTTTTCCTCTTAATTAATGTCAACCTGGGTAATTATCATTTCTACCCTGCGGTTTCTGTTTCTGATGTCCCATTCATTTGTTACGGTTCTTGAACCGCCATAGGAGATCGTGACAATTTGCTTTTCGTCCACTCCCCTTTTTTTGAGCTCTCCCGCGACAACTTCCGCTCTCATAACACTCAGCGCCATAAGGTCTTCAATTTCACTGTGATTAATTGTATGGGGATTGGCATGGCCTTCTATCCTGACGCGGTAATTAGGATTATCCTTTAAAGTTTGCGCAGTATAATTTAAAACCATTTCATTTAACTGTTGGGCATCCCTGTCAATTCCAATATTGTATCTATCGATATCAGGACCAAACAGGACAAATTCAACCGAGGAAATAGAAATGCGTCTTACAATTTCTTCGGGCGGAATGGTCTTTATAATTTCTACATATTCGGTTGTTTCTTTGGTAATTGTTTTTTGCGGCAGGGGGAATTTATAACCGGCTGTAAGTGAAGCGCCGGCGATAAACGGATACCCGCCGCGTATCATGAATTCAAGATGCCATCTTGCGGATAGTGGGATAGTTACCCCTGCTGCCGCTTCAAATAGCAGGGAACCGCGTGTCATTGTTACATCATTTAACGGATTTTCCGAAGTTCCCCTGTATGCGCTGATAAGTCCAAAACCGCCCTGAATAAAAATATTCCATGGGTTAAGTTCCTTGCCAAACTTAAGAAAATTCCATCTTAAATAAACCTGACCTTCAAAAGCCAATATATGGCGTTTATCTTCTTCTGCGCTGAAGTTGACGCCGAGCCTGCTTCCAATCATTAGTTTTGGCGACAACCATAATTTGGGATCTACTATTGCCTGAAAGGACGTTCCTGAAATCAGAAACCCGCTCATTCCAAGACCGCCGTCCAGTGACCAGAAATCTCCTGCCGGAAAATCGTATATTGTTTGAGCGCTTCCCCAGGATACAATCAGCAAAAAAAGCAATAACATTAAAATTATTTTATTTAACATTTTTACCTCAATTTTCAAAATTATAATAAATTATGTTAACTAAATAATATTCCGTTAAAAAAACAGATCAATAGTTTTTTAATTTATTTATTAATAAAGCTGTTAAGATTTAAATAAAAACCAAAATCCAGCCGGTGCCTGACACCATTTTGTGGTGTCAGGCACCGCTAAATTCTTCTTCCCTCTTCCTCCGCGTCCCCTGCGCCTCTGCGCCTCCGCGAGAGTCTTGGCAAACTTGGCGGTGTCAGGCACCGCTAATCTTTGGGCAAATTTACGGCGATAATATAAATATGAAACAAATTCTAGTATTATTGCTTTTAATTACGTTCATTCAGTGTACAGGTAACCCCAAAACCCAGGAAAAACTGGAAAATCAGGCTGAAATTGCGGCTTTTATCCGCGAACCGCCGGGGGATTTGCCTGTTACATCATTTCCCGAAATTTGGGGATATGTTATCGCGGGGCAGGAAGCGGCTCTTAGAAGGGGGCTTCCCATAACAGATGTTGGGTATTTCGGCGCGGAAGTTGACACTTACGGTAAACTTTCCAAAGTGCCTAACCGCAACAATCTTTCCTCTTTTCCGGGAAGAGTTCATTTAACTGTAACATGTTTCAGCTACCCTCTCACTTATTTTGTGCTTTTACCGGGTTCACAGCAAAGACGCGAGTTAATAGCGGACCTTGTAGCTGCGAGCGCTAACTTTGACGGTTTAAATATCGATTTTGAAAATATCCCCGTAAGGGCAGAAGCATCTTTTATATCATTTATACGCGAATTGCAAAGAGAACTTCCCAAAGATAAAATATTTTCTATTTGCCTTTACGGCAGAATAAGGGCGAATCCAAACGATGTTTATGATTATATAAAATATGTGCCCTATGTAGATAAAGTATTTGTAATGGCTTACGATGAACATTGGAGTACATCAAGAGCGGGTCCTGTTTCGTCAATTGGCTGGAGCAGAAATGTAGCCGAATATTCATTGCGTGTTGTTGGTCACGAAAAACTTGTTATGGGTATCCCGTTTTACGGGCGCGCATGGGTTGATCATAATCATCATAGGGCGCTTGTATATTCCAGCACAGAAAGATTGATAAATACCCACAATGTAAAAGATATAAGACGCGATAACGGTATCCCTACCTTTGATTATACTGCAAGTGTAAATGTTAAAGTTTTTTATGAGGATGAATATTCGCTTTCCACAAGATTTGAAATGTATAAATCTATGGGAGTAAGAGCAATCGGTTTTTGGCGCGTAGGTCAGGAAACGCCAAGAGCTTGGAATATACTGGAAATAGAATAATTAAAACAGCTCTCCCTGCAAAGGTGCGAATGTTTCCGCGGCGGATGTTTTTTTCGAGGCGGATGTTTCTATCAATGCCAGGAAATCCTCTTCGCCAATGACAGGGATACCCAGTTCCTGCGCTTTTTTGTTTTTGGAAGAACCTGAGCCGGGATCATTTGTAACAAGGTATGAAAGCCCCTTTATTATAGATGCTTTTACCTGAGCGCCAAGTGATTTTATTTTTTCTTCGGCTTGTCCGCGCTTCATTGATTTTAACTCACCTGTAAAACAGAAAGTTTTTCCGGCAAGAGGCTGTGATTCCTGTGAAGCAGGAGCTGCAATGGAAATAATATTTGTTTTTAAAACTTCGTCCATTTCAAATTTACATTCTTTTAGACCTTCTGCAATTACCAATGCTGTAATTTCTCCAAGACCGTGTATTGCCGCTAAATCAGAAACAGATGCACCGCGAAGTTTTTCCAGCGTGTCAAAACCCGCATCTGTTATTTTTTCCATTGTTGTTTTAGCGACGTTTTCTAAATCAAAACCCGCGGCAAATTCGGCAAGGGATAATTCTCGTTTTGTCTGAATATGACGGATCACTTTGGCGGCAGACAGCTCTCCCATTCTTTCATATTCAGAAAGCTCTTGTGCCTTTAAAGAATACAGTTCATGTATATGTCTTATGTTTTTTTCAAATAATTGTTTTAGTAATTTATCTCCTAGCTCTCTTATGTCCAGTACAGAAACCCATTTTTCAAGGCGGTGCAGCAGGCGTTTTGGACATTGAGGGTTAGGACAATAAAGCCTTGTGCCTGAATCTGTCAGCTTTGTGCTGCACGTAACGCATGTATCCGGAAAAATAATATCCTGTGTTTCATTATTATTGTTAATTGGCGCAAGCCCTTCTATTTTGGGGATTATTTCTCCGCGTTTTGTGACAGTTACAGACGAGCCTATTTTTAAATTCATGCTGCGTATCATATCGGGATTATTAAGATTTGCGCGTTTTACGATTGTTCCCGCAAGACGCACAGGTTCAAAAATTCCAATCGGGGTATAAGTAGCTCCGGATTCGCTCCAGATAACTTCTTTTAAAGTGCTAAAAGCCGTCTCCAGCTCAAATTTAAAAGCGATTTGTTTTTCCGGGCAGGTTTTACGAAGGTCCGCCATATCTGTTTCGTTGTCTTTTACCACAAGTCCGTCAATATCAAAAAGAAGCGTCTCTCTTTTTTTTGAAATCATGTCCCGGTAGTCGATAATTTCCTGCACTGTTGAAAAAGTTTTTGCTTCTGTGACATTAAATCCGCGTTGTTTTAACCAATCGATTTTTTGCAATTCGTCTTTAAAATAGTTATCGTCTCCCGTTGCGGCTGCGTCATAAACAATCAAATTTAAATCTTCACAGCCTTCGCCGTCTTTGCGGCGCATAATACCGACAGCGGCATTGCGGCAGTTTGCGCTTGTTTGATACTTGGTTTTCCATACCTCGTGCGTCATGATAACTTCGCTTCTAACGCCGCCTGTAAAAGGTATATCAAGTTTTAAAACAGCGCCTTTCATTTTACGCGCGTTTACAAAAATATCCTCGCCGACACCGCGTGTAACAGCGCGCACCAGATTTCCTTTTTCGTATTGCAGCTCAAGGCTTGCGCCGTCCATTTTAAACTGAACAACAAAGATTTTTGTTAACCTGCTGTTTACGTCGGTTAACGTATTGTCGATTTTCTTAATCCATGCCAGAAAAGCCTGCGGATTTGATGCTTTATTCTGGCTTCCCATGGGGATCAGGTGTTTAGCCTTTGGAAACCCGTCAACACCGGCAGCAGCGCCGACTTTTTTAAACAATTCGCTCTGCGGCGCCAGTGTTTTTAACTCGTCCCAAAGCAGGTCAAATTGATCGTCAGAAATTTCAGGCTCCCCTGAGTAATAGGAGCCCTGGTATTTTTGAATTAATTGTTCCAGTTCCGCTATTCGTTCGTTTTTAGAGACCATGTCATATTCTACCACGAACAAATATTAAAATTCTACCACGAACCACACGAACGTGGTAGAATCTCCTCATTGTTTTTGATACAATTAACCATGAGTGTTTACGAAATATATGTAGAAAAGAAACCGGAGTTTGCAGATGAAACTTTGGCGTCGGATTTGCGTCTTGGGCTGCAAATGGATAATATTAAATCGGTAAGAATTATAAACCGTTATTTTACGGAAGGCATATCCGCCGAAGATTTTGAAGCGGCAAAAAATACGGTTTTTTCTGAACCTGTTGTAGATAATATTTACGAAAAGCTCCCCTCTTTTAATGATGCGCGGGTTTTTGCCATGGAATACCTGCCGGGTCAGTTTGATCAAAAAGCGGAAATATGCGCCCAGTGTATATCACTTGCGGCAGCAATAGAAAAACCCGTAGTAAATACTGCCAGAATAATCGCCGTTTACGGAGATTTAACAGATAACGATTTTTCACGGATTAAATCATGGCTTATAAATCCTGTAGAAAGCCGGGAAATATCGCTGGAAAAACCATCAACATTAATACAAAAATATCCAAAGCCAGGTGATGTAGAAATAATGGATGGCTTTATTTCTCTTTGCGCAGACGGCCTTAAAGATTTCCTTGCAAATATGAACCTTGCTATGGATTTATCTGACCTGCAATTCTGTCAGAAATATTTCAGAGACGAAGAAAAACGAGACCCAACCTTTACGGAGATTCGTGTTTTGGATACTTATTGGTCGGATCACTGCCGTCATACTACATTTTTAACGGAACTAAACGAGATTCAAATTGAAGATGATATTATTCGTGAAAGTTATAATAACTACCTTGCGCTTCGCGCGGAACTAAAACGAAGTGATAAACCTGTTACCATGATGGATATGGCGACAATCGGGGCAAGAGCGCTAAAAGAACGCGGTTTATTAAATAACCTGGATGAATCAGAAGAAATTAATGCCTGTTCTGTAAAAATAAAAGTAGAAGTAAACGGTAAAGACACCGACTGGTATTTAATGTTTAAAAATGAAACGCATAATCATCCTACAGAGATAGAACCTTTCGGAGGAGCCGCTACCTGTCTTGGAGGCGCTATAAGAGATCCGCTTTCAGGGAGGGCTCATGTTTATCAGGCAATGCGTATAACGGGCGCAGGTGATCCTCTTTTGTCCTCTACCCTGCCCGGGAAACTGCCGCAGAGAAAATTATGCCGTACTGCCGCAGCAGGTTATAGTTCTTACGGAAATCAGATAGGACTAACTGCAGGTCTTGTTCAGGAAATTTATCATCCTGGTTTTACCGCGAAAAGAATGGAACTTGGCGCTTTAATAGCCGCAGTTCCCTGTGAAAATGTAGTTCGCCAAAGACCTGACGCGGGCGACGTTGTTATTCTTCTTGGAGGCAGAACAGGCCGTGATGGAATTGGAGGCGCGACAGGCTCATCAAAGTCACATAATGAAAGTTCATTTATTACATGCAGCGCGGATGTTCAAAAAGGCAATGCCATAGAAGAGAGAAAAATTGTAAGGCTTTTCCGTAACCCGAGTGCCTCCAGGCTAATTAAAAAATGCAATGATTTCGGCGCTGGCGGGGTGAGCGTTTCTGTAGGAGAGCTTGCGGACGGACTTTTAATAGATTTGAATAAAGTATCTGTAAAATACGAAGGTCTGGACGGCACTGAACTTGCCATTAGCGAAAGTCAGGAAAGAATGTCAATTGTCACCGCGAAAAAAGACGCTGATAAATTTATTTCTCTTGCAGCACAAGAAAACCTTGAAGCCTTTGTAATTGCGGAAGTTACACAAGAGCCTCGTCTTGTGATGAACTGGAATGGAAAAACAATAGTTAATCTTTCAAGAAGCTTTTTAAATTCCAATGGCGCTTGTAAATTTGCAAAAGCCGCCGTAACAAACGGATTGTCTGGAATAAAACAGGATATTGTAAACAAAGAATTTAATTTTGAAGAATTAAAAGCGTTTGCCAAAAGTCTTAATATTTGTTCGCAAAAAGGTCTTGCGGACGGCTTTGATTCGAGTATAGGAGCCGGGACAGTTGTTGCTCCGTACGGCGGAAAACATCAGATCACTCCTTCTCAATCCATGGTTGCAAAAATTCCTGTTCTGGAAGGTGATACAAAAACCTGCTCTATTATGAGCTGGGGGTATGACCCTGAAGTTTCGTCTTTAAGCCCTTATCACGGAGCTGTTTTTGCGGTTGTTCATTCTATCGCCAAAGTTATTGCCTCGGGAGGAAGCAGGAAAAACGTATATCTTACATTTCAGGAATATTTTGAAAAGTTACGTGACGATCCTTTACGCTGGGGGAAACCTTTTGCGGCGCTCCTTGGCGCTCTTGATGCGCAGTTAGGCTTACAGGCTGCGTCAATCGGCGGCAAAGATTCAATGTCAGGCACCTATGAAAATATCGATGTGCCGCCAACACTTGTATCTTTTGCGGTTGCGCCGTCTAAAACAGATAATATTATTACTCCGGAGTTTAAAAAAGCGGATAGTTTAGTCTATCTTTTAAAACCTCCCAAAGGCGATAAATATGATTTTAAGGCATTATGTGAATATTTTGACAATATAGAAAAATTAATTGCGGATAAAAAAATTATTTCCGCATGGGCACTAGGCTCTGGAGGCACAGCGGAGGCAATTATTAAAATGTGCGTCGGCAACAGGCTTGGCTTTGCGGCAGAAGGCGAACTTTCTTGCGGCTTTGGGTTTGGAGGATTTGTTGTAGAGACGGTTGAGCAAATTTCTCGCAGAGACGCAGAGTTATTGGGGCGTACTACGGAACAATATATTTTAAAAACTAAAAGTTATGAAGTGTTTTTCCATAAGTTGCAGGCTGCATGGGAAGGTACTCTTGAACCTTTGTATCCGCGTTTGGTTATTCAGGACAGCAAGACTGAAGATTTTACCGCGAACCAACACGAACCAACACGAACCAATACTTTGAATTCTTCTTCCCGTTCGTGTGGTTCGTTGTCAAAAAATCAAAAAACAAAATTTTTAATACCTGTTTTCTACGGCTCAAACAGCGAATATGACAGCGCGAGGGCAATTGAAAAAGCAGGCGGGGAAGCTATAACTTTCATAATAAAAACCGCAACTCCAAAAGATATAAAAGAAAGTGAAAAAGAATTTGTGAGCATACTTGGCAAGAGCCAGGTATTGTATCTTTGCGGAGGCGCTTGCGGCACGGATGAACCTTCCGGTTACGGCAGATTTATTTCCGCTTTTTTGCGAAAAAAAGAAATTTCCGATTCTGTTACGGAACTTCTGCAAAAAAGAGACGGGCTAATTTACGGCGTTGCAAGCGGGTTTCAGGCTCTTTTAAAACTCGGGCTTTTACCTTACGGACAAATACAGGAAAACAATGAAGTATCCCTTACCTTTAATTCAATAGGCAGGCATCAATGTATGCTGGTTAATACAAAAATTGTTTCAAATATGTCGCCCTGGCTATCTCATCTAAAAACCGGCAGCCGCTACATAGTTCCTGTTTCTTGCGGAGAGGGACGTTTTATAGCGCAGGAAAACTTTATAAGATCTCTTGCGTTTAAAGGGCAGATTGCAACCCAGTACGTAGATTTTGAAGGAAACGCGTCGCAGGATATCCGTTATAACCCTGCCAATTCAGATTTTTCTGTAGAAGGAATAACATCCCCGGACGGCCGTATTTTCGGCAGAATGGCGCATAACGAACGCTACGAAGAAGGTCTTTACAAAAACATCCCGGGTATCAGCAAAATGGACATTTTCGCAGGAGCATTGGGTTATTTTAAATAATTCTTGCAAAGCTCTCGCAGAGGCGCGGATTGGCAAGGACTCTCGCGGAGGCGCAGAGATCGCAGAGGACGCAGAGTTGTTGTTCGATATCTTAACCTTAATCCCATATATATCAAAACTTCGATATATTTCTAGGGTTTAAGATTGCGTATTCGAACAACTGCTCCGCGTCCTCTGCGCCCCTGCGTCTCTGCGAGAATCTTTCCAACTCTTCTCTGCGAGAGTCTATGCAAATCTTCTATTCTTTCTCTTCTTTAGCAGCCGGTGCTTTTTTGGGAGCGGGTTTTGCCTGTGGGAATTCTCTTCCCGGGAAAATTTGCTGCCTTAATTTTAAATCCAGCTCTTTTAATAATTCCGGATGCTGTTCAAGATATTCGCGGGTGTTGTCTTTGCCCTGCCCTATCTTTTCATCTTTGTAGGAATACCACGCGCCGCTCTTTTTTACAAGTTCGTATTTAACAGCGCAGTCCAGAATGCTGCTAGTTGCAGATATTCCTTTACCAAATAGCAGTTCCATCTCGATGCGTCTGAAAGGCGGCGCAACTTTGTTTTTTACAACTTTTACGCGCACCCTGTTTCCAATAGCGTCTGAATCTTTGCTTACCTCGATGGTTTCTGTTTTACGCACTTCCAGCCGGACAGATGAATAAAATTTTAACGCATTGCCTCCGGTTGTGGTTTCCGGGTTTCCAAAGAATACGCCGATCTTCATGCGAATCTGGTTAATGAAGATCAAAATTGTTCTTGATTTACCGATTGTCGCTGTAAGTTTTCTGAGAGCCTGACTCATAAGACGAGCTTGAGCACCCATTTGCGCGTCGCCCATATCGCCTTCAATCTCTGATTGGGGAGTAAGGGCTGCAACGGAATCTACAACGATTACGTCCACAGCTCCCGAACGAACAAGGCTTTCTGTAATTTCCATTGCCTGCTCGCCGTTGTCGGGCTGAGAAACCCACAACTCCTCCGTATTTACGCCGAGGTTTTTCGCGTAAACAGGATCGAGCGCGTGCTCGGCATCGATAAACGCCGCATTTCCCCCCAGCTTCTGGGCTTCCGCGATAGCGTGCAGCGCAAGAGTTGTCTTACCCGATGATTCAGGTCCGAAAATCTCGATGATGCGTCCCCGCGGATAACCTCCGATACCGAGCGCTTCATCCAGCATAATGGAACCGGAAGGTACCACCTCGATACCGGCAGCAGCACTATGCGCTCCCAGTTTAATTAATGATCCCGCGCCAAATTGTTTTTCAATCTGAAGACGGGCCGCTTCCAGAGCTTTCGCTTTTTCCTCGCTTGTCGCGTTAGGATTAACTCTGGTTTTTTCTGTCTCATTTGACTTTGCCATAAAAATCTCCTCCCCTATATATGGCGCACAGATGCGTGGTGCTTGACCGAAACTGAAAATATTTTACTTATTTTCAAAATAATTACCGCATATTACTACAACTTTGTCAAGTGGTTTTGTCGCCCCCCGCAAGATATTCCCCCGCGTTAAAAGGAGCAAGCAGCTTACTCATGGATTCATTGTTAATAATTGTCTTGATTATCTTTGAAGCAAGTTCCGCGGATTGCACGATTTCAAGACCCGGTAAGTCATTTTTGTAATTTGAGCAGCTTACGGTATCTGTTACGATAAGTTGTTTTAAAAGACCTTCCCGCGAAAGCTCCTGAAGTTTTTTTACTGAAGGAGGCGAAAAAAGAGCGTGGACGGAAATAATATTGATATCTTTTGGATTTAACTGAGCAAGTACACGAATTAGTTTTTCTACAGAACCGGCTGTATCTATCATGTCGTCTACTATCCACAGGCTTTTACCTTCTACGGGTTCCGCAGAAAGGATATTTATGGATTCAACTGTATTTGATATTGAATAATCCCGCTGCTTGTGCGCTACAACAAGGGGAGACCCGAATGAATTAGCGAAACCTCTTGCCAGTTTTTCACCGCTTGCGTCTACCGAACAAAAAGCCCAGTTGTTTCTGACTTCCTGTTCAAGTTTTTCCGCGGTTTTAATATATTTATCGCAAAGATATTTTTTTAACAGGGTTAACGCCGGTATATCATCTATGGCATAGGAAGCGGGATCCAGCATGGTTTTGGATTTATCTGAATGAAGCTGAAAAGTGACGATATGCTTCGCGCCAAGGCTTGTGAGAGTTTTTAAATGAACCCATAAACCAACAGAACTTCTGCGGGTTGTACGGTCTGATCTTGAACAGGAGATGAAAGGTTCAAATACAATAACCCTTTTTGCCTGACAGCGTACCAGGGCATCAATCGCGTGATACATTTCTATTTTTGCTTCTTCCACTCCAATGCCGGCTTCGTTTCGGGCGCTAGAAGAAAAAAGAATAACATCTTTGCCGCGAATTGAATAATTTACGGATACTTCCATTTCGCCGTTGGCAAAACAATCGGTATTAAGCAAATCAAGCCCGTTTATCTGGTCTTTAATATTTGAGAAGCAAAGGTATTTTGACAGATATTCTATTACAGAAGAAGCATAATTCTGCATCGGCCTTGTGGCACAGACAATAAAAGAATTCATACCCTTATATTACCATATAAAAAAAACATATTCAACCGCAATTTTCCCTGCTGTCCAGAATAATCGTAACAGGTCCGTCATTGGTATACGAAACCATCATTCGCGCCTGAAACACTCCGCTTTCGCAGGAAAGATTATGCTTTTTGACAGCGTTTATGAAATACTCATAAAGTTTATTTGCTTTTTCGGGAAGCGCAGCGCCGTTCCAGGACGGCCGCCTGCCCTTTCTGGCATCCGCAAGCAGGGTGAATTGTGAGATAACAAGAACCCCTGCCTCCAAATCTTTGACAGACAGATTCATCTTGCCTTCGCTGTCATTAAAAATTCGAAGATAGGCGATTTTTTCGGCAAGCCAGTCGGCATCTTTTTCGCTGTCTTCATGAGCAACGCCAAGATATACCAAAAGCCCTTTGTCAATTTTGCCTTTTACGATATTGTCTACGGAAACTGACGCGTCTATTACCCTTTGAATAACCGCTTTCATTTTTTTAATTTTCCAGTCTGCCGGATTGATGTATAGAGACGCCCTGTAAAATAATATCTGAATGTGAAGAAGAAAGATTTACTCTTCCAAGAACTTCAAGAGGACGTTCTGTGTTAATGGCTACAGGTCTGTCAAATTCTACCAGGATAATTCCTTCAAGCGTTCTTCGTGTATCATAACCTATAAGTAAATCAAAGCGGGTAAACTCGTCTGTTAATTCTACATTTGTTGCCATGCCTCTCCAGATAACATGAACGTCCCTGTAAACAAAAGGTTCATTTTTAATATCAGAAAATGAAGGATTATCCGCCCTCTTAAATGTATCAAAACCGGGAACTTCCATATTGTTCATTAAAAGACGCGCCCTGCTTTTTAAATTGTCCGAAGCATTTGATTCAAGTATTCTGTTAAGGTTTATTTTTGCAGCCTCATCACGATAGGCTGTAAAAAGAGCAATGGATCTGTCATAGAGATTTATTGCCTGCTCCCGCGTAAGTATATATCTGTAATAGCCGCCCATTTCTGCTGTTATGGAATCTCTTCTTTCCTGTGTAGAAAGAATATAATCTGAAGTAGGACGTTCAGTTCTGGATTTAAACGGACTTGGAAGAACTTTTACCATGATAAGGGATGCGAAAGTTAAAACAATAACTATTGCCGCAATTAAAGCCGCGTTAAAAAAAGTTTTTTTTGTTAATATAGTATACGGAATCGGCGGGAATAGCTTTGCAAGCCTTTGGGGAGACGATATCCAGTCAGATAATGTTTCTGCAGAAGAATGTTTGCGGATAACATCCAGCGCCAGTTTCGCGATTTTGTTTTTTGGATCCATTTCCAGAACATCAAGATAATAATCGACAGCCTGAGCAGTATTCAAATGTTTTAAATGACGCACAGCAAGACCGAGCATTGTCAGTTTATCTTTTGGTTTTTGCCGCCATGCCAGCTGAAAATATTCATTTGCCTCCACAAAATTGCCGCTATGAAGGGAAATAATGCCGAAAAGCTGATAGTATTTAAAAGAGCCGTTGTACCGATCTTCTTCGTTTTGTAAAATTTTAAAAGCAAGTTCAAAGTCCCTTTTTTTCGCAAGGAGAGCTGCTTTATTTAACAAAGGATCGCTATTGATATATAACACAGTTAATTCCTGTGCATATTAATTATTCTTTCTATTTCTGCCATATCATTTTCATTAAGAACGATTTCACCTTTTATAAATTGATCAAGTAAATCCTGAACCCTGAACAAAGCGATATGATCAGGCGCAGGTTCAACTTCGTCCGCCATACGGACATCATCAATATAATTCAGCCAGCCGCCGATGCGGACAGGGTTATCGGTTTGTGAATACAAAAGCGCGTCTTCTGTTGTAAGGAGAATTGTATAATTAAAAAAATGACCGCTTTGAAGCAATGCCGGATCATAAAAATAACAGACAGCAGAATCGCCCATGGAAAACGGGAAATTATTAAAAGATCTTCCCTCTATGTAACGCATTTTCCAGGGAGCATCGCTCAGTCTTTTCCAGTTCGCAAAATGAATAAAATCCGGTTCTCTCGCGTACGGGTCTCTTACGGGCATTGGATTAATAATGCTTCCCATAAGAGATAATGAGCTGTTTTTTGATAACCAGTATTTTTCACCGGCATTTCCCCTTAATAAAAGCTCATTTTTAATTACGCGGTTTTCTGTTGTAAATGAGTTTAATCCTCTTCCTTCTCCAAGGTGGGTATCAATTAACATTTTTAATCCTACAGAGACTTCCTTATCGCTTGTATTTCTTACGCTGGTTGTAATCATTATTCCGTTCGTTATGGGAGAACTTGCTGTTTTAACAGGAGAAAAAACCTGGGTAACAGTTAATGAAGAAGATTGAAAAACAAGCGCGGGATTTGCGCCGCTGTTATCTACTTTTATGTTAAATGTTTTGGATTGTCCAAGACGGTGGGTTTTACCGTCAACCAGAACCGAAGTAAAACTTGTGCGGGGATCGCGGCTGGAAAAGAGCGGTTTAAAGGATTGATCCGCAAGATGATAAATAGAAAAACTTCCGGTTCTGTCATTAAGAATTAAACGTACAAATCCTTCCCTGTCATTTGCGACTGTTGTATTTCTTCCTGTTTGCTGCACAACCGGCTGCTGTGCAGGCTGTTGTACCGGCTGCTGCTGGGCAGGCTGCTGTTGAACCGGCTGTTGCTGCGCAGGCTGCTGCTGAATAATAATAATCGGCTGCTGCTGAACCGGCTGCTGCTGTGAAGGCTGCTGTTGTCCCGGCTGCTGCCGATTTCTGCGAGCCTGTCTTTGCTCGACCTCTTCTGTGGATCTGACAGGAAAATCTGAAAATTTTTCCAGGTAAGACCTGAACGATCTGCAGCCGCCCAGTATCAGTAAAATCAATATAAAAATAAAAATAACTTTCTTTTTTGGAATCACCTGCTTCCTCCCCTTAAAATATCCTGAACATCGTTTCCTAATTGTCTTGCTCTTTCCAGCAATACACCGTTTTGACTGTTACTCGAAATATTATCCGGAATAATTAATGTTTCTTCTGCCTCAGGCTCGTTTGGAACTATTATATCAATGACTTCCGGCTGTGTGTCCTGATGAATAACCTGAGTGGAAGTATCTGTCACCTGCTGACTGTTTGTCAGTTCAATTATGCGCCTCTGATAATCATTTAAAGCATGTTCATAAGTTCTGATTGTTTTTTGGTAATCTTCGCTTGTCCGCAGCGCTTCTTCATGACTTAGCTGAAGGAGAGCCAAAAGTTCGGCTTCAATTTTCTTTTGTTTTATTAAATCCAGCCGGTAGACAGACGCTTCGATTTTTGGGCTATGGGGGTATCTTGCAATAACCCATGAGTAAAATTTTTCCGCTTCATCAAATTGGCTCATTGCATAAAGACACTCGCCCATCCAGAAAAAAGCGGCTGCTCTGCGATCCGCGGATACGCGATCCGCATCGGTTGTGGAGGCATTGTAACGGTTAAAAAGTAAAAGAGCGTCTTCATAGAAGCCAAGAATGTAATAGACCCTTGCGCGATGATAAACCATATCTCTTGCGTACGCGGTATGCTGCGCGTTTTTTTCAAGCTGTTCCATATCTCTAAGAGCCGAACCGTAATCAGAATAAGCCAATTCGCATAAAATGACATAATACAGCGCGGCAGCCCAGTCATTGGTATTATGGGCACTCTCCTGCGCTCTGCGGAATTCTACAGCCGCTTCATGCCATCGGGAAAGTCTGTAGAACTGTTCTCCGCTTTGAAACCAGCGTGTATATTGTGATTGCTGCTGCGAATATGCCGGTAAAAGTAAAAACCCCAACAATAACGCTAAAATAACGCCTCTTTTATGGTTCATATACATATTATACTAAATTTCGGCAGATTTTGCCAATATCCTACCCCTGAAAACGATCAATAAGTGTTTTTTTTGCGGAATGTTCAAAGAATGCAGACCCCATAACAAGTACGTCCGCGCCCGCGTTTTTTGCCTGTACCGCTGTATTTTCGTTGATTCCGCCGTCAACAGAAATGCGGAAATTCAGCTTTGCTTTTTCCCTCATTTTCGCGAGTTTTTCTACTTTTTCGAGGCATTGAGGTATCATGGATTGACCTCCAAAACCCGGATTTACCGTCATAATAAGCGCTAAATCGATAAAGGGCAGAATTTCCTCCAGCATGGAAGCAGGCGTAGAGGGGTTTATGGCTATACCTGCCTTTTTGCCAAGACTGCGGATTTCGCAAAGGACCTTCTGGGCATGAGTTTCGGCTTCGAAGTGAAATGTGATTCCGTCTGCTCCGGCATCGGCAAATTCACGGATATAACGGTTCGGCTGGACAATCATCAGGTGGACATCCAGGAATGACTGGGTTCTTTTGCGTAAAGCGCGCACAAGCTGGGGGCCAAAGGTTATATTCGGTACAAATGACCCGTCCATAACATCCATGTGAACCCATTTTGCGCCGCTGGCATCAATCTCGGCGGCGGCTTTGCCAAAATCGGCAAAATCTGCGGCAAGGATGGACGGTGAAATAATAGTTTTATTCATTTTTAATATCATACATTTATAGGATACTATTGTCAAACCTTAAAAAAATGATATAATAATCATGGGGAATAATGGATAAGGGACAAGCTGCGGGGCTTTTGAAGGAAGCCTATGAAAAACTTAAAACCTCGGACGCGCTTTCGGCTTGCGGTGTTTTGGAAGATGCGCTCGTTTTGGATTACGAAAACGAAGAAATCAAGCATGCTTTAAAATGTGTTAACTGGTGGCTTGAATATACCAGGAGGATTGATGAATTAAAAAATCCGTATGAAAAGGGCTCTTTTTTGATTTCCCTTTTAAAACAGTATCATGTTTTTTTAAGCAATTTTGAGCAGGTTTACGAACAATGCCAGTATGCCATCCGTTATTATGTATACTCAAAGGCGCTCTTTTTTTTTGAAGGATTGCTTATTAGCCCGGCAAACCAGCATGATCCCGGATTGCTGCTTTTGGCAGGACGCTGTTACAAGGGACTTGGCAATTATGATGAGGCGCTGAAATATCTGGAACAGGCTTTTAGCATTAAAAAAGAGGATGCTGAAACACTTGCGCAGCTTGCGGATGTAAACGCTTTGCTTGCGCAGGCAAGACATGCAAAGGCGCTGTTTAGGGAAGCTTTTTTCATTGACCCTTTAAAGATAGATTTAAAGTCGTTAGAGTCGGCGTTTATTTTAAAAGTGCGCGACAAAGTTTGCGGACTTGGTTTTAAGGATGAGGAAGTTAATGAATGGATACCGGTTTACGGTTATTTATGGGGTGTGTTTACAATAAAACGCCAGTTAAAACAAACGGAGGTTGGCAGGCTTAAACAGTCAATATTTTCTTTGGAAACAGAATATGAGGCAAATCCCGCAAGGAGGAGCCTTCTAAAGCCAAGACTTATAAATCATTATTTTTGGCTTGTGGATCATTATGAAACTGTTCATGAGGATTCTTCTTTTATAGATGAAACCTTATTAAAAATAAAAGTTTTAGATCCGGATATTTATAATATGTATACCGGATAATGGAGGAGTTAAGATTTATGAGTAATACTGAAACATCAGTTGTACAGACAGGAGTTGAACAGTCAGAAAAGGCGCAAACTCTTTTAAAAAATCTGCAGGAAACACTGAATGAAGAAAAATGGACAAGAGCAAGTCTTGGCAATTATTCGACTAACCAGTTTAAGGAGCTTGATGTTATCCTTAAAACTGCCCGTGAAGAAAAAGTAATAAATGAACTTAAAAAAAGCTGCGATGATCATCTGTCTCATACAAGAAACAGCATAATTGCCCTTTACCTCTCCGGCATGATAGCTCTTTCGCGCCAGATAATTGATGATGCTGCAATGATCAATCTTGTTTCCATATTTTTGGATAATCACAAGTGGAATATTGTAAAATATCTTTGCGAAAGAATCCTTGATCACGGGGATACAAAATATGCGCTGCGCACTCTTGCCGATTGTTATAAAAACGACAATGAAGAAGAAAAAGTATTTAATATTCTGGAAAGGCTTGTAAAAGTAGACTTTGAAGAAGCCGACATTGTAAAATCCCTTGCGGAACATTATGATAAAAAAGGAAAAAAAGAAGAAACGATAGAATATTATAAAAAAGCGCTTCAGCGTTATATTAACAAAGCCAATTTTGCGAATATCAGGGAAATTTGGGACAAGTTAATAAATATAAATACAGAAGATATTGATTTTTTCATTCATATTCAGAAAAAAATCGCGAAAGCAATTAATGAAAATAAAGCAGTTACATTACTTAATGAACTCTATGTAAAATACAAGGTTATAGATATTGATATAGCCATTATTATTCTTAAAATCATTCTTGAATATGACGAGCATGATATTCACGCGCGCAGGGAAATAATAGACTGTTACAGGAAAAAATTCAGCGCGCACAGCCAGCTGGAAGAATATATCCGCATTTCCAATCTTTCGCAGAATTACCGCGCTGTTCATGAGGCAATAGCGGATTTTGAAAAACACATTTCATTTGACAAGGGTAATTTTGTGTTTCACCGCACATGGGGAGTTGGACGTATTGCAAGCATAGTAGGAGACGAGATTCGCATAGATTTCTCCAAAAAAAGAGGCCATTGTATGTCATTAAAAATGGCTGTAGACGCGCTTGTAACACTTTCAAAAAATCATATTTGGGTGTTAAAGGCAACAAGAAAAAAAGAAGAGCTGCGTGAAAAGATAAGGGAAAAAGACGAAAATATAGTTTGGGCGCTTAAAACCATAATTAAAAGTTTCGGCAACTCTTGCGATTTAAAAAAGATAAAACAGGAGCTGTCCCCTGCCCTTCTTACCGCGGGCGAATGGTCAACATGGAGTTCAAGAGCCAGAGATATTTTAAAATCTAATCCTGATTTCGGCGTAAGCCAGGATAACAGCGATGTGTACATTGTCCGTGACAGGCCTGTAAGCGTTACCGTAAAACTTTACAATGAATTTACAGCACAGCGTAAAGGAAGCGACGGAAAACAGGAAAAACGCGTATTCTTTGACAGAGTGTCCGCTATAAGGGATTATGTTAACAATAAAAATGCTTCTCCTGATTCTGAACTTTTCAATGAAATGTTAATGTATTTCTCAGGGTTTTTAAACGCAAAAACAATATCGGAAGATTCTGTCGCTTCTTATCTTTTAATAACAGAACTTGCTGCCAATAAAAATTATAGTCATATAAAATCTGAAATAAAGACAGGTTTTTCAGAGCTTTTCTCTAAAATAAAAGATGTACAGAAACTGTTTAAAAATTTAAAAGACGCCCGTCTTAAAAAAGAATTTTTAAACAGTATAAAACTCCATGTTGCAGAATGGGCGGATGTTTATGTGAAACTTTTCCCTGTATCCCAGGATATATCAATTACAGAGCAGCTTGAAGAAGCGGGTTATAAAGAAAAACTTTCCGAATTATGCAATGAATGTTTTGATAATCTCCGCGAAAACAGGGAAGCAGTTGTATGGATCTATAAAAACGCAAAGGATAAAGACTGGTTTAAAAACGCGAATATCGATATAGAAAAGCAGCTTATAGCCCTCATCCATGTTATGGATATTACATACCGTGATATCGAAAACAACAAGGATACTGTAGATAACCGCAAGATCAATAAACTGGTGCATAATATCCTTTTTAGGGACGGCGAACTTGTTTCTTTTATAGATAATTCTGATGAAGATGCCATTATAAGGATATTTACCTTTGTAAACGGAGTAAAGGACCTTGATCCGCAGGATAAACTTAATTTAAAAATGCGTATTCTGGGCAAGTTTCCAAATTTTAAATTCTTCGGCATTGTAGAAAAGAAAAAAGAATCAAGGGGCTTAATTGTTACACGCTCCAAGTATGATGAAAAAACAAAACAATTGGCTCATATTATGGACGTTGAAGTTCCTGCCAACTCCAGGGAAATTGAATTCGCCAAATCACTGGGCGACTTAAGGGAAAATGCCGAATACAAAGCGGCGCTTGAAACTCAGGTGCAGTTAAATACCCAGATTTCCAAGCTTAGCGATGAAATTGAAAGAGCGCAGCAATTCGATCCAAATTCCATAAATACATCCAAAGTTTCGTTTGGCACAAAAGTTGTTCTGTTTAACGAAACAGACGGAAAACAGGAAGAATACATTATACTGGGACCATGGGAATCTGATCCCAATAATAACATTATTTCCTATCTTTCTCCGCGCGGTATTGCTATACTTAACAAGACAGAAGGTGAAAAGTTTGATTTTACCATTAACGAAGAAAAGATTTCTTATGTGGTAGAAAAAATAACAGAGGCACAGTTTTAAAATAAGGGGTGATTATGAAAAGGAACATTCTGGCAATCATAATTTGCGCGGTAATTATTGCAGGCGCTTATGGACAGAATACGGACCAAATCGATCTTGTACTTGTTTTGGATACTTCCGTACAAATGAGTTCGTCCTATGAAAACGTAACCAATTATATAACAGGTCAGTTTTTAAAAGAATACCTGAAAACAGGCGATACATTTCACCTGATTCCCTTCTCTGCTTCTCCAAGGCTGGATGTTGCGCGGAGGATATCCGGTATCGGAGATGTAGAGACAATTATAGGCAGAATGCTTCTTCAGTATCCGATAGAAATCGGAAGCAATGTATCTGCGGCTTTAACTTACGCGCTGCAGTATGTCACTGCCCTTCCCAACCGTTCCAAAAAGATAGTTCTTGTTACACTTGGCAGTTCAAATACAAATACTGTTGTGTCGGGAGCGAGACAGAGACTTGCAAGAAATACCACACTGGATTTTGTGCCGGTTACCGCGGGGCAGCCGCTTACAAATCTCCCTGTATCAGGACGCAGCGATACATCGCGCGATGTATCGCAGGAAACATCACGCGATGCATCGCAGGAAACTTCGCGCGATATATCGCAAGTGGTTTCGCAAACTAATCAAGAAGGCGTAATAACAACCGAAACCGGCAGTACAGAAGAAACCCAAACAGGTGAGTTTGCCGCTGAAACAGATCATGCTGATACCGAAACTGAGCAGTCTGAAGAAAAAGAAATTGATGAAACAGAAACCGAGGAAACAGAAGAAACCGCTGCCGCGGAAGGTCAGTACAGAGAAACACAAACAAATAGGGAAACTCGGCAATCTGACGGTTTATCTCTGCCTGTTATTATTGGAATTATAATACTTATTCTGCTTATTTTGGGTCTTCTTATTTATCTGCTTTCACGCAGATTAAGTTCCAGCCCCAATCGCGTTATGTCTCAAGTATCATCCGGCTCTGCTTCAAAAACGGAACCAAAAGAAAAGGCTGCAAAAAAGGAAGCATCCCCGGAAGTTACAAGTTATGCGGCGACAACAAGGCGTACAACTCCGTATGATGACAGAAATCCAAAAATTGAAAGCGGTAAACCTGTTGTTATAAATCCGTCCGGTCCTCTTATGTTAAATCTTTTTGTAGAAGATCAGAATACCTGTATCGGTAAACGTAATGTTCATTCATTAAAATCCGGATACAACCTGACAGTAGGCGGCGGAAAATCAGATGATTTTCAGATATTCCTTGTTCCAATACCGTCTCATATCGGAGAAATCCGCAGAAGCGGAAGCAAGCTTTCCTTTGTTCCCGGTAAGGCAAAATATTTTCCGGACAATGGCACAAAGGAAGTGAGCGACTGTCTGAATAAAACAATTAGAATTGTTTCTGACAAAAATTACGAGATACGTTTCAGGTTTGAAATGTACGAAGATCCGCTTGTTTCATTGAACAGACTGCTTAATTCGGTAAAAGTACCCGGTTAACTAACAAATATACCGTAACCTTTTTCGCCTGTAAGCACTCTGTCCTTCATAACAAACTTTCCTCTTATGATTGTACAAACAGGCATACCCTGAACTTCCATTCCTTCATAAGGGCTTGTTTTGCTTTTTGAATGCAGCATTTGTGCGCGGATAATATTTTTCATTTTCATATCTACTATTGTTATGTCGGCATCTGCGCCTAGAAGCAAATTCCCTTTTTTAGGATATATCCCCCAAATTTTCGCGGGCATTTCGCTTGCAAGACGGACAAAATCATTAAGAGATAATTCGCCCTTGTTAATTTTATTCAGAAGAACAGGAACTAAAGTTTCTACTCCGCAAAGGCCCGCCGGAGCATCCCAAATATTTTTTTCTTTTTCGCCTGCTGTATGCGGAGCATGATCGCTTGCTATCATGTCAATTATACCATTATTTACTGCTTCAAAAAGTTTTTTCCTGTGCCCTGCTCTAATGGGCGGATAAACCTTATGTGTGTTATTGAGAGCGTCAAATAAAAGATAATGAGGACAGGTTTCTGTTGTTAAATCAATGCCATCTTTTCTTGCTTCCTGCGCAAGCAAAGCGCCGTCATGTGAAGTTATATGGTGAATATGAACTTTTGCGTTTGTATATCGCGCGAAACTTATAACAGTTTGAATGGCAAGAACTTCTGAAATAACAGGTCTTGCGTTAGAGAGCATAATTCCTGTATCCGATCCGGGATTTTCTTTTATAATATTTGTAAAGTATGTATTAAGTTCGCTTGTTTCGCAATGAAAACCTGTTCTTATTCCCAGCCTGGCGCAGTTTGTCAACAATTGCCATAAAACAGAAGGCGAAGGGGATGTTATATCTCCTGTTGAGGTGCCCAGAAAAATTTTAAAACCAAGAGCGCCTGCGTCTTTTAGATTTTTCATTTCGTTAAAATCCGCGTTATTAAGAAGCGCGTAAAGGGCAAAATCAACATAGGATTTTTCTTTTATTATATTTAACTTTTCTTTAAAACGCTGAACATCTGAAGTTACAGGAATTACATTCGGCATATCCGCAACCATGGTAATTCCGCCCATCGCAGCCGCGATGCTGCCTGTTTCAAAATCTTCTTTTTCGCAAAGACCGGGATCGCGGAAATGAACATGAGCGTCTATGATACCGGGCAAAACATGAAGCCCTTGCGCATCGTAGGTTTCGTTTGCGGTATCAGAAACTTCCAGATTTCCTGTTTTTGCTATCTTTCCGTCTTTAACGGCAATATCGCCTGTAATACTCTCTTGCGGTGTAACCAGTGTTCCGTTTTTAATAATTAAATCGTAATGCATACCAATATTATAATTGATTTTTTAATCATAAAATAGACATAATCCATACACTTTTTGAGCCCCTGCTTCCATAAGTGTTTTTGCGCAAACTTCGATGGTAGATCCTGTCGTAATTACATCGTCAATAATAAGCGCTGTTTTGGGAGGGGCGCCGTTTATATAGATTCGTCCTTTAAGGTTTTCCATGCGATCTTTGCGGCTAAGTGTTTTTTGAACTTTTGATTTCCGCCGTTTAAGACACCGGCTGACAGGCAGGCTTTTCCCCAGTTTTTTTATCAGATACTCTACCTGATCCCAGCCAGCTTCTTTTATTTTTCCCGGTCTTGGCGGAACAGGAACAAATACGGCATCTTTTAACAAAGGTTCATTTTTGATTACTTCCTTAATTTTTTCCGCGAACAAACCCGCAAGGGAGAGGTTTTTTTTGAATTTATACTCTGTTAAAAGTTTACGGTATTTTCCGGTATACGGAAAAAGCAGCCAGAGACGCAAAAATGACCTATCTTCGCTGTTTCTGCAGGGCAGGCAGGTTTCTATTTCAGAAACTAGCGGTTTCCCGCATAAATTGCATTTTTTGCCTTCTTCCAGTGTTATCCCGGATGAGCATTCCTGGCAAAGACCAAGCCTTATTTCGGCTGCGAAATCGAGTTCCCTGCCGCAAAGTGCGCAAGAGGCTGGGAAGAGAAAGTTTTTTAGCTGATAAAAGATGTTTAATATTTTCATACATATATATGACACGCAGATGCGTGGTGCTTGACTGAGAATGAAAATTTTTTAAGAATTTGCAAGGATTCTCGCAGAGACGCAGAGGACGCGGAGAGGGAGATTTGCCAAGACTCACGCGGAGGCGCTGAGGCGCGGAGGACGCGGGGGGAAGAGGAATTATGAGTTTGGAGGGGTTGGGAATTTAATTGTCCCTTTAAATTCCCGATTTTTCGTTGATTTTATAAGGTTAACCGTATGCTTGGCGTGGGCAGAAAAACGTTGTTATCTTCTTTAAAACGAACATTTTTTATAGGCAACTTGACTATTTTTAATAAAATAATGCTATAATAAAATAGAAATAATTCCCGCTG
>Ga0123356_10001104_pt1 | contig 29961 bp, 30 predicted proteins | sample TergutEmb28metaG_2_FD_92546 | JGI IMG/M metagenome (GOLD analysis project Ga0123356, IMG submission 92546) | Embiratermes neotenicus P3 segment gut microbial communities from Petit-Saut dam, French Guiana - Emb289 P3 | ecosystem: Host-associated > Arthropoda: Insects > Digestive system > Gut ...
GCGTGGAGGGCGAGATTCGAACTCGCGGGTCCTTACGGACAATAGATTAGCAGTCTATCGCCTTACCAGGCTGGGCCACCCCCACATTAATAATGGTGGGCTCGGCCGGATTTGAACCGGCGGCCTCCGCCGTGTGAAGGCGACGTCATAACCGCTAGACCACAAGCCCTTGATTCCGACAAAGTATAACGGTATATTTAATCGTTCATACCTTCCGCATACGGAAGCAGCAGCGTCAACAGGTGCGAAAGATTAACATCGGACCGTTCATTACTGAATTTATATGACGATCCGAAATAACGCAGATAAAGATGCAGATGCCGATAAAAGATTTGACGCATCACTGAACTCCGTTCTGCACATTGACAAAAAAGATTATCCGTGCTACGTCGGCGGATTGAAGATCGCATCAGGCAACGAATTCATTGTAAAAAGTCCTGTAGATGAAAGCATACAGTTCGGAAGGTTCCAGGAACCGGAGATCGGGTTATCGGACCGTGCGGCGGATGTTGCTCTCAGCGCATTCCGAACGTGGTCGAAGACAGATAAAGAAAAAAGAACGGAGATATTTGAAAAAGTATCGGACACGATAAAAAAACAAAAGTACAGGATAGCAGCGGCGGTAACATTAAGTTCCGGCATGACAAGAGAGGATTCAATATACGAAGTTGAACGGTTAATAGAAGTGATAGACGACAACGTTCACAAAGTAAAAGAAGGGATAAAAGGGAGACCGTACGGCGTCTGGACCGTCATTTCAGAATACAATTCACCGTTGGCTGCGCCCATCGGTCATTCAATATCTGCGATATTAGCAGGCAACACAGTTATTTTGATACCTCCGAAGGAATGTCCTTTTCCTTCGTACATGATGTACGATATAATATCATCAGCAGGATTGCCTGACGGCGTTCTGAACGTGATATACGACCGTAAAGGAAAAGTAATGTCGAACCTGGCTGAAAATGAGAATATCGCAGGTATCGTCGCAACAGGAAGAAGCGACAGATTCGAGGAATTGATGTTCTCCGCCGTTAACGAAGGTACTGTTCTTATAACAGAGTTCAAAGGCATGAATCCGATCTTGGTATACAAACCGTTATCAATGCAGGTTGCCGCCGATATTGTGATTTCGTCGGCATTCGGATACGCCGGCCAGCGTATCGATTCATGTTCAAAGGTGATAATAACCGCAGGTGAGGAAAAACAGTTCATCCATTCTCTTTTGACATCTGCAAAAAAGATAACGGTCGGCGATCCCGCCGAAAAGGGAACATTCGTCGGACCGGTAATATCGAATGAGAACATGAAAAAGTTCCTTGATATCGTGGATGAAGCAAAGGACAATATCATATTCGGCGGAAAACGCGTTCTCGGCGACGAAACGAGCGCAGGATACTATGTAATGCCGGCGATATTTGCGAACCTTTCGGAAGAACACGTTCTGAACATAATTGACAACAGCCTTCCGATATTGTCGATACACGCGGTAAATGATCTTGAGGATGCATTTGAAATGATAGGCGACTGCGAGTTCGGTCTCAGCATGGGGATAATATCAAAGGACGAAAATGTGACGAAAAGATTCATGGCCGAAGCGGATGCCGACATTGTTCGTGTGAACGGAAGTATCATGGACGTCGCTATGAAAGCGGATGTTAACGAATTCGTCAAAAAATGAATGTGTCAGACGCCTCTGATCTTTACGTCTTTCACATACTCTTTTGCAATGTCCGCCATTGCCGTCAATCGTGATACGGGATACGGATCTATCACCGATAAAGCAGCGTCGATAGTGAACTTATTCCTGAACTGATGTATGCGATATCTTTTAGCGCCTTTGATGTTCTTGCATATGTTCCTGATGTCCTCTTCCTTAACATACACCGGAACGGCCGTTGTTCTGAACTCATGTTCAATTCCCGAATCAATGATAACGGAAATGCTCTTTCTTATCTTCTCAATATCAACAGCACATCCCGCTGCGGCATCATAACGTTCATTAAGCGATGATTTCAGATCCATCGCCACCATATCAACGAGTTCAGAACCTATAAGATCGTCCAGCACATCCGGCAACGAACCGTTGGTGTCCAATTTCACCTTAACATTCAGCGCTTTCAGTTTTCCGAGGAATTTGTGAATATCTTTATTCATAAGAGGTTCTCCGCCCGAAACGACAACACCGTCCAGAAAATCTGAGTTATCTTTGATATAATCGAGTACCTGTTCCTCCGGTATCTCTGTTACGTTATCACTGACAACAATATCTCGGTTATGGCAGTACGGGCATGTGAAATTGCATCCCTGTAAATATACGGTACAGGCGACCATCCCGTCCCAATCCAACAACGTTGTTTTAAGGAATCCCGCTATCTTCATATCATCTGTATCGCAGGAGAATGATAAATCTGTTCCTGAACACCGCATCCTAGATACGTACACGAAGGCAACAGTATGTATACTGGTTGTTTCAATTCATTTACGTAAGTAAAATGAAAAAATTCAAAGTAAGATTCCTTCCGTCAGACGTTTGCGTCGATGTTGAGAGCGGTACGCTTATCGCAGATGCCGCCTCGTCAGCAGGAATAAAGATGAGGTTGCCGTGCAACGGCAACGGAAGGTGCGGCCGGTGCAATGTGATCATTTCCAAAGACAACAAAAAGGATCAGTGCAACTCAGAAAGAACGCTTGCGTGTCAAACGCACATCACAGATAATATTGAAATTTCGATACCTGCTGACGAAGATACGATAATCGCGTCAAAGGATCACAGAAAAATAAAGATAGATGATCTTACGCCGATAGTAACGTCAAAGAAGAACAATTACGGACTGGCCGTTGATATAGGAACGACAACTGTCGCCGTTTCAATAGTAGATATGAACAACGGTCTTGATCTTTACTCAGCGGCTTCGTACAATTTACAGGGATCACACGGCGATGATGTCCTTTCCAGAATAGAATATGCACATGATGGCGGTACCGATGAATTAAGAAGATCGGTCATTGAAACGATAAACGATCTCATCCGTACGTTCATAGGCGATACGAACGAAATAAATGCTGTATACGTGTCGGGGAACACAACGATGATACATCTGTTCTTAGGCGTAGATCCGTCGCCTATACGCGAACTTCCGTATCTGCCCGTGATAAAAGAAAAGGAGATAACGGGAAAGGAAAGCAGTTTACTCGTAAATAAAGATGCAAAAGTGATATGCATGCCGTCACCGGCAGCGTACGTGGGCGGTGATGTAATATCAGATATCATAAACTCCGAAATGGACGTGAGCGATGATCTTTCGCTGTTGATAGACGTAGGCACCAACGGTGAAGTGGCGTTAGGAAATAATGATGTGATGCTGGTATGTTCATCGTCCGCAGGACCGGCGTTCGAAGGCGGAAAGATGACATCGGGAATGATGGCAAAGTCCGGTGCAATAGACAGTTTCAAAATTAACGATAACGAAAAATTTGAATTTACCGTCATCGGAGGAAACGAACCGAAAGGGATATGCGGTTCCGGTTTTATCGATATACTGGCACAGTTGTTCTTGAAAGGATACATAGACAAGAAAGGAAAGTTCACATTCAAAGCAAGAACGGAAACGGTCAACGGAAAGAAGATGCTGACGATATCGAAGAACGTATTCGTAAGCGAGGATGACATTCACAACGCGATCATGACAAAAGCGGCGATATATTCGGCGTCTTCGACGCTTATAAGAGGCTTGGGCGTTACGATGAATGACATCAAAAAGATATACATCGCCGGCGGTTTCGGGAATTTCATAAACGCAGAAAGCGCGATCGCGTTTGGCATGCTTCCCGACGTTCCGAGGGAACGTTTCATCTATTTGGGGAACGCATCGTTAGCAGGCGCAAAACATTCTTTGTTATCGTCATCCGTAAGGAATAGGATATCAGAGGTCTTTGAAAGAACTACTTACGTAGATCTCGGTTCGGATCCAATGTTCTCTGACGAATATATATCGTCATTGTTCATTCCGCACACGGATTCATCCAGATTTCCTTCGTACAAGATCGTTTAGGCAACGCGACAGAAGCAAAGAACGGTTCGTTTTTAATATTATACGGTCATTGACAAAGCGATGGACAGAAATTTTGCGACAACGTTGATCGGTTCGTTACCGTATGATAACGCGAAACAGGCGTTAGATAAGATACTGGACGGAAGGATATCATATCCTTCGTGGCCGCAACTTCCCGCTTTGGGATATTCAGAGAGCATGTACGTACAAACGGGATGCCACTTGCCTGGAGTGGAGATAGACGACATAGGAAAGAAAATTACCGTGGACGTAGCGTCATACGATCCTACAGAGATATACACCGCGATCTTATCAGGCGATCTGTCATATTTTGCACATCCGGACAAATATCATCGCGGATTATATGAATTCATAAACCGAGACCTTTCAAAGTTCAAAGCAATAAAAGGTCAAGTAACAGGACCAATAAGCGAAGGCCTCCAGATCGTTGATAGAGAAGGCAGATCGGTGATATACGACGAATCATATTCGGAAATTGTAAGAAAGACCGTCAACATGACCGCAAAATGGCAATCCAAAGGATTACTGAAGCATAATAAGAATGCGATATTGTTCTTTGACGAACCTTCATTAACATTATTGGGAACACCGTTCGCATCAATATCCAACGAACATGCGAAACAATGGTTAAATGAATCGATGGAAGGCGTTGAATGCGAAAAGGCGATACATTGCTGCGGGAACACGGATTGGCCGCTGGTGTTCGATACCGATATAGATATCCTGAGTTTTGATGCATACTCGTATGCACACACAATAATGATGTTCGCCGATGACGTTTCAAAATTCCTTGAAAAAGGAGGAACATTATCATGGGGACTGATACCAAGCACAGATGACGCCATTGTTTCAGAAAATGCCGACAATCTGGTAAAATTGTTCAAAGAACATATTGCCATGATGGTGAAAAAAGGGATCGATGAAGAATTACTGATAAAAAGATCGATGATAACGCCTCAATGCGGTCTCGGCGGCGTAGAAAAGAAGAATGCGGACAAGGCATTGGACATGCTGTTCGATGTGTCGGTTGCAATGAAAAAAGCATACGGAGTGAAGGAATGATAATCGCGCTCGCAGGCAAGGGGGGAGTGGGGAAGAGTTCAATCTCTTCGCAACTGATACTTCAATTATCGAAAAAGGGAGTGGTACTGGCAGTGGATGCCGATCCTAATACGAATTTGCCGGATAAATTAGGTTTACCTGTAGAAAGGACAATAGGCGAGATAAGGAACAATGCCGTAAAACATCCGGATTCGATACCAAAGAACATGAGCAAACATGAACATGTTGCTATGGAAATTCGTAAAGCGATGCACGAACACGACAATATAGATCTTTTAGTGATGGGAAGGCCGGAAGGAGAAGGATGCTACTGTTTCATGAACAACGTACTCAGAGAATGCTTCTCCGGAATGATAGACAATTACAAATTCACAATAATTGACAACGAAGCGGGAATGGAGCATTTATCAAGAAAGATATTACCGAGGACGGATGTTCTTTTATTGGTGTCTGACGCAACGAAGATCGGGATAAGAACGGCCGCACGTTTGTTATCGGTAGCAAAAGAAGTGGGAATGGCCATAGGAAGAACGATACTTGTGATAAACAATCTTCCGGGCGAGTTACCGAAGGAACTTTCAGACGAAGCGAAAGCGAACGGATTTGAGGACGTGATAGCAATAAAGCATGATCCTCTCGTCTACTCGGCCGGATTGGAAGGTTCTGCTCTTATGTTGCCGGATGATTCCGAGTTGAGCAAGGGCGTATCGTCACTGATAGCGATGATCATTTGACAGATATCCGTCGATCTTCACATCACACGGATCGAACAGGAATGAGGCCGCGAACAGAGGGTAATGTTCCACTCCTTTTTCGTCAACGTATACGTTAGTATTTTCCAATTTGATCCCTCTTTTTAATTTGTATTTCTCAGACATCACGATACCCATGGATTTAGATCGTTTGTTATTGCCTGATTTGACCTCCAATACTGTTACGGTGCCATCAATGTTAAGTATGAAATCTGTCTCCAATTTTCCGCTCTTTTCAAAGTACGTAAGTGTGATCCCTTTTTTCGCAAGAACTTCGGCGAGCATGTTCTCAGCGATGCCACCTTTGTTTATCATGATGTCTCCGCTGAGCAAAGAAACGCCAACCCCCGGTTCCATCACTGAGATCAGTAATCCGGTATCGTTCATATACACCTTGAAAGCATCTTCAATGATATTCGACACCAGGGGTGCGGCCGGTTCCTGGAGGTTATGACAGTAATTCACAATGCCTGCGTCAAATAACCATGAAAGACTGCCGTTGTAGGTTCGCGAACCGTCCCCGGGTCTGCTGCCTTCCACACCGTTATAACGGAATTTTTTATTTTCTCTCGCGAGTTGCGCAGGTATTGATCTGAAGGTACTCCATATTTTGGTCTTCTTTGATTCCGGTGCATATTTTGCAATATCGTTCATGTATCCAGCGATGATATCTCGCTGTTCTGAAAGGACCTCTCCGAAACTGTTCGTTTCTATGAACTTGCTCACAACTTTCGGCATCCCCCCGACGACCGAATACCATTTGTAATATTCATTCATTTTTTCCATGACGGAGTTGTCCATATGCATTTTTTTCCGAACGATGTCGGAAACATACGATATTATGTCATCACTGATGCCGAGCGCCCATAAGAACTCCTCAAAATCCAACGAACGCAATTCTATTGCAGTTTCGTACCCTACAGGATATGACGTCACATCTTTGTATTTGATGCCGAGGAGCGATCCGGAAGCAATGACATCGAATCTGCCATCCAAGGAGAACGATTTCAACGCAACTCTGGCATTCGGGCAACTTTGTATCTCGTCCAAGAAAATCAGAAGATCCCCGGGAGTAAATTTGATCCTGGGAAAACGTATGCTCAGATTTCTTACAAGCGAATCTGCGTCCAGATCTCCGTCGAAGGCACTTTTCATTTCCGGCGTGAGTTCGAAGTTTATGTAGATGTAGTTGCCATAATTCTTTTTTGCAAAATCCTCAATTATGAACGTTTTTCCGACCTGTCTTGCTCCTTTCACAAGAAGGCATTTCTTGTCGGATGTGTTCTTCCATTTAAGGAAATAATCGGTAATTTTTCTCCTGAGCATGAACACACATGGGCCAGGAAGTATTTATTACTATTTTTTACCACGAACTTTAGGTATCTTTTGCAGTTTTTTACCACGAACTTTAGGTATCTTTTGCAGTTTTTTACCACGAACTTTGACACAGACGCGGTCTCATTTTGTGCTGAGATCTTTCAGGAACTTCGGAATATCTCTTGATTCACTTGTGCCGACGATAACTTTTCTGTTAAGCAGTTCATGAAGTTTGGCAGACATCCTTGCCACTAAACCAGGAATTACCACAACACCGTCCGACTTGGAAAGAACACCGCTCTCATTGAGAACTTTAGCGACATGTTCTGCGCTGAACTTACCGGCGGAGTATGCAGTTAGCACAGATAACCCCTCAGTGTCCACTATCTGTAACCAAACAGGTATCTTGGATTTCTCGATATCCGCACGTACTGTGAAATACGTTAACGAGAAGTTCGTTGTGAAGAATATCGGTGAATGCTCATGAGGTTCGCCTATCGGATACAATCCTTGCTTGACCTGTATCGGTACCTGCGGATCTGTATAGATGTTCTGACGCAAAGTGAAAAGCGGCAACGCCTCGTATTCTTTCAGATCATCGAAAATCACTAAACTTCCGTATTTCATTGTTGACATTGCTGCCATTGCAACAGCGTATTCACCTGAACCAACGCGATCCATAAGCGGATATCCAAGCGGTTTGAATTTCTTCTTTATTGCACTGCGTCTTGCGATCGTTTGACGTTCAAGGCATTCTTTCAGATTTGCAGGGGACATGTCAAGAACGATATCCTCAACTCCTGATGCCTTAGCCTTTTCGGAAAGATCCGCAAGATCCTCGGGAGAAGCATCCTTCAAAGTAAGAGGGCATGAATATCTCTTTGCAAGTTCTGTCATATTCTCAATGTTGTCGGATGTTGCACAATATAACAGCGGTCTGCGCGGCGCGGCCTTTTCTATCACATCTTTCAGAATAGTTTCATCACACTCAAGTATGAATGGTCTGTCCCACAGTTCCATTGCGGAATTCACAGCATCTTTATATGTGCCAGCATTACCGGAATCGCACCTTATTGAGATCATGTCAACATCAAATGTCATTCCGACACGTTCGAAACTCAGCCGCTTGATATCATTGATGCGTTCCTTTATCTTACATGTGTCCGAGACCGTTACCGCATACGCTATCGGGTTCACGAACCGGCGCTCATGACGGTACAGAACGGTCTCGCCGCCCATCTTTATCTCTTTGCCTTTTCCTATTGTGACCGTCTTTATCGGAGGTGCAGAGGACGCTTCCAATGCATTTTTCGATTCGGAACTTACATGCGGACAGTCATCGATCTTTGCCTTCTGATTGGAAAGCAGCATCGCAAACGCTAAGCACGTCGGCTGACCGCAATCCTTGCAATTGGTCTTCGGCAGCAGTTTGAAGAATTCTATTGCTGTCGGCATTTACTCACCTCTCAATTCGTCGGCGTAACTCATTATCATATCGGCTGCGCCGGGATTCCTCATTATTATTATGTCTGCGCCGGAGACCATCGCAGCCATTGCCGTCATCGCTTCCCACCATGTAACGCGGCCTTTGACATTATCAAGTTCATCATTCACGGCATCACCCACGTCCCAAGAACCGGTCGCGTCACATATCATAGGAATTTGAAGCATCTTGTCGTTCGATAAAGCGGCAAGTCTTATCCTCTCATTCACAGAGTATGAATAATCCAATCCCATGCCCAGAGGGGCCATCAGCGGATCCATTAGTATGTCGTTATACTGGACGCCGAAATCTGTTAAGATTATGTTCATCTGTTTCGCAAGATTAACATCAAGATTGGAAAATGCAATTATTGTGTGCTTACCTGCAATAGCGGCTGACGATATTGTCTTGTATTCGTCCTCATCCGCTTTTCCCAGTATTAATTTCGTACCTTTCATGGATCCGCTTACAACTTTCATAACATCGTTGTCAACATCGGCGATACCGCATCCGTAAACTATTATCGGAAGTTGGGTCGCATTAACGATATTTTGTACAAGTTCTGCGGCTTCTGCCGGCGTTGTTCCTTTTTTGTCGGGATCAATTCCTTTCAGACGCAGACATATCATATCTATGCCGAGTGACTTCCACATCCTTGCCCACTCTACCGGATCCTTTTGACGGTTATCGAACATGGATGCCGCAAGTTCCGGATAGTCGGAAAGATCGTCAACTACTTCTCCGGCTATCATTACTCTCCGTTTTGATGAGTTCTCAAAGGAAAGGAAAAACATACCGTCAGCACCGCCTGCGACATAGTCGCCTTTACCTAGGACGGTCTCGTTCATCTTTCCCGAATATTTTTCGTTGACGTCAGGAATCTTCATTGTATCACTATATCAGCGGAGACATACTTAACGCAGGATGTTCGTTATCAGACATCCATTGCATCAGTTGTTCCGCATCTTCCGTTACCGTCTCGTCGGCTATCTTGTCATACATATCAGGAACACCAAGTTCCTTTCCTATTCTCTTTATGTCATCGGCAAGCGATTCTTTAAGGCGTTTCGGCATCCATGCAACTCTTTTCAGACCGCCTTCGGCGGATATGAATTTCTTGCTTGTTATGTATTTTTTTCCTATTCCCATGAATCCAGGTGTCTGACGTCCTCCTCCTATTGAACCGGCTAACGTAGAGAATTTCATTCCCACCGGTGTCATTCCCGTGTGATCACGGTCAACAAGAACAACAGCCTGCATATCGGATGTCATTGCAATGATCACTTCAAAGCAGCCGCACGAGGTCATCGGCGAGTCCATTAAACTGTACATGCACATCCTCTCCACGTTACCGTGGGATTGCGAACGAACAATATCATTCGTTCCGCCCCATTCTCCTTTCTCCGCGCTCAGTACGTTGCCTTTCTCAATGGGTGCGTTCGGTCCGTTCGGCGAGAGTCCGTTGCTTGCCTTCGCGTCAAGCCAATTGATCGCGCCGCATAATCCCAATCGCTCCGGCGCTATTATGCAAACATGATCGGGAGCGAATGACTGGCACATTGTACATGTGTAGAAAACATTAACAGAATCGTCGGTCAATCCTTTCAGACGTTCGTCCCTTGCGTCATATGTTTTCTTAGCGATGTCATAATGTTTCGAGACCTCCGCCGGATCAGTAATTATCATTACCTGAACTCTTGTCACGATCTTGCCGAATTCTTCCTTTATTTTGTGTATCAGTATCTTTCCGATGTGTTCTAATTTAAATCCGCTTTCTTTGGCGGTGTCGCTTATCCTTATCCAATTTGAATCTCTCTGGCCGGCGTGCCAAATGCCTTCCGCATAGTTAAGGAAATGATGGATGTTCCTTTCTATCACAGGTTCAAGGTCAGATTGAACATCTTTGCCGTATATGCGTACAATTATCCCGAGATCGGTCGTATCGCCTTTCCCGAATTCATCGATGTTCTTTCCGATGATCGTTATCCTATTGTCCTCAACATCTTTTTCATTCGCTTTCGTAAGTATCTCGAACGATCTGCTCTTTGTCCCGCCTGCTTCAAGATACGTTTGCGGTCTTCTTACGGTCTCACCTTCAAATGCAGGCCCGTATGCGACCGGAAGTTCGATCGGCTCTAATTTTACGGTTATCTTCCGCTCTTCTATCCCAACTTGTATCATGTCCAAATTATCATTACAGGAACGCAGCGCACCGCTTATGTTCGGTACGTCGTTATCTGTTACGACAACAGCACTGTGAAGCAGTGCCGCAAATGCAAATGCAGCATCTAAATTATTCAGGGAACCCATGTGAATGACAACGATCTTCGGTCTTTTCACAAGATATGCTCTCAACTTCTCACGGTCACCCTGTTCGATGCTTCCGAATGAGTATGCTGCTCTCGCGGCAAAGTTGAGCGCATGCACAGTAGCAGTGAAATTACCGAGAGGATAGAACATGCGGTCCCATCCTATTGCTATTCCGTTATCTCTCATCTGATCGAGACAGTCACCGGATGCGCATGATACCATTCCTTTCGATTGGCAGTTCCTTACCATTTTTCTTATCTCGGGAACATCCTTTTCTTTCCTTCCCAGAAATAATACTGCGCCGGGTATCGTCTCATCTACGAAACTCAATCCTAATTCTCTCAATATCCGGTCGGGAACGAATCCTTCGCCTTCGTTCACATTGCCGTTGATATAACGAACTGCTTCTATGATCTCGGCCGCATACATAGCATTCTCGCCCGCCTTAAGACCATCCTCCATCGAAGCGCACCCGGCTGCCTCCAGATCGTTCAGTAAAGATAACGATCCGTTCAGATCTATTTCCAAGATACCTTTCCATCCGTAAAGCAGCGGAAGGCCGTACGCCGTTTCCGGAAAGACAAGCGGAACGTTCCCATGCTTCGCTATCGCTTTCGTTACGATATCCTTTGCTAATGAGACAATAGCGTCAGACCCGTCCGACGCCATCTTTATGAGCGTTGCGGCGTCTATTTTACTGTCCGTCACTTTCAGAACGGCATCCAATGATGAAACATCAATTCCGTACGCATCCGCGATGAGTTTTTTGTCCAAGTTATCATCTCAGTTCAGTTTTTTGAATTTGATCAATTCAAAGACACCGTTCATCTTACTAAGCGCCTTTGGCATCTCCTTTTTCAATTCTTCCGCGGACAGTTTACACGCGCCGAGATCTGCGTTTATGTCCAATGTCATCGTCTGATAGCATATCTTCACTTTGCTGAAAACGGATATCAAATTAACGTTTTCCGATGCTAAGTGATCAACAACCTGCTGTATCGATCCCGGACAGTCGGGAATGCTGAACATCATTCTCACAAGTTCCGTATCCTTTTTCAGGAACGTTATGGAAAGCATCCATGATTCCGGATCGACAACAAGCATAGCGGTCGAACCGTCAATGTTCTTCAGTATGTCGGAATATCCGGCGGACGTGTCAAATATGTCGCCTATCATCGTAACAGGCGCAGCCTGTCTTAACTGTGCTTTGCAATTATCCTTTGCTTTGGAACGGAACACACGGCCGATATCGGCTTGTTTCACCTCTATGTGATCCAACTTGGAAACAGAAGGATCATTCGAATCCTTCAATGCTTTGAACGTTTCGGAAAGAATGTCAGCCTCTCCGGCAAAACTCAGATCGACCAACATCTTCCATATTATCGTGGTATCGGATATTGCGTTCAGTGACGTTGAATTCAGGATGTTGATCATCCTTGAACCTAAGAATCCTGCAGCTTGTGCTGTTGCACCGGGAACATCTCGCATGTATATCGTCACGTGAGTTAACGTTCTGTAATTCTCCTGAGGGAATGCCGACAATATCAATTCATATTCTTTTGCGCCATCTCCTCTGTATTCGAATAACGTACTGTAAACGTAACCTCCGTCAACGAGTCCTATCGCTTCCGTTAAACGATCATCTATCTGAACTTTGGAACCATTGACCCTGACGAACTCCCACACCTTCATTTCTTTCACCTTCGGTTATCAATGATTCGCTTCTATTTTATATCCTTTAGGTTGCTGTTCTTCACCGAAACAAGCGGCTGCGTCCATTCCGGGTGTTCCGAATCAGAGAATTCTATGTCTTTTATTATATTCGCTAAACTGTCGCTTTCTTTTCTTGACGATATCAGTTTCTTGATACTTCTGGCGCAGTTCTTTCCTCGCGTTCCGTGTTCAGTACCTTTTACTGCGCTTTCCACCATGGAAGCGGATTTTTTCATAAGTTTTTCCGCTTCTCTGATCATTGCGATCCTGTCCTTGGCGCTCATTCCTTTTTTTGTTGGTGCGCCTTTGCTGAATGTATATCTTCCGGGTGTTCTTCTTTTCAGTCCCGTATGATAAGGACATTTGGTGCAACGTCTCCCTATCTTGGTATCCTGTCCGTCAAGCGTTGTGTTATCCATTGCGGTCATTGGATAACCGCAAACCGGACACACATCCGGTAAGGAACGGTCGTCGCGCGAATTGTATTCTATCTCAACACGCAAAATATTCCTTTCTATCGCCATTTTTCTTATACGTTCGCCGCTTGTTCTGTAATCGGTATCATCCTTTCTCAACTCGTTCATGACGAGTTCCTTCATCTCGGATTGTGATCTTATATGACCTTCTTTTTTCACGACCGTTCGTATGGCGCGTTCCAATATGCCGTCGTCGGGGATCCTGTACATCGTTATGTCATGGGTATCGTTGCGTATATACATTTAGAATGTTTTTCACATGATCTTCGTTAAGATGAACGGAATGCAACGATGAAAGGTTTTAAACGTCTTGCGCGTATCGCGAGATGCAGGCGGGGGTTGCCGAGTTGGCCAAAGGCGCAGGACTTAAGACTCCTTACGAGGAAGAAATTCTGTCCCGTAGGGGTTCGGGGGTTCGAATCCCCTCCCCCGCACTTTACACTTTGGCCGGAACTGATGAAGGGAAGCGAAACGTGATATGGGTATCATCGAACTGTTGATATTGGCATTCGCGCTGGCGATGGATGCATTTGCCGTTTCGATATGTTTAGGATTGAAGATGCAGAAAGTGACGATAAGAAAAGCACTGATCGTCGGTCTGTATTTCGGTATATTTCAAGCGTTAATGCTACTGATAGGATATCTGGCAGCAAGTTCATTTGCGGAAATGATAGAATCATTCGACCATTGGATAGTATTCATCTTACTTTTGTTACTCGGTTTGAAAATGATCGTTGACAGTTTCAGGGAAGAAGGGGAAGAGAAGGAGGATGCATCCCTTCACCCAAGGAATATGTTACCGTACGCGATCGCGACAAGCATCGATTCGTTGGCAGTAGGAATATCATTAGCATTCCTGAAAGCTGATATTATCTCGGCGATGGTCGCCGTCGGTATGATAGCGCTCATCCTTTCGATGATCGGTGTGAAGTTCGGCGGTCTGTTCGGATCGCGTTTCGAATCGAAGGTGGAGTTCGCAGGCGGTCTGGTGCTGATACTTATCGGCGTGAAGATATTGTTGGAGCACCTGGAATTCATTGGTTTTTGATAGACGCAGGATAAACATCCGGATGCGGTCATTCTCTGTTCATAACTTCTTTTAGTTTTTCCGCAAGCGAAAGAGCCGCAATTCCTGCGTCAGTGATCTTTATCGTCTTTTTATTGTGGATGCCGTGCTTAAGTTCATCCAGCAATCCAATCTCTAACAACTCCTCAAAATATTTCTGTTCCGTACGGCCGGAATACAGTTCGCTTTTTTTGACATCTTCGCTCTCTTTCACTCTTTTCAGCGTTCGGATCTGATACTCACTGAGAAGCGGCCGTACTGTCACAGAAAAAGTTATGTCCTGTAAGTGTAAAAATGATACCATGTTTTTACTTTTTACACAAATGTTAAATATGCTGACCCAAGATTAACTATGAAGGCAATATCATGCAACTGTCTGGAAACAAAAAAGGCGTGAACATGGTCGTTCTCGTTGTCGCAGTCGTGGCAATCGTCGGTGTTGCGTCCGTAGCAGGTTATCTCATCCTCACCGGTGAGAATTCCAGCGTGGGCGAATATTCGACATACGTTGTTCTTGGAAACAACGGTTCATCATCGATAGACGGAACGTTCACAATAAAAATAGTGGATGAAAATTCCTCTCAATATCAGATCCAATATGACTACGCGATGTACATGACAACATCCGGTAAGAGAACCGCATTCTACATTGATTCGGAAAGAGAATGGGAGGATAAAGAGGATTATGAATCCCCTGGTGTAAAAACAGGTAGCGAAGTCATAAGCACAAAGTGGGGGAACCGCAATGCGGACATCTACACCAAGGTCATAGATGGAGAGACCACAAAAGTGCACATAGGCAAAGACGGGATCCTTTACAGGATAGAAATGAACATAGATGGTGTATCTCTCATATTCGTTCTTACATCAACCAATCTCATTAAAGGGAATCCCGGCGACGGCGTAGGCGACTATGCAGTGTACTCGGTTTCTGGCTCCGCCGCAGGGGTAGTATATGACGGAATAACATTCATGATAATAGTCAATCAAAGTGCTACGCAATATCAGGTTCAGTATGATCAAGCGATATATGGGACTGTGTTAGGCGTAAGAACACCACTCGTTGTCAATTCGGAAAAAATATGGGAAGACATGGATGACGATGGCACCATGGGTGTAAAAACGGGCACAGAAACAATAACAACAGAATGGGGAGCCCGTCTGGTGGACATTTACACACAAGTGGTCGACGGAGATACCACAAAGACGTACGTAGGCCGCAGTGATGGAGTGTCATACAGGATGACTATAACGTCCGCGGGCTCAACAATGACATTCAATCTTGTTGGAACAAATCTCTTATGAACTAATTAGATATAAAAATGGAGACTTTGTCTCCATTTTTATATTATGTTATCTTTTTTACTATGCGGTGTTTTTCAAAGCACATGATATCACTCTCAGTCAGCGCGCTCTCTATAAATATAAAAAATATATTAGATATACTTTTACACAAACATTAAATATGCCGATCAAATTTCAGTCGTGAAGGTAAAAATATGCAACTTTCAGGAAACAAAGAAGGCATTAATATGATAATTCTCGCCGTCGCGATAGTGGCGGTCATCGGCACAGCATCCGTGGCGGGTTATCTGATACTCAGTGACGATAACGACATCGATGACACTGATGATAACAATGACACTGATGATAACGATAACAACGACATTGATGACAACAACGATGACGATAACAACGACATCGATGACACCGACGATAACGAAACCGACGAGTCTCGCATTGGTGAGTACATGATATACGCCATTGTAGGGAAAATTGGTTTTGCAGACCTTGACGGAACATTCAGGATAAAGATAATAGATGAAAACTCTTCGCAATATCTTGTTGAAACTTCATACGATGTCCATTGTATGTGGGATGGTAAAAGATTTGAGTTCAAGGTCGAATCGGGACAAGAATGGGTAGACATCAGCACCTATGGATACTACGGTACTAAAATAGGCAGCGAAACGGTGAATACAAAGTGGGGGATCCAGGACACGGATGTTTATACAGAAGAAGACAAGGAGGGTGCCACAAAAGCGTATGTAGGCGAAGACGGGGTGGCCTACAAGTTAGAAATAAAAATGTATGCACACTACCTTACGTTCATTCTTACAGCGACCAATCTCATCGAAGATGCTCCTGTAAGAGGTATTGGCGATTACGTCATATACTCTGTTTCGGGCACCGAAGAAGATGCGACCGTTAACGGAACGTATCTCTCGAGAATAGTTGACCAGAGCGATACACAGTACAAGATCTTGGATATCTTTGCGATCTACGTAACGGAGTCTGATGTGAGATATGAGCTCATTGTCGATTCGGCGACGAGTTGGGAAGATAAGGATTCTGAGTCGGAGAGTGTCAAAACAGGCACAGGCACAATAACAACGGCATGGGGGCTCCGCAACGTAAATATCTATACTCAAACAGAGGACGAAGTGATCATAACAACATATGTGGGCAGTTCGGATGGAGTGATTTACAAACAGACCATTTCAGTGGACGAATCGATATTATCATTTGATCTCGTCGGAACAAATCTTATATAAACTAATTAAATATAAAAATGGAGACAAAGTCTCCATTTTTATATTATATTAATTTTTTAACGCAACAAGGTCATCTTTTTCATATCGGTTGTGACCTTGTGAACCCTTTTTAAATTTCCAGCATTTTATGGCATCCGCGAGAGTTTTTCCTTCGTTGTCATCGAAGAAATCACGGATGTATGTGTTGTATTCGAATTGTTCTCCGATATCAGTTCTCTTCTCTTTCTTTTCGTCGAGTATACGATGATATGCGTTCACCGCATCTCCGTAATTCTTTCCTGCGTTGGATCTTAACCATTTCTGAAATTCAACGTTGAAAGTGAATCTTTTTCCTATCATCGATACAAAGAATGAACGGTGTCTCTCGGAACATATGATGTCGTTCTCGATCAATGTATCTTCGGTGATACTTTTGTAACTCACCGGCGTTCTCTTTCTTGTTCCTGATCTTAATCTTTCGCCGGTATCCAGATAATGCGATATCCTTTCATTCAATTCCGGTTTTCCGCCGCTCGTCTGCAAGCCTTCCTGTTCACAAAAACACACAAGTTCTTCCTTAAGGTAGTAGAAACTTCGGAATGTTTTGCCGTCGATATCAGCATTCAGAACAGGTCTTTCAGCCATTACTTTTCATTGCGGCTACGGATGAACAATATTTAAAAAGTCTCATTCAACATCGAAAAAAGCGAAAATAATCGGCGTTAATTATGTAAATGATGAGCATGTTACACGAACTAAGGTGAAAAAAATGGCGAAACCATTAAAATTGCAAGTGGTAGAAACATTCGCTACGCTTATGACGGCGGCCTTCGGTATGGTCGCCGCCTTGGCGTGGAATGAAGCAATAAAGGCATTGATCGCAAAATACATATCAGCAGGGGACGAGTTAGTTCCGTTGCTGATATATGCGATAGTCGTCACAATTGTGGCGGTCATATGCATTATAATCGTCGCAAGGACCCTGGGTAATCTGAAAGAGGCTTTGGAAGCGGAAGAAGCGGCAAAACAGAAATGATCTTTCCGTTAAAGGCACGGACATCCGTGCCGATATTCTTCATTTTTTCTTCATTTTTCATTGTTTTCGACCAACTACTTTAAGTATCATCGCACGGTTCCGAACATAGCGGAGTAATAAGTTTGGCTGTAACATACAAGAATTCTTCACCGAACGTGCCCGGGGCCTCCACATCTCAGAAGAAACAAAGGGTTAAACGCAAAGAATCATCGAAAAGACAGTCGATGCTGAACACCAACAGAATGGCGCCGTTCAAGTACGATATGAACGAGATATTATCATCATCGTCAATGGATGCGTCCGTTGCATCTTCATTCTTGGCGTCGATCGTAGCAAAGGCATCCAGAGTTTCAACGAGGGATGCCAAGGACTACGCGAAAACGTTCTTAGAATCAGGTGAACTGACAAAAGAGGAATATGACCGCATCTGCAGACTGATGGATCGTTACAGCAAGTTCCGCTGACAGGAAGATGCTTATGAGATGGACCGAGTGTTCGCAAGGACGCGTTTTCGTTCTGAGATTGGGATCGAACGAGATATTGCACGAGGTCATTGAAGGATTTGCATCATCGAATAATATCAAAGCGGCACACGTTTCAGCAGTAGGCGGCGCGGACAAAGGATCAAGACTGGTGGTCGGTCCGAAAGTTCCGGTATCGTCACCTATCGTTCCGTTGTATCATGAATTAAAAGAACCGCATGAGTTCACCGGAACGGGTACGATATTTCCTGATGTGAACGGAAAGCCGGTACTGCATATGCATTGTTCATGCGGCCGTGAAGGGACATCGGTAACTGGGTGTGTGAGAGCAGGTGTTAAAGTTTGGTTAGTGATGGAAGTTGTCATCACGGAATTAAAAGAATGCAAAGCGAAAAGACTTAAGGACAGTTCCGGATTTGAATTGTTAGTTCCTGATGCAGAGTGATACGATGACATCAAAAGAAGTTCTCATAAAATTCCTTAATTCCGCGGATGGAAAGGATATACGCAAATATGCGGAACTTTTACCTTCATACGGATTAGATGATATCACACTTTACATTGACGATGTTCAGAAGGATACATCATCAGCGTCATCGATGAGGTTACGCATATCATTTTCCAAAGCAGGTTTTCCTGACGATACGCACGATACGGAAACGAAAAGGACCGCTTTGAGAGATCTTATAGCAAGGAGATTCTGGGAATCGTGCAGAACATTCGCAAAGGGAGGGGATCGCGGAGGTGCGATGAACATACCCAGACCCGGTCAGGAGATAACGGACAGAAGTTCTGTCGTCATGTCCGAGACATTCATCGAGGTACGGTTCAAAGCGTTATTGCCGTTCGCAGGAAAGAACGTCGCAGGCAGTTCCGCGATAAAGATGCTTGTCGACGATCTCACAGAGATATCGAACGCATCACTGTTCTTCGGTTCCTACAAAAGATCAAAACTTTACGATCATCTCAACACTCTCGCAACATCTCGGAAGATACGTTCGTCGCTGCGTGAAAAAGGGTTAGTAGCGTTCATCGCCGACAATTCGATACTGCCGAGAAGAGAGGACGGTCTGGCGCCGATGATAGGTGCGGTGCCTTTCAGATCGCCCGATACGTTACGGGTGTCATTCGACACTGCAGACGGAAAAACGATAGAAGGAATGGGCATACCGGAAGGCATCACAGCAATGATCGGTTCACCATCATCCGGTAAATCGACGATCATAGATGCGGTAGCATCAGGCGTTCACGACCACATACCCGGCGACGGAAGGGAGTTGGTGATAACGGCGGACGATGCATCACTTGTTTCACGAGATGTCGGACGCACCGCAAGGAACGCGGACGTCTCATCATTCCTTTCCGGAGCGCCGTACAGCAACGGTTCATTCTCTACGGATAACGCAAGTGACAGTGAATCGTCAGCATTATCAGCAACGGAAGCACTGGAAACAGGCAGCAGACTGCTGATAATGAATGACATGAACGTAAATCACGGGCTTCTGTACCGTGATGCGGAAATAAGCAAAATGCTGCCTGACGGCGGGAATATGATACCTGTGACGGAAATTCTCAAAGGAACAGATGTTTCAGCGATAATAGAATGCAGGCATCATCAGGTAGCGGATGCTGCCGATACGGTGATAATAATGTCCGGACACGTCGCAACGGACGCAGTGAAAAGGAAGCGTGAACATTCAGCATCAGTAAGAATGCCGATCGCAAGGATGCCGATGTCCAGGAACATGGATGTGAAAAAAGGAAGGAAGGATGTGAATGCAGTTGCATTATCATCGTCCAAGGTAGAGATAGGCGAAAGTATCATCAAATTGCCGCATCCGTTCTCTGACGTATGTCAAGCGGCAGCGGCCGCCGATTCTATCATTTTCGTGAAAGAGATGATGGACGGGACGCTGACAATGAAAGAGCTGACGGAACGCGCTGAGAAAGAGTTCAGAATAAAGATCAATTCAACGGATGTGAACATCGGACCGGAAAGGACGGCATTCCGCGCTAACGATGCGGCAAACATTATCAACAGGCATCCTGATGTCATTATTGCGCAAAAACGCTGATATGTTATCAACACCGTTATGTGCGTATTTTCACGAAAAAACGTAACTAAAATTATATTTATCCGATAAAAACGGAACATTGTTGCATCGGTATACAAAAACATACTCATTCAAAGTACCTGATGGAACAATGTTGCAAAATCTTTGTAATAATCTATATATAGAATCCGCTCTATGCGTGTACGGGGATTTATAATGGGCTATGAAGAACTATTCCCGAAAAACGACCTAAGTGGCTGGCATGCAAATGCAGTCAAAAGATTTGCGAGCCCCTTCGTGGACAACTTCCATGACAGAATCGATGTGGATCCAATCATCCTGTCGAACGCTGCCGTGAACTGCGGTTTCACGATCAGGGACTTCTATGAGAAACCCGAACTGGGTATCCACTGTGTTGGATACATATCAGAGCTGTACGACCTGCTCCCGGTTACGCACTGGTTCTTCTCACTCCCGTGGGTAAGAGAACTCGGCATAACATTGGAGTACAAAGACACTCTGCCACCGGTACCGACCGGCCCGATACTCGACGCCAACGGTGTTGAGAACATGCAGCCGATAAGCAAGCAAGACCTGTTGAAGGGATCAACCGTCCCGCTGTTCTACGGTCTCTACGACTACGTCCAGAAGAACCTGGGCCACACGCTCGTCCCGATATCATACGGTTTCGACCTCGTCGGTGCAGCGGCAGAACTGATCGGTGTAGAAGAGTTCATCATGTGGACATTCACCGAGCCGGACCTGGCGCACAAACTCGTCGACTCGTACGTTGCGACATCGATCAACGGTGCGGAAGCAATGGCCGACAAGTACGGATTCGCGATGCTGATCGTCGGTTCCGTTCTTGCGAACAACGATATCTTCGCAGACGAGCAGGTTGAGGAATTCTCCGCCAAGAAAATGGGCTACTACGTAGACCAGTGTTTCAGAAGAGGAGCAGGACCTCAGGTGTTCTACCACCTGTGCGGTAACCACGAGACAGACTACAAAGTGTTCAAGAAGAACCTCCTGTGGTCTCCGTTCAACGTTCTGCACATCGGATACCAGGGCCCGAAAGTGTTCCCGTCCGACCTCTTGAAGAAAGAGTTCCAGGATGTCACGACATGCATGGGTTCAGTAGACACGAAACTGATGATCAATGCCAACCCGGCAAAGGTCTACGACCAGGCAAAAGAGAGCCTCCTCGCAGGACGCGACTCGAAGAAGGGATTCATCCTCGGTACAAGCTGTGAGACGCCTCCGTACACGATACCCGGTAACCTCCTTGCATTGACAAGAGCAGCCAGGGACTTCGGTACATATGGGACATGGTGATTAAAATGGATATAGTATTTTCTGATGAAGTCAAGAAGGCCATTGAAGGCAAGGGTCTTAAGGTCGATGACATAAAGAAGGTCATCGAGGGCGCAGAGGCATCCAACGACAAGATCACCAACGGATCCAAGTTCATCGCGAAGAAAGTGCTCGGCGATGTTACCGTTTACGCAGACTACTCTGTGGGCGGCAGCATAACGGTCAACTCCGGCTACGCACACAAGATGAAACTGCAGGATATCGTCATGGACACCGCAGACTCCGAATGGACATACGTCAAGAACGGCAAGAAGATCAGAAAGGGTCACACGAACCTTTCCTTCATGGGCGCGACAAGGAGTGCTCCGAGTCTCGTCGACCCGGCATCCGGAGAGTCTTGGTTAGAGGAATACCTCGCAGCAAAGACGATCGCGGTCGCAGAAATGCTCTTCTCACAGAAGAGGGCGTAAGCGGTTCTCGGTCACAAAGGATCTTTAAACTTTTTACTTTCCTTTTATTTTACAACATACAGACAGGGTCAGCATAGTTTTTATTGGTAATCGTACATCGGTGTCCTCATGGAAAAGATCGGCGAAACATCTGCGTTGTGCCCGGTATGTCTGAAAACGATAAAAGCGACCAAGGTCGCAGAGAATGATAAGGTATACATCGTTAAAGAATGTCCCGAACACGGCAAATGGAAAGTGCAGATATGGTCCGGTTCGGAGCATTACAAATATTTGTATGAATTTGCAGCTGTCCAGAAGCCTCCGCAGAAATTTGCGGTAAAGGAAATGAAGGATTGCCCGCAAGACTGCGGTCTTTGTAACGAACACAAACAGCAGACGTGTCTGAACGTCGTTGAAGTTACCAATCTGTGCAACATGAACTGTCCCATATGTTTCGCCACGGCCAACGGATGCGGTTACAAGTACCATCCGTCGCTTGATGAAATAAAAAAGATGTTCCAAACTGTCGTAGATAATGTAAAAAGTCCGAGGGTCGTTCAATTAAGCGGCGGTGAGCCGACAATACGTGACGATCTTCCCGAAATAATAAAGATGGCCAAAGATATGGGAATTGAGCATATCGAGGTCAATACGAACGCGCTGAGAATATCGGAAGATATGGAATACCTTAAGGCGCTGGCAGATGCAGGCATGGATTCGTTCTACTTCCAATTTGACGGTATTGATGATAATATTTATTTACAGACACGCGGCAGACCGATGTTCGATGTAAAGAAAAAAGCAATAGAGAACTGCGGTATCGTCGGCGTTGGTGTTACGTTGGTGGTAACAGTTTCACCAAATATCAATTTAGATCATGTCGGAAAGATAATCGAGTTCGCCGGATTGAACGTACCGACTGTGAAAGGAGTTCACTTTCAACCGATAACATACTTCGGCAGATATCCGATCGAACCGACAGACAAGGATCGCGTAACGTTACCGGATCTTGCCAATGCGATAGAGAAACAAACAATGGGAATGCTGAAAGCGGATAATTTTCTACCGACCTCATGCTCGAACGTACATTGCGATATGAAATCTTTATCCATTGTGATGGAGGACGGTTCATTATTTCCGTTGACAACGATGGCGTTGGGCCCTCCGGTGAAGACCGATGACATTGCAGATAAAACAAGAACTGAGGTGTCAAAATTCTGGAGGTTCATCGAAGAGACCATGGACGGTCCCTCGGGTTCTGAGGATAAAACATGGAGATCGTTCATAAGCAGAGCGAAAACTCATTATTTGACGGTATCAGCGATGGCATTTCAGGATGTCTGGACAGGAGAAGTTGAAAGATGGGAGAGATGTTGCATCCATATGGTCACACCGGACGGTAAACTGATACCGTTCTGTCTGTTCAACTGTACGGCCGCCGACGGTAGAACGATATACCGCCGGAAGGCGTTCTGCGGCAACTGATCCCGAAACGATCAGAGGTCGAAGTTCTCGCGCAGATCTGTTATCTTCTTTGCTTTTGCGGAATATTCCATTGAGCCTATCTCTCTGAACTCGACCCTCGGGATCGCAATAAGATCCTCTTTGATGCCGTCGTCTATCTCCATTATGTTCGATATATCCGCGATAATAGAATCGCGTACGCCGTCACTTTGATCCTTTGATTCAACTTCGAACGTAAGGACATCCCTGAATCCGTCTTTTGATATTGTCATCTGGTAGTCGATCACATTCTTGTTGCTGAAAAGTATCTCATCGAACAATAACGGAAAGATCTTGTATCCCATTCCCACTTTGAACTGCAGATCCATCCTTCCGGACGGTTTCAGTAACTTTCTGTTGAACGCGGAACCGCACCTGCAAGGCGGTGAGACCATTGCTGCAATGTCCCTTGTTCTGTAGCGTATGAGCGGAGTGGCCTCCGCCGTCAGGGCAGTTACAACAAGCTCTCCCATCTTCCCGTCAGGAACTCTCTTTCCGGTGTCTGGGTCAATTACTTCGAAAAGAAGATTTGCCTCATCGGTATGCAATCCTTTCTGTTCGTCGCATTCTATTGCGCATGCTAATCCGAATTCGGTCATTCCCCACACGTCCAATACATTACAGCCCCACGCATTCTGCAGTTTACTGCGCATACTTTCCGAAAGAGGTTCTGACGTGGAGATTATCTTTTTTATTCCGATACTTTTAAGATCGGTCTCAGAACTCATTAGCGCGGTCACACGGTAAATGAAGGACGGCAATCCTATCATGTGCGTCGCACCGCTTTTTTTCATAACTTCCATCTGTTCTTTGATATCCGGTGATGAGCACGTCGACGATCCGTAGCCTGCCACCTTACATGCACCGGCGAGCATCAGACTGGGATCCCAAGCGCTTACAGCAGGGAACATTATGTGCAATACGTCATTATCCTTCATTCCGACGCTTCTCAATGCGGACGATATGATGTCAACCTTTGCGATCAGATCGTTAGTTGTGTATCCGATAACTTTTCTTTTTCCCGTTGTTCCCGTCGTGGTGAACTCCCTTGCCGTTTTAGTACGCGATACGGCCATGAACATCATCGGCTGTTCGGCGAGATCGGAAGGATACGTGAAAGGTATCTTTTCAACGTCATCGAACGTTCTTATGCTGTCAGGTACCACATCTTTCAATTTCTCTTCGTAATAAGGAGAATTTTTTTTCAGATGTCTCAGTTGTTCTCTGAACATGAACAACTGATACTCGTCAAATTCTTTGCGTGTTATCTCTTCTGCGCATTTCTTTCCTATTATGTTCTTAAGTTCCTTCTCACTTTTTGCGGTGACCGATGCTTTTATCGCCATCCATGTTTCCAAAGGGTACACAGAATCCTTCGGTATCCGGTTCGATAAGAGTCTTCTTCTCACTATTGCAAGTTTAACGGTCTCCCATGCACTCATGCTTCCGAATCGCGGGGAGGCTATTAAAAATATACGGCATAATTATGACACTGAAATAATGTGATCAATCAGTGAACTGTATATACGGGAACTGTATTCGCCATAAACATGACGCTCACCCCTGAGATGGCAAGAGCAGGTGTCACACCGCAGATGCTCTCGTCAACGCACAGATTCAAATGTCCGAGATGCGGAAAGGAATTCAGTTTGTTCCAGTCGAGGGCGATAGCGTGCAGAGCCTGCCCAAAAGCGACGCAGAACTGCAAATACGTCAGGTGCGTGCATTGTGACGCAGAATTCCCGTTGCAGGGTTTTGTTGTCAATACTAAGGAAAAGGAAGCGTTCCTTGCTAACTATATGAACGGAATTGTTCAGAGATATCATAACGGATTCGGATACAAGAGAAAATGATCATTCTTTTACGGCTTTGATGACATTCTTCAATTCGGAATCGTCGGAACACCTTTCAACGAATGTTCCCGTTACTATTGCATTTGCGCCTGCAAGTCTCGCCGCTTCCGCCGCCTCCGGCGTCCTTATACCGCCGCCGACTATCAAAGGCACGGAAATTATTTCTTTCACTGCTTTAATCATCGCAGGAGGTACGGGTCTGTCGGCACCGCTCCCGGCCTCCAGATAAATGAAGTCCATTCCTAAGTATTCGCATGCAAGTGCATATGACATAGCACCTTTCAGATCATCACGCCCTATGGGCTTTGCCTGACCTACTCTGCCGACGGTCATTCCGGGTTCTACAATGATGTAACCCATGGATATCGGTTCAAGACCCAGTTCTTTGGTTATAAGGCTCCCTTTCACCTGTTCGCCTATTACCCAATCCAGACTGGTGCTGTTCACCATGCTCATGTAGAATATCGCATCACAGTATCCGGATATCGCATGTGCTCCCGACGGAAAATAGATAACGGGAAGTTTACAGACCTTTTTGATGGCCTGTGCGGCAGCGTCAAGATTCTTTTGCGTAACTCCGGTAGAACCTCCGATCATTATGGCATCCGTACCCGCGGCAACAGCCCTTTTCGCGATATTCGCCGTCTCATTCAACGGTTGTTTATCCGGATCTAAAAGGGTGAAATGAAGTGTTTCCTTTGTCATCTTTCTAATGAGTCGTTTCTTCACATTCATATATAGACCGCTCCGAGTATGAACGCCGCCAAAGCGACGAGCATGGCATATTTGCAGAGTTTCTGCGTTTTACGAGTGCACGTGAAAATGATTAACGATGAATAAATAAATATCGCATCCGCAGCGACGATAATGTAGTAAAGAGGGCCGAATGTTCCCTCTATAATGGGCCAGACGCTGAGTGCGACACCTGCCATGATCATCAATGATGCGACGATGCATGAGTTCTTTACACCAATGCGCATAGGCAGTGTTCTTCTTCCTTTGTCGCCGCCCATGTCCTCAATATCTTTTGCTATCTCGCGCCCTATGTTAACGAGCGCCGCCATGCACGCGATTATAACAACGGACCCGATATTCTGAACGACCGCTCCGCCCAATAGGAACAGCATACCGATGAGAACGGCGATCGTAACGTTACCGACGAATCCCCTTTGTTTCAGGAAAAGTTCGTATGAGAACATCAGTGTGCATGCAACCACGACAATGACAATGGGAACAACATCCCAGAGCAGGAATGACGCCGCTATCGAAACGATGAATGCAATCATTCCTGCGTGCAACGCATCCTTCGGTCTCATCCTTCCGGACGGCAACGGACGTTCCGGATGTGCCGTCCTGTCGATATCGCGGTCAACATAATCGTTCAGCGCGTTACCTCCTGCGATGAACCATGTGACAACGAAAGAAGCGATCAGAATGCCTTCCAAATGGTCGGCGGCGTCCAGACCCGAGGCTATCAATGCTCCGGTCAGAACTCCTATCATCCCTATGAGGCAGTTGCCCAATCTGAACAACTGAAGGTATCTGTTCACACAACGTCAAGATTCTACGCATTCAAAATGTTATTCCTGAAAAAGGAAAGAAAAAGGTTTGTATCAGTCGGTAACACCGTTCTCCGATACCATGAATACCGCTTCGCCCTCCGGAAGATTCGGCGAGTCGATAAGTCTCGCAATTCTTTTTCCGGCCTTTCCTTTTCTCAGGTATAACCGGAATGTTGCCGTATGGCCGACGATATGACCTCCTATCGGTCTCGTGGGATCTCCGAAGAACGCATCGGGCTTCGCCGCCACTTGGTTCGTCACAGCAATGACAGCGTTGTTCAAAGTTGCGAAATTCAGCAACTCGTGCATATGCCTGTTCAGTATCTGCTGTCTTTCCGCCAGTGCGCCGCGCCCTATGTACTCTGCTCTGAAATGTGATGTTAACGAATCAACGATCATCAGTTTCACTTTCTTCTCCTGCGCCAGTTCTATTGCTTTTTCAACGAGCAGCACCTGATGCTGAGAATTGTATGCTCTTGCGACGTGTATCCTTCTCAGAACTTCGTCGGGATCGGCGCCTACGTGCTGCGCCATCTGTATGATCCTTTCCGGTCTGAATGTGTTCTCGCTGTCTATCATGATCACATCTGAATCGAATCCGCCCATTTCTTCAGGCAATGTGGCATTCACGGCCAACTGGAAGCACACCTGTGTCTTACAGCTTCCGAACTCTCCGAACATTTCAACTATCGATTGCGTTTCAAGACCTCCGCCCATCAGTTCGTCGAACGCTTTGGACCCTGTTGTCAGTTTCTTTACTGCTTTTCTTCTTTCTAATATATCTTCGCCGGTCTCGAATCCGCCGATATCCGCGCATATCTTCGCGCCCTCAATGATGTCCATTGCCTTCTTCTCGCCGATCTCACAGGCCTCAGCCAGTTCTTTCGGTGATGCTACTGCAATGGCCAAAAGGTCGTTATATCCTGCTTCGCGGAGTTTCTCTGATATCGCCGGTCCTACTCCTGGTATGTCCTCTAGACTTTTTGTGGCCATTTTTTCACCATAACTCAAACATGCATTTCTGTATTTAAGTACAGTCAAGGGGGGTGACCGAAAGTACCTCCGTTTCCGGTGGAACTTTTTTCATTGAAAGGTTTTATATATTGTTCACAATCCCCTCCCGATGGCTAAGAAAAGAAGGCGTGATAGTGGCGAACCGGAGGAAACATACGAGTTCGTACCCCCCGAGTTCGACGAGAAAGAGTTCCTCTTAAAGGACCTTTACGGAACGAAAGTACTTTTGGTCGCGGCGCTGCTTGCAGTGGTCGTAGGTATCGTTTCGGCATGTATACAACTCACGGCCGAGGACTTTTGGTGGATCGGACTGATACTGATGGTACTCGTTCTGATAGGTTTCAAGCAGCTGCTTACAATGCTGAAGTTCAGAGCGGACCTTTTGGATCAGAAGATCCTGATAGGGAATTACATTTTATTCTTCTTCCTGTCGTTAGGTACATGGATACTTGTGCTGAATCTCTGAGAATGCGCAGACAAACCTCTTCTTCCGTTTAATTTTCAAAATATTTTGTTTTTCCGGCGATATCATACATCCCACGGATGTTTCGGATCGAGAAGTTCTAAAAGAAGGTCCTTGCTGACGGTCATGAACGTTTCGTTATGTCCGAGAACTGTAAGCGTCTCCGGTACGATGTCCCTTCCGATGCCGGACACAGAAACTTCGTCGCAAAGCATCTCTATCACTGATCTGTGTCTTCTTTCCGCGATGACGTTCCATTGTCCTTCGTCTATGAAAGGACCTCCGTATTCGTTGTCATTCCATTTTGTCAGGAATGACGATGACGATCTTACCCAAACGGGAGGGCCGATATGTTTGAATGTTTTTGAAAGAATGTCACGTTCCAATTCAAAGACTATGACTATCTTCGTTCTTGTCATATCATGGACCGATCTCAGAACAGTGAAGTCATACGAATCCAGTTTTCTTGATAATGCGTACCTTGTTTTCCATATCTGCGAATAAAGATTATCACGATTCACATCCGGACGGTCGAATGTTATCGTTACCAATCGCGATCCCCTTTTCTCTGATAACATTCGCAATTCATCCTCAGTAGGAGTTGTCCGTTCCTTAGGGAAGAAGAATGTATCCTTTGCTTCGATGAGATAATCCTTACAGGCGGCGATGAATGTTGCAAATGTATCGATATGAACTGCCGACGCAACATTTCTTTTCGGATCCACAGGATCATAGAGAACAAGCGGACCGAGCATCGGCGGACCTTTCTTCTCCATTGTTATTGTAACACCTTCCTTCCATTCCGACGCAGCTTTCACGAGATCAAGGAAACTTCCGTAATGTATCGTCAGTAATTCGCATAAGTATCCTGAGAATCCTCTTGTATTGGGTTCAGCTCCGTATGCTCCGATGCCTTTCATGAATACCTTCAGCAATCTTATCTCGTCTCTCAGATGCGCATCTGTACGTGATATCACGTATTCAGTATGGAAAGGACTGCGGTCAACGGCAGTTATTATCTTTGTCGGGTCTTTTATTGCGTAGCAAGGTACGAGATCTATCGTAAATCCGTCGAATGTTCCTCTCGTGTACGGATGTTCTGCGTACATCCGTTCTCCGTGCAGAATATCCTCACCGGCGGCAAGGCCGATACGTACCATATCTTCCTCCGGAACGGATTCCGGAAACATTAAGAACATGTCAAGATCCGGATCTGAAAGAAAAGTTCCTTTTGCGACGGAACCCACAAGTCTCACTTCTGCGTTATGATCACTTGTCTTAAGATAAGAACGAAGTTTCTTTGACATACGTTCCGCGGTATCCATTATGCCTTCGGTCTCTTTTTTTGAAGGTCTTATCCTGTCAAGGATCGTTTTCTCGTAACTCATGTTGAGTGCGGTTAGAACATTTCTGGATTTATTACTTTTCGTTGCTCGCGCAAC
>Ga0123356_10001105_pt1 | contig 29922 bp, 26 predicted proteins | sample TergutEmb28metaG_2_FD_92546 | JGI IMG/M metagenome (GOLD analysis project Ga0123356, IMG submission 92546) | Embiratermes neotenicus P3 segment gut microbial communities from Petit-Saut dam, French Guiana - Emb289 P3 | ecosystem: Host-associated > Arthropoda: Insects > Digestive system > Gut ...
AAGGTGCTCGGACAGCTCGGATTCACGATCGTTCCGCGACGATGAGTGGCGATCGTACGGCCGGAGGCGGCTACCCCGAATCGGACGGTGCTCCGTCACCGTCCGGTTCGGAGAGCGGCTGCTCCTCCCGGTCGGCTGCACGGGCGGGCAGCGTCACCCGGATTCTGGTCCCGGCACCGGCCGGACTGACGAACGAGATTGTCCCGCCGAGCGTATCGACCCGATCCTTGAGTCCGATCATTCCGGTCCCGCGACGAGGGTCCGCTCCCCCGACGCCGTCATCGGCGATCTCGAGTTCGAGCGCCCCATCGCGGCTACCACCGCGCACCGTGACGGACGACGCCCGTGCATGCTTGACGGAATTGGTGATCGACTCCGCCACGACGTAGTAAACGGTGGCCTCGAGTGTCGTGTCGTATCGGCCCTGGAAACTGACGTCGAGGTCAACCTGGATCGCGCTTCGCCGCGCGAGCGCCTTCAGCGCATCGTCGAGACCGGCGTCGGAGAGCACCGCCGGGTGAATGCCGCGCGAGATCTCTCGCAATTCGTCGGTCACGGCAACAAGATCATCCGCGATATCGGACAGCGCTCTCACGGTCGAGCCGTCGGCCACGGAAAGGCCGGTTCCCTTCCGCGCCCTGAATGCGAGCGCGATCAGCCGCTGCTGAATCCCGTCATGGAGATCGCGCTCCAGCCGGCGGCGCGACTCGTCGGCGGCCGTGACAAGGCGGGCGCGCGACGTCAGCAGGTCGGTGCGCGCCGTCGTGTTCGAGACTGCCGTCGCGACCAGTTCCGTGAACCGCACCAGCCGCTCCTCCGTGCCGCTAGGGATGGGCGTGCCGGGCTGGTGCGCGGCGGACATGAAGCCCCATAGGCTGCCCTCGACGACGATCGGTGCGGCGACGACTGAGCGCATCTCCTGCCAAGACTGCGTCAGGCCGTCCCGCACAGGATCGCCGAACTGGGCCGGCATTCCCACGAAGTCGTCCTGCCGCGCCGGGCGACCGGTGTCGAGGATCGTTGCGGCGACCCCCCAAACCGGCCATTGAGTGCCGATCCAGCTGCTCCGTTCTCCGGCGATTCCCAGGATCGTGAGGGTCCGGTCGGCTTCGTAGCGGCTGATCGCCACGATTGGGGCGTCAACGACCCCGGACACCTCGGTCGCGACGGCCAAGAACAGCTCGTCCGGACTCGCGCCCTGGGCGACCAACGTCGCAACCCGACGAAGCGCGGCCTGTTCGTCGGCAAGCTCGCGCGCGTGAGCCTCGGACGCTGCAAGGTCGGCACGTGTCTCGTGGCTGGTGATCGAGGTCGCAAGGAGCTCGATGAAGTCGTGGAGGCGATTCTCCGTCCCCGCGGGTAGCGCGGTTCCTGCTCGCGAGAACACCGCCAGCATCCCCCAGAGACGCCCATTGACCACGATCGGGCCGGCACACCCAGAGCCGATTCCCGCTGCCGTCGCAGCGGCTGGGATCGCCCCGGGCAAAGTCGAGAAGTCTTCGACTCGCGCCGTGCGCTTCGTCCTGAAGACCTTCGTTGTGAGGCTTCCCGAGTCCGCTGGCGTGCGGGTACCGATGCCTAAGAGTCGCTCGACGCCGGAGAGGTCGGCGTCATTTGCGGTGCCGATGATGACACTCGCGCCGTCGGCTTCGAACCGCTCGACGACCACGCGTGGCATGTTCAGGACGGACGCGACCTCGCGAGCGATCGTGGAGAAGACTCGTTCTGACGCCGGCGCGCTGGCCACGAGCGTCGCCACGCGCCGCAATGCCGACTGCTCCTCGGCAAGCTCGCGCGCGTGAGCTTCGGAGGCGGCGAGGTCGGCGCGGCTCTCGGCGTTCGCGATCGCCGTCGCCAGCAGCTCCGTGAACTTCGCCAGGCGGCCTTCAAGGTCGGCCGGCGGCGGCTCCGGCCCGCGCGAGCCGACAGACATGGCTCCCCACAGGGTGCCGTCGACGACGACGGGCACCGCCACCGGAAACCGAGTCCCTCCGCGTTCCGCCGCTTGCGCGAGCGGCCCCACCGCCCCCGCCGTGTAGTCTGCGCGGGCTGCGCGGCCGCTGCGGTACACCCGCGCAACGGCGCTTTCGTCAGCCTCGAGCGGCCACCGACTGCCGATGACGCCAATGTAGTCGCCGGGTGTTGCGAGCAGTGACGCCGTACCGTCGGCGTCGAAGCGCATCAGGATCGTGTTCGGGATTCCGAACATCCGCTCGACCTCGTCGCGCACTGCGTCCAACACGCGACTCGGCGTTGCACCTTCGGCGACGAGCGTGGCCACGCGTCGTAGCACTATTTGCTCTCTGGCAAGGTCATGTGCGCGAGCCTCGGAGACAGCGAGCTCTGTGCGGCTCTGTGTGCTCGCGATCGCGGTGGCGACAAGCTCGGTGAACGCCGCGAGTCGCTCCTCGGCGTCAGGCGGTAGGCGCTGGTGAGCGTCCGAGATGGTGATGAGGCCCCAGAGGCGACCCTCAACCACGATCGGTGCGGCGACCGTCGAGATGAGACCCAGCTCGCGGAGGCGGTCGGCCACCGGACCCGAGGTGTCCTCCCAGCCGCTCCGCTCGTTTCGTGCGGGTCGACCAGTGCGGTAGACGAGCGTGGTAGCCATGAACTCCTCGAACGGCCACCGAGTTCCTATCGGAATGTTCGAAATGCCCTCGCTGAGGCCGACAATAACCACTCCGGATCCGTCGGGCTCGAAGCGGGCAATGCCCGAGTACGGGGAGCCGAACACCCGGCCGACCTCCTCGCAGACGCCCGAGAAGGTCTCTTGCGGCTGCAGTCCGCGTGCCACCAGCGTGGCCACGCGTCGAAGCGCCGCCTGCTCTTCAGCTAGCTCGCGAGCGCGCGCCTCCGACGCCGCCAGTTCGGCGTGCGCTTCGTGGTTCGCAATCGCCGTGGCAATCAGCTCGACGAAGTCGTGTAGGCGGTTCTCCGTCCCGACGGGCAGCACCGTGCCAACCGGTGAGAACACGCACATCTTGCCCCAGAGGGCTCCGTCGACCATGATCGGACCGGCACAGCCGGACCCGAATCCCGCTGCGCGCGCACGATCGCCGATCGTCCCCGGCAACGCCGAGAAGTCGTCGATTCGTGCCGGACGTTGCGTCTCGAAGACCTGCGCGGCGAGGCTCCCCGGGTCCCGCGGCGTCCGCGTACCGACGCCGTAGAATCGCCCGGCGCCGGCGAGCTCGGAGTTGAATGCCTCGCCGAGCGTGACAACAGTTCCGTCGGTCTCGTCGCGCGTGACGATCACGCCTGGGACATCGAGGACCGACGCAACCTCCCGGGCGACCGCGGAGTAAAGCTGTTCGGACGCCGGGGTGCGCGCGACGAGGGTCGCCACGCGCCGCAGTGCCGACTGCTCGGCTGCGAGCAGCTCCACCTTCGCGCGCGACTCGACGTTCGAGATCGCCGTGGACACGAGCTCCGCGAACTGCGCAACACGATGCTCAATCGCGGGCGGAAGCGTGTCGACTGTCGTCCCGACCACCATCGCGCCCCAGAGCCGCTCGTCGACGATGATGGGACCTCCGGCCCCGCTGCGTGTGCCCTCTTGGCGCAGGACGTCGCCGATCGCGCCGGAGACCTCCGCGTAGTCCTCGACGCGGGCAGGCTTGCCGGTGCGAAACACCTGTTCGATCAGCGTTCCCCTCGGTAGCGGGTGGTGGTTCGTGCCCTCGGCGAGGCGGTCCTCAGATGAACCTCGTGCGGCCACGACGGTCGCGCTGCCGTCTGGCTCGAAGCGGACCATGCGGGCCAAGCTCACGTCCATGAGATGGCTGAGCTCCTCGGTGACGAGGCCGAACACCTGGTCGGGCGGCGGTTGTGCGGCGACCAGCTCGGCCACCCGACGCAACGCGGCCTGCTCGGCCGCGAGCCGTTCGACCTCGTTTCGCGATTCGACGTTCGAGATCGCCGTGGACACCAGCTCCGCGAACTGCGCCACGCGCTGTTCAGTTCCCGGCGGCATTGTCTCCGACGCTGCCGCGATCGCCATCGCGCCCCACAGCCGCCCGTCGACGACGATCGGGCCTGCAGCTCCCCAACGGAGGCCCAAGCGGCTCAAGGAAGGCCCAATCTCACCGCCGACCTGGCTGTAGTCCTCGACGTAGGCGGCGCGCCCGGTGCGGAATACCTGGCCGACCGTGCTCTCCTCCTCGAGCGCCACGCTTCTTCCGGGCGGGAGCCTGTCCTTCGCTACCCCCGAGGTGGCAAGGATCGTCGCCGTGCCGTCTGGCTCGAACCGGGCCGTGCTCACCGCGGCGTCGCCCACCAAGCGATTGAGCTCCTCTGTTACGAGCGTGAACACCTGCTCGGGCTGCGCCTGTTCAGCCACCAGCTCGGCCACTCGACGGAGCGCCAACTGCTCGGCCGCCACGGACACAAATGGCGCCCTCGCGATCTCCAGATTGGCCGGGGCGGTGTAGGAGCGCCATTCGACGATTCGGCCGCCGGCTAGCCGATGGATCGCGCAGCACGAGTACCCGGGCGCGTCGGCTTGCTCAGGAGAGTCCGTCCGGTCGATGATGCGGACCTCCGACACGAGCGTGTCCTCGGTCTCGGCGATGACGCGGCTGGGGCCGTACCGCAGGCCCGGCCGCCCGCCCGCCGCGGCCTTGAGGTAATCGATCAGGGGCGCGCGGCCGTGGATCGCGCCCCCATCGGCGGCGTACTCGACGTGTTCGTCGAGCAGCTCGCGGTAGGCATCCCAGTCGCGCGCGTTGAACACCCCATGGAGGCGATCGACGATGGTGCTCGGCCGCAGCATGGGCAAAGGCTACGCCGCGCCTCGTGCCGAATTGCACAACCGCGGCTGCGGCCATTGGAGCTGATCCGCGGCGTGCCCGTTCCGTCTACCCGGGAATTCCCTGCCGTCCGGCACGCCGGTGGGACAATGACGCCTCCGGCGATGGGACTGACTCGTATCGTGATCGCGGACGACGAGCTGCTCGTACGTGAGGGCATCGCCAGCCTGCTCGAGGGCTCCTCCTTCGACGTCGTGGGTCTGGCGGGAGACGTGCCCGGGCTGATGCACCTCGTACGCGAGCACGTTCCGGAGCTCGTCGTGGTTGACATCCGCATGCCTCCCTCGCATAGCACCGAGGGGCTCAATGCCGCGCAGGAGATCCGGACGGAGTTCCCGGAGATCGGAATCCTGGTGCTGTCGGCGCATGTCGAGGTCCACCGCGCGATCGACCTGCTCGCCGAAGGGAAGGGGATGGGCTACCTCTTGAAGACTCGCGTTACCGATGCGGGCGCGTTTCTCGAGACGCTCGACCGGATCGCCCGGGGTGGAACGGTTATCGACCCCGAACTGGTAAAGGAGCTGGTAACGGCGCGCCGAGCACATGACCCGCTGAGTGAGCTCACCCCCCGCGAGCATGAGGTCCTGCGGCTTATGGCGGAAGGCCGGTCCAATGCGGGCATCGCCCGCCAGCTGTGGGTGAGCGAAGGGACCGTCCACAAGCACGTCCAGAGCATTCTCAGGAAGCTGCCGCTGTCCGAAACCGCGGACGATCATCGCCGCGTGCTCGCCGTGATCACGTTCCTCGATGCTCAGTAGCGTTTCTCGCGGTTGGCACGACCCATCGGGCGCCCGATCGTTCCGGCGGAGAGATCCGACGCCCAATACGGGTACGGCTGCGATCGGCACGGCATCGCCCTCGTCGTGCGACGAGATCACGATCGTGCGCGATGCCGCGCCTTCCGGGTCCAACACCTCGATCTCCTCTGACGGCCGAGGAGGGGCTCGCTCGCCCCCCTGGCGGCCATTCCGTCACGACCATGCCGCGCCGATTCCCTCCAGCGGGCCCTTCTGCTCCTCTGAAAATACCAAATTCTGGCGCGGTTACGTTGGTGCCGTGCGAGCGCAGCCGGGATCGGCGCGCACCGCGCCGGATCAGTGTTTCGCGGAACCGCGGCGCGGTGAACTACTCGGGCCGGATGTCGGCGAACCGGCGCGCCGCTTCGAGCAGCCCGTCGTGCTCGGCCCGGCACCCGGGGCAGCACCGCAGATGCATCGCCGTACCGGGGTACTCGCGTGCTGGATCTTCGCCGGCGAGCTCCAAACCCACGTAGCCGTCGAGGATCTCCGCGCATGTGCGGCAACCCGAATCTCCGTCGTGGGCAGCCAGAAGCTCGTCCAAGTCACGCAGATCGGTCATATCCGGGTGGCTCTGTTTGGGCACTTGGGATCGCGCCGTTCCATCACCATCAACAGCTTACGCCCGGCGATCAGCGAGTTCTTGTAGCTCGGATCGGCTTGCGGTCAGCCCCACGTCGTGGCGAGGTCCCGGACGGCTCGGACCACTCGCCCGCGTCCGCGCACTATCCCGGGAAGCCCCATACCACGGCAACGGCAGACGAGACGGGCAGTCCGGTCGCCCTCCTCGCAACTGTCACGGGCGCCACTAGCAACCGGGTAAGTGCCATGGTTAGGAGGCGGCTGGGTCATGCTCAGTACCGACCAGTATCCGATAGTGCTCACGTCTCGCGGCTGTCGGGCAAGGCCCTGGCACGTACAGCCTCTGACAAACGGGCTGTGGCGGGTTGACTGGAGCGGCGGCCTGGTATCGCTCTACCGAGAAGACCCGCGAGCGCATCTTCGACTCGGTTAACGACCCTAAGCATCTGGCCCACCTGACCCCAGCTCCGTCAGCGGAGCGACGCCGGCCGGTGACATCTCGCCTGCTCCTCGATCGCCCGTGGGCACAGACCGACTCGAAGCGAGCTGCGTGAACAAGATCAAACCGAATGACTCGGCTATCACTCGGCTCGGGTCTTCAGAACATGCGCGGTCGGGCGTGCGCTTTCTCGTCGATGGTCATTCGCGTTCCTCGCGGTTGGCATCGTCTACGAGGCGCTGAATCGCCCTGGCAGAGAGATCCGATTTGCGTAGGAAGCCGATCGCGGGACTCGCCGCGATCCGATCCGCGAGGTCCGCCTCGTCGTGCATTGAGATCAGGATCGCGCGCGACGCCGAGCCATCCCGGGCGCGCGCGAGGCGGCTGGCGAGGTCGAAGCCACTCTCGAGGCCCAGCGCGATGTCGACGAGCATCACGTCAGGCTTGAGTTCCTCCATCAGCCGGATCGCCTCCTCGCCAGTCCCAGCGACGCCCACGACGGCGATTCCCTGGTCTTGAAGCAGCTCGCTGGCGGCGCGCAGCACCGCTGGGCTGTCATCCACGATCACGCATCGAAGCGTCACTGCGGACTCCCGAGCGCGGAGCGACGGTGCCCCACATCCCCGCTAGCTGAGCCATCGCGCACGTTGTCGTCGCCGACGGGGTGTCCGGCGGCGGCCATCATTGCCCTCAGGCGGCGTCTGGCGTCGAACAGGTTCTTGTAGACGGCGTTGCGGTTGGTTCCGAGCTTGATCGCCAGGACGTCGATCGGAACCTCGTTGAGAGCGACCGCGACAAACACCTCGCGCTGACGCTCGGTGAGCTCGCCAATCGCCTTCGACAGGGCGTCCAGCTGCGCCCGTCGCTCGAGTCGGTCCTGCGGCCGGGCTGCCATCGGATCGGGCAGCCGATCCCACGCGAGCTCCTCCACCTGCGGCGGCTGTCGACGCCACGCGTGCCGCGCCACCTTCGCCGATACCTCAAACATGACGAACTTGTACGCCCACACGGTGAAGCGACTGAGCCCCCGGAACTCGTCGAGCTTGTTCAGAACACTGATCAGTGCGTCGTCTGCGGCCTGATGCGCGAGGTCGTCAAACTCCGGGCCGCACATCGACCGCAGCTGCCCACGCCGGCGCGACAGCTCGTAAGAGGCGATGCGCGTCAGCTCAACATGAAGTCTGGCGACCGTTTGCTCGTATCGCGGATGGCCGACGCGAAGTTGCTCGACCCACCGCCGCGACTCCGCATCGAGGGCCCCTTGCAGCTTGCGTTCGGAGCCTCCGTTGCGCGAGTCTCGCTTATCAACTACGGACACAGCCACTTCGCCTCGTCTCGGTCGTACACATTGGGAATGCTCCCTCAGCCAGGCCGTTTCGTCTGCACCCCCAGGGCCCATTTACGTATGCCCGCTAGCTGGTATGCGATCACGGGCCACGATCGGCGGCGCCGGGATTGCCCCCTCCCGGAGGCCGGCCGGTAAGAGTCGTACGTTCGTCGCCACTGATTCCGACACGCTCGCGCCGCCACACCCGGCCGGCGAGCACCGGATCACAACAGGTCAACGGAAGGATGGTCATGAGGTTGGCTCGGCGACGCATACAACTGTCTGATGGATGCGACAGGACAGATCCCGCGGGGGCGAGCGAGCCGGCCGCAGCCGCGAGAGCGACGCACGTACCCGACGACGTCGTGGACGACTTCGTCGAAACGTACGTCCTCTGGCGGGAGGAGTGCGACCGCGTGCGAGGCGCGTATGCGCGGTGGGCCCGCGCTGACGCATCGGACCGCGCCTGTGCATTCGCGGTTTATCGAGCTGCCCTCGATCAAGAGGAGTCGGCGGCCCGCTGCTATTGGGAGTCATCCGAGCGGGTCAGCGCGTACAGCCGATGACGGGCACAGATAAGTACCGGCCGCAGCGCTCGACTCCAGCGCTACTCGTGACCGCGGAGACGGGTGCGTCAGCCTCCGCGTCGGTGGAAGCCGCGTTCCTGAAGCACCCAGGTGTTGCCGTCCGGGTCAGAGAAGTCGGCGAAGCTCGCGTAGTCCCGATGCTCGGCATCGAGCCCAGGCGCGTAACTGCCGTCCCAGGCGTCAACCGACGTCTTGTGCCGGATCTCGCTGACCTCCACGCCACGCTCGAGCAGCCCGGCACGCGTCGCCTCGATGTCTGTCACCAGCAGGTAGGTACCCCGCACGCATCCGGCGGGTGCGTCGGTGACGCCCTTCCCGAGCTGGATCGAGCAGCTTGAGCCCGGCGGCGTCAACTGGACGACGCGAAACGCTTCTGTTGGGGCGTAGTCCACATCCAGCGCGAAGCCGACCTGGTCGACGTAGAAGCGAACCGCCCGATCGACATTGCTCACAGGCAGCGTGATCACCTCGATGAGAAGGGCGGGCGTCATGCGTGCCAGTCCTCGGCGACGCGCGTCCGCGGGAAACCGGCGATCGGGCCCCGGAGCTCCGTGTGGGTAGCGGCGAATCCTTCGATCATCATGTTCTCTCTCTTCTGCCGAGGGCGCCCGTGGTGGCGGCCCGTTGGCCGCATGAGAGCCGCATCTGGCGCCGGTTCTTACCGCCTGCTCGTGCCCCCGCATCAGGTTTCCGACCGCCCGTCTGATCACGGGCGCCTGCCTCGGCCTTTGACCCGCGGTAAGACGCGTGGCCCGGTGGCCACTATTCCGCTGACACGCCTCGGAAGCACAAGGCGCGCGACCGATCATCCACACGACCGAAGACCTTCGACACCGACGTCCCTTCCTTTGAATTTGGAGGCACACAATGGCTGCAAGCACGGCCAAGATCGCGGCCCGCGACCAGAGGAAGGCCCGGAAAAGGGCATTCAGAGAACAGCGACGCCGAGAGCGGCGGTGTTTTTTCGTCAGACCATTTGGTCACGAATACGTGGACGGTGCCTGCGTCGAATGTGGCAGGCCGATCGTGACGAGCCTGTCGAGCATGCCTCGCGCCGTGCCGGCCACCGATCCGTGGAGCGACCGAGGCTAGGCCCTACCCGCCCTGTTCGCGATATTCGGCGGCCAGGGACAACTGCTAGCCCTCCCAAACTAGGTCGCGCGTTCGATCAGCGCGGGCGTGACCTCGGCGATCCCCTTTACTCGGAGGCCGGCCAATGCCAGCGCGTCCTCGGCCGGTGGGTAGTCTGGGCTCGGGACCGCGATGACCATCATTCCTGCCGCCGCCGCCGACCGCAGGCCGTTGCTCGAGTCCTCCACCGCCACGCAACCGGAAGCGGGTACGCCGATCCGTCGTGCGGCTTCGATGTAAACGTCCGGCGCTGGCTTGCCGTGGGCGACCTCCTCGCTTGAGACGGTCGCCGCGAATCGACCCGCCAGTCCTGACACCTCCAGGAACAGCTCGATGATCTCTCGATTGGCCGAAGAGGCCAGCCCCACCGGCCAGCGAGCCGAGATCGCGCGCACCGACTCGGGGGCGCCCGGGTACACCGGATGACGCTCCCGGTAGAGCACGACCATGCGCGCGACGACACGACTAGTGATCTCGCCCGGTTCGAGCGGGACGCCAAGCTCGTCATGGAGATAGCGGGACCACTCGGGCGAGCTCATCCCCAGCATCGCCGCCGGTGCCTCGTCGCGCCATGTCCCGCCCGTCTCGCGGGTCAGCGCTTCCTTGGCTTCGCTCCACAGGCGCTCGGAATCGGCCAAGACGCCGTCCAAGTCGAAGATCACAGCGTCCGGCATTCCGTCGTTATACCGGCCTCGGGTCGAGTGGATTCGAAAGCGCCTCGGCAGCGCGCTTGAGGTAGCGCGCAGCGCGCCACCTAGCACCGGGGCCGAGGAATCGCGCCAGCTCGCGTCCGTCGGTCAGTTGGACGGACCATCCGTAGCGAATAGGCCTGATCATCATTCGTAGTGTTCGCATCATCGTCACCGCAGTTAGTTGAGATATCAAGTTTAGTCACAGTGGCCCACTAGCTCGCCGCGGTCCGCGGGCCGTCCAGGAGATCGCGGACCGCATGCGCCAAGTGCTCCTGAAGTCGGAGGACCAATCGCCTGCGATCCGCGACCTCCTCCGGTGGCGCTCCGTTTCGCTCGAGGCGCCGGAGCTCGGCGACCTGGCCGCGGAGATGAGCCATCAGGCGGTCGAGTGTGCGCTCGTCGGTCATGAGCCTGCCTCGAACGCCGGCTCGAGTTGCGGGCGAGGCTTCGGCGGATCCTCGGCCTCGATCGCGACCTTCGGCAGGCGTCGGTCGAGCCAGGACGGCAGTGCCCACGTGGTCCGTCCGAGCAGGTGCAGGACGGCGGGCAGTAGCAGCATCCTGACGACGATCGCGTCGAGGAACACCGCACTCGCCATCGCGAGCCCGAACACCGCGAGCACCCGGTTGCCACTGATCGCAAACGCCGCGAACACGGCGACCATGACCGCGGCGGCGGCGGTGATCACCCGGCCGGTCCTCGACAGCCCCTCGCGCACGGCACGTCTGGCATCGCCGTGGCTCTGCCATTCCTCGTGGACACGTGAGATCAGGAAGACCTCGTAGTCCATCGACAGGCCGAACACGATCGCGAACGCCAGCACGGGGATGAACGCGTCGATCGGTCCGGCCTGGGCGCCGAACAGGCCGGCCAGCCATCCACGCTCGAACACGGCCTGAATGACGCCCAGCGAAGCTGCGATCGACAGCAGGTTCATGACCGCTGCCTGAACCGGAATCACGAGCGAGCGGAAGACGGCCACCAGCAGCAGTCCAGCCAGTGCGATCACGACCGCGATGAACAACGGCAGCTTGGTCGACAGAACGTGCGAGAAGTCGACCTCGGCCGCGGTCGGTCCACCCACGTACACCCGCGTGCCGGTGTGGCGCTCGGCCCGCGGCAGCACCTCGTTGCGGAGCCGGTTCACCAGACCGGTGGTCTGACTGCTCTGCGGAGAGGTGGTCGGGTACGCCACCAACGAGGCGGCGGTTCCGGCCGCGTTGAGCCGCGGCGGAGCCACCGACCGGATACCCGGGGTTGTGCTGACCGCGTCCGCAAGCTGCGTCAGCGCGGCTGGGCCATGCGCCTTCGGCAGCGCAACTGCGAGTTGCAGCGGGCCGTTGAACCCGGGGCCGAATCCCCGCGCGAGAAGATCGAAGGCCTGGCGAGTGGTCTGGCTCGTCGGGTCATTGCCCGCGTCGCTCGAAGCGAGTCGCAATCCGAGCGCGGGCGCGGCGAGGCCCAGCATCAGTGCGGTGGCGACGACGGCCGTCACGGCCGGGCGCCGCTGCACGCGATCCACCCACCGTGTCCAGAAGCGGGAGCCTTCAGCCCCCGCACGTGCCTGGCGACGCGTGGGTCGACCGATGCGACGCCCCGTCACTGTGAGCAGCGCGGGCAATAGGGTGAGCGATGCCGCGAGCACCAGGACGACGCCGATCGCGGCGGCCACCGCGGCACCGTTCAGCAGGCTCACGCCGAGGGCGAACATCCCGAGCAGCGCGATCACGACCGTCGTCCCGGCGAACAGGACCGCGCGGCCGGAGGTGTTGATCGCGGCTTCGACGGCATGCTGGACATCGCCGCCGTTCGTACGGTAGTTCTCGCGGAAGCGGGTGACGATGAACAGGGCGTAGTCGATGCCGACGCCGAGGCCGATCATCAGCGCCAGCTCGGACGCGAAGTTCGGCATGTCGATCACGTGGCTGGCCAGGTCGATCACGCCGATGCCCGCGCCAAGCCCGAGGAGCGCGGTCACGATCGGTAGACCCATCCCGCTGAAGGACCCGAAGCTGATCAGCAGGATCACGATCGCGGCAGCGATCCCGACGACGGTCGCGAATCCGAGCGATGCCTGTTGGGCCTGCTCGATCGCCTGGCCGCCGAGTTGGACGTTGAGCGTCGCCGAGCGGGCCGACTCGGCGGTCGAGATCACCTTGTCGACGGCGGCATTCGGGAGCGCGTTGGCACGCTCGTCGAAGTCGACGGTGGCAAACCCGATCGTGCCGTCAGAGGAGATCGCGTGCTGACCAGTGGCGTACGGGCTGACCACCGCCGTGACGTGGGGGAGACGCGAGACCTTTGCCACGACCGCGCCGATTGCAGCCCTGTTGCCAGCATCACCGAGCCTGCCGCTCCTTGCCTGGAAGACGATTTGATCTGCATCTCCGGCCTGGGACGGGAATTTGCCCTGAAGCAGATTGACGGCCTGCTGCGACCCCGTGCCGGGGAGCGTGAAGCTGTTGGCGGTCTTCTTTCCGACCGAGCTGCCGGCCGCTAAGACGCCGACCGCGGCAATGATCCAGGCGATCACGACAGTCCGTCGGTGGGCCATTGTCCAGCGGGCGATGTTGACCATTTGTCGAGTTCCTCTTCGCGAGTCGCAAAATTGCAAGGACTGCAGTTATACATGGATTGCGGACCATGTCAACACTCGCTGCAAAATTTCTCTTTGTGCGGATTTCTGTGTAGACTGGCCCGGTAAATGGCCCCCCTTGACACCGATGCGACCAAGCTGGGGCTCCGCGAACGCAAGAAGCAGCAGACGCGCGAGAAGATCGCCAGAGTGGCGCTGGCGCTGTTCGCGGAGCGTGGCTACGACGAGACGACGCTGGCCGACATCGCCGAGGTGGCGGATGTCTCGCCGCGCACGATCTTCGCCTACTACGAGAGCAAGGAGGACATCCTCTTCTGCGACGAGGGCGCCGTCGGCGAGCGGCTCATGCAGCTGCTCGAGGAGCGCCCGCCGGGCGTCACGACGATCGATGCGATCCGTGAGTTCTTCGCGTCGACCGAACGGCCCGACGAGCAGGCGAGGCTCCGTAAGAAGGTCGCCCGCGGCACACCTGCGCTTGAGATGAGGATGCGCGCCCGACACAGCCAGATCGAGCCGATGCTCGTGAGGTCAATCGCCAGGGACCTCGACACCGGTCCGGACGACATCCGTCCGCTCCTGATCGCGGCGTCGATGATGGCCGCGTTCACGTCCGTCCAGGACCGTCTGTTCGGGGAGGAGCCGATCAGCCACGAACAGGCATCTGAGATCCTCGACCACGTACTCGAGTTCACGCGGGCGGGGGTCGAGGCGCTGCAGCGCGACTGACGCATCTCCCTGGTAACGCCGGCGGGAGTTAGCATTCCGAGTTGGAATGTCCCTTGGAGACCCACTCTCAGGCCGAGAGCTGGCGGCGTTTGTAACGGCGGTTGAGACGGGGACCGTGCAGGGAGCGGCAGATGCGCTGGCGCTCACGCAATCCGCCGCGACCAAGCGACTGCTGGCACTCGAGCGGCGCGTTGGCCGGCCACTGCTGGAGCGCACATCACAGGGTGTGCGGGTGACCGGCGCCGGCGCGGTGCTGTATCCGCTGGCCCGCGAGGCGCTGGCGGTGCTGGTGAGCGCAGAGTCGGCCGTTATGTCGTCGAGTCAGGACGAGCTGCTGGTGATCCACTCCAGCCGTACGGTCGGAGAGACGCTGCTGCCACAGTGGCTTGCATTGTTCCGCGTCAGCGCCCCGGCGTGCCGGGTCTCCGTCGCGGTCACCAACTCAGACGAGGTGGTGCATGCCGTCAGGGACCGAACGGCGGCGATCGGTTTCATCGAAGGGCCGGCAGAGAGCATGGACGGCCTGACCGAGCTGGTCGTTGCCCATGACGAGCTTCGGGTGGTCGTGGCGAGCGGCCACGCGTGGGCGCGGCGCCGCACGATCCCGCTGAAGGCGCTGGCGCGCGAGCCGTATCTGGCACGGGAGGCGGGTTCGGGGACCCGAGAGGTGGCGGCCGCGGCGTTGGCCGCCAAGGAAGTCGACCTCAACCCCGCGCTCGAGGTCTCGAGCACCGAGGGCCTCAAGCGCGCTGTGCTCGCCGGAGGGTTCATCCTGATCTCGGAGCGCGCGGTCGAACCGGAGGTCGCCGCCGGGACGCTCCGTGCGATTCCCGTCTCGGACGTTGAACTTCGCCGGACCCTGCGGGCGATACGTCGCAGCCGTCCGGCGCTACAGGGAGCGGCTGGCGCGCTTTGGTTGTGGCTCGAGCGGACGATCGCCCCGGCCGCTCGCCCCTAGTTGCATTCCACTCAGGAATAGCTCACGGCCGCATGCGACTGGCGCGCGGCGCAGCCCAGGTCGACCATGGTCGCATGAAAGCCCAACGTTCAATCACCCTTGCCAGCACGGCTCAGGCGGCGATCCGCAGGGTGCCGGCATCGCCGATGCTCCGTCCGCCGAGGATGCTCGGTGCGCTCGAGCGGCCCGGCGATGTCTTTCGCAATCTCGGTCCGAACTGGTTTGCCTCGGTGATGGGCACCGGGATCGTCGCCAACGCGGCCGTGCTGCTGCCGGTCCACGTTCCCGGCCTACGCGCGGTCGCGGTCGGCGTGTGGCTGCTTGCGGCGACGATATTGGTGCTGCTCTCGGCGGCAACCGGGATCCACTGGCTGCGCCACCCCGAGCAGGCCCGCGGCCACCACCACGATCCGGCGATGGCCCCGTTCTACGGAGCGCCGCCGATGGCGCTTCTGACTGTGGGTGCCGGCGCGCTGCTGGCCGGCCGCGACATCGTCGGGCTCGGAGCCGCGGTCAGGATCGACGAGATCCTGTGGACGCTTGGCACCGTCGCGGGGTTGCTGAGCACGGTCGCGATCCCGTATCTGGTGTTCACCGAATACAAGCTCGAGCTCAGGGACACCTATGCGACCTGGCTGATGCCGGTGGTGCCGCCGATGGTGTCCGCCGCGACCGGCGCGGCGCTGATCGCCCACCTGCCTGCCGGCCAGCCCCGGCTGACGTTGTTGCTGGCCCTATACGCGCTGTTCGGCATCAGCCTGTTGGCCTCGCTGATCACGATCACGCTGCTGTTGGGACGGCTCGCGGTTCACGGCCCCGGCCCCGCCCGCCTGATCCCCACGCTCTGGCTCGTGCTCGGCCCGCTCGGCCAGTCGATCACCGCCGCCGGCCTGCTAGGCCACGCAGCCTCGAGCGCGACCCGAGCCGAATACGCGGGCACGCTGCATGCGGCGGGCTTGCTCTACGGGGTTCCGATCTGGGGGTTCGCGATGATCTGGCTCGCGATCGCGGTCACGATCACGATCCGCACCGCGCGGGAGCACCTCCCCTTCTCGCTCACCTGGTGGAGCTTCACCTTCCCGGTGGGCACCGTCGTCACGGGCACCTCGGTGCTCGCAGTCGCCACCCATGCGGACTTCCTCCGCTACGCCAGCGTCGTCCTTTACGCCCTGCTCGTTGCTGGCTGGCTGACAGCCGCGCCCCGAACCATCCGCGGTGCGCTGAGCGGCCGGTTGTTCCTTCCGTCCGCTTCGCCAGTTGCCATCCACGCCGTCGGCCCGATGCGAACGAGCGCAGCGACGGCCACGTGATCAGGCTTGGAGTGCCCCAGGACCCGGAGGGACGTCGACCGCCTGTTCTTGCAGAGCGTCAAGCGGAACGATCTCGAGCGCTCGTTGATGGGTGGATGCGAGGACGACGTAGGCTGCGGCGCCGTCCTCGTAGGCTCGTAGCCAGTTTGCTGCGGTCACACACCATCGGTCGCCGGGCACGAGTCCAGGGAATCGATATTGAGGCATCGGCGTGATCAGGTCGTTGCCGATCAGCCGTTGGTGCTCGAGAAACTCGGAGGTGACCACCGCGCAGATCGTGTGACTACCCAGATCCTCTGGACTGGTGTGGCAGCAACCGTCACGAAAGAAGCCGGTCACCGGGTCGGTGCCACAGGAGGCAAGCGGTCCGCCGAGAACGTTGAGTTCCGCCACGGCCCCAGTATCGCTCCAGCGGGGGTCCGACGCTTCGGCTTGGTCTGAGCCGCACCTGTAGATAGAGTGATGGCACTGTCTGGGTCGAGCTGGGAGAACCTTGGGGGGATGATGGTGTTGAACGTAACCGCGAAGCGTCGTTTTCTGATCGCGCTGCTTGCGGTCGCCGTGTTGATCGCGGCTCTGGTGCCGGTCGCCGCCGCGAGCGCGACCGTCGCCCCGGGCGCCCCTGGGAGCGACAGCTATTTCGATCTCGCGCGCAAGGACTGCGTCGGCACGGCTCGAGACACGACCTCGAAGGTCTGGTTCACGGTCGCCGACGGCGTGCTGTCGGACACCTACTGGCCGACGATCGATGCGACCAACGTCCACACGCTCCAATACCTGGTCACCGACGGCCATTCGTTCACGGACCTGCAGACCCGGGACATGACCTACAGGGTGCTCGACGACCCGACCGGGATGGCGTGCACGGTGATCGCCAGCGACGCCGCTCACAAGTACACGATCACGACCACCTACCTGACCGACCCGTCCCGTGACGCGGTGCTGATGCGCACGCACTTCAACGGGCCGGCGGGAGACCAGCTGTACGTGCGGCTCGATCCGCTCGCCGGCGGCACCGGCGGCGGCGGCACCCAGAACGCCGGCGGCAACACCGCGACGCTCGCGGACGTGAACGGCGGGCCGGTGCCGGTCGCGTCGAATACCAACACGACCACGAACGCCGTCAACCGCGACTACGCGGTGCCGACGTTCGAGGCGCTGGAGGCGTCGGACGGCTTCTCGAGCGCGAGCGTCGGGTATGCGGGGACCGACAGTGACGGCCTCAACATGCTCGATTCGAACCATCAGCTCACGGGCTTCGATTCGGCGCCGGACGGGCACGTGGCGCTGACCGCGGGTGTCCGGCTGGGGCCGGGCGGCAGCGTCGTGCTGGCGCTGGGGTTCGGCACCACAGAGGCGCAGGCGCTGGATGTCGCCGGCGCCTCGCTCGGCCAGAACTTCGAGCAGGTGCGCAGCGCCTACCAGTCTGGGTGGCAGCACTATGACGGCGGGCTCAACGCGCCCTCGCCGAGCCTCGGACAGGCGGCGATGCGCGAGTACTACGAGTCGGTCAACGTCGTCAAGGCGAGCGAGGACAAGACCTTCCCCGGCGCGATCGCGGCCGGGCTCGGATCGCCCTGGGGGCAGTCGGTGCAAGCAGATACGTTTGTCAACGGCGAGCCGATGTACTTCGGCTCGTATCGCGAGACGTTCGCCCGCGACCTGTACGAGGAGTTCACCGGCCTGCTGGTCGCCGGCGACGTGGCGACGGCGCAGGACGCGACCAGGTTCCTGTTCGACAGCCAGCAGCAGCCGGACGGCTCGATGCCACGCAACTCGCTGCCCAACGGCAAGCCGGCTCCCGACACCGGCGGGCTGCAGCTCGACGAAACGTCGTACCCGATCCTGATGGACTGGCAGTCGGGCCTTGCCGGCGACGCGACCCTGTATCAGCAGCACGTGGTCCCCGCCGCGGACTTCCTCGTCGCGCACGGTCCGTCGGACGGCTCCGAGCGCTGGGAGGAGCAGTCGGGCTACTCGCCGTCGACGATTGCCGCCGAGATCGCGGGGTTGACGGCCGCTGCGCAGATCGCGAAGGTCAACGGCGACGGCGCCCGCGCAAACGTCTATCAGGCGACTGCCGATGACTTCGCCCGCAACATCGAGGCGTGGACCGTGACGACGAACGGGCCCTACATCAGCCCGAGCGTGCCCAGCTACTTCATCCGGATCGCGAAGGCCGCAGACCCCAACTCGGGCGACCAGGTCGGCCTCGGCAACGGAAGCATCACCGTCGATCAGCGGTCGTTGATCGACGCCGGCTTCCTCGACCTCGTCCGACTGGGCGTGCTGCCCGCCAGCGATCCGGTGGTCCGCTCGTCGCTGACGGTCGTCGACGACACGATCATGCGGGACACGCCGAACGGCCCGGGCTTCTATCGCTACGGCACCAGCGACGCGGGGTCCGAGGACGGCTACGGCGATTGCTTCGAGCCCGACCCGACCAGCTGCTCGCCGACGGGCGCGCCGTGGGCGCCGACCGGCACCGGTTCCGGTCACCTGTGGCCGGTGCTCGACGGCGAACGCGGGGAATACGACATCGCCGACGGCGATCTGTCGTCCGCCCGCACGCTGCTGACGACGATGCGCAACATGACCTCCGGCCAGGGTCTCGAGCCCGAGCAGGTATGGGAGGACCCCGCCGTCCCCGCTTCGCCGTTCGGCACCGATCCGGCGACCGCGTCGATCGGCTTCGAGCCCGGGCAGCCCGCCGGCTCGGCGAGTCCGCTCGGCTGGGCCCAGGCCCAATACGCCCGCCTGGCGCTCGATCTCAGCGCCGGCCGCAACCTCGAGACACCGCAGATCGTCACCGACCGCTACGTCACCCACGGCATGCCCGGCACGGTGCCGCTGACGGTGATCTCGCCCTCGTCGGGGACGACCGTCGACTCGGCAAACGTGACCGTCACGGGAACGTCCGCGCCGGGGGCGCAGGTGGACGCCGAGGCCAGCGGCAGCGCCGGCGGAATCGCGGCGATCGCGTCGGCGACCGCCGATGCCAACGGCAACTGGAGTCTGTCGGTGCCGTCGAGCTTCGGCTCGACCACGATCACCGTCACCGCGACGCTCGGCGACCAGACCGCCTATGACCAGCTGTCGGTGATCGACGTCGCACTGCCGGGCACGACCGTGCTGTCGGTCACCGACCCGACCGGCGACGACAACGGCCCCGGGACCTACGCGTATCCGACCGCGCCGGACTTCCACGCCGGCGCCTTTGACCTGACCGGGATGAAGGTCTCGGAGACCGACACCGACGTCTACATCCAGGTCAGCCTCGCGAACCTCGACTCAACATTCGGCTCGGCGTTCGGCGCCCAGTTGCTCGACGTCTACGTGCGGAATCCGGCGGCCACCGACTTCTCGACCGCGGCAGCGTTCCCGTCGCGCAACTACACGATCGCCCCATCTGACGGATGGAGCGAGCGACTCGAGGCGCAGGGCTTCGCGCCGGTGGTATGGGATGACGCCTCGGGCGCGTCACTGGGATCGGGTCAGTTCATCGTCGATCAGCCGAGCAAGACCGCGACGCTCGTGCTGCCGCGCTCGGCCTTCGGCGACGTCGGCTCGGGCTGGGTGTTCACGGTCGCGCTCACCGGTCAGGACGGCTTCAGCTCAGACCAGGCGCGCGCGTTCACCGCGACGCCGCAGGCTTTCTCGTTCGGCGTCTGCGCGCCCGGTGGCACCAGCCCGATCTGTGCCGTCGACCCGAACACGGTGCCGAAGGTGATGGACACGATTCCGCCCGCGGGGGTCTCACAGGCCGCTGAGCTCGACCCGACGGCCGGGCCGGTCGCGCTCCAGGGCGTGACCGTGCCGTAGCCGGCCACGCCTCCCACCCCCGGGCATGCCCGTTACGCTGTAGCGAGTGGGCTCAGCGGCCGTGGCCGCGCATTACGAGACGCCGGCGCTCAAGGCGGCGATCACCGGTGCGATCCAGGCCGCGGGTCTCGATCCCGCCCACGTCAGTCCCGATGACCTCGCCCCGCTGGAGGAATTCCATACGCTCGGGCGTCAGGCGACGATCGAGCTGGCTGAGCTTGCCGGCGTAACCCGGGCATCGAGCATTCTGGACGTCGGCGCCGGCCTCGGCGGTCCCGCGAGGCTGCTCGCCTCACGCTATGGCGCTCACGTGACGGCGCTCGATCTGACCGCGGCGTACTGCGACGCGGCCAGGATGCTCGGCGAGCTCACGGGCCTGTCGGAGCTGGTCGAAGTTCACCGAGGTGACGCGCTGGAGCTGCCCTTCGCGGCCGCGAGCTTCGATCTGGTCTGGACGCAGCACGCATCGATGAACATCGCGGACAAGCCGCGGCTTTACGGCGAGATCTCGCGCGTGCTCAGGCCGGGTGGTCGCTTCGCGATGTTCGACATCGTCGCCGGGGAAGTCTCGCCGATCCACTTCCCCGTGCCCTGGGCTCCAGATCCGTCGATCAGCTTCCTAGAATCGATCGGCCGGATCCGGTCGATGCTGCTCGCTGCCGGATTCACGATCCGTGTCTGGGAGGACCTGACCGCGAGGGTCCTCGCCTGGTTCGAGGGACGCGCCGCCTCCGCCCGCGGAGCGCCCACCACGATCGGGCTGCACCTGCTGGCCCCGGACATGCCCGAGAAGCTCGCGAACCAGGCGCGCAACGTTCGCGAGCATCGCGTTCGGTTTCTGCGAGCGGTCCTGACCAGCTCGACGCGTGGGTGAACCAGGGGTCTCCCGCGGTCAGGCGGGACAACCGAGCATGTCTTCGTCGATCCTGGGTCCGAGCTCACCGTCGGGCGCGGCGAACCGCTGCCTGAAGGTGAACGCGAACGGCGTTGGTCCGTGCGTGCGCAGGTGTGAGAGCCGGCGCTCGGCCTCCGCCACCGTCGGGATATCGCCGGCCGGGATCCACCAGAGCGCCATGTACAGACGTACACGCTCGAACCATTCACGCCGCCGGCGCATAACCGCGACGTGTCCGCTGCGATAGACGAACTCGGCCAGCTGCTCGATCGACTCCCAGACGGACATGTTGACGATCACCCGGCCGTCATCGAACGCGCGGATCGCGGTCGCGTTCCCGTCTTCGGTCTGCAGCCGCCAGACGAACCCGGGTGACCGATCGGCGACCGCATTGATCGGGTCCAGCTGCGCGACGAACTCCGCCAGCAGTGGCGAGTCGATCGGCGCCCTGGGCAGAGCGATGTTGACCTGAGCGATGTTGAACTCGCTGGAGGTGATGCCGCACAGGCTACCGAGCGGTCCGAGCCGGGAGTCCTCCAAGCCCCGGTATCGTCACGCCGCATGCCGGAACGGATCGATCTGGGGTTCGTCAGATGACCGACGCGCTGGCGGGTTGGCTCCGGCGGCTCCGGTAGGCGCCCTCACGCGACGCGCTCGAACCAGAATGCGCCGGGTTGGGCCGCGAGCGAGAAGCCGGGCACGAGCCGACCGAGCATCTCGGGCGCAGCGCGAGCAACCGCCATCGCCGGGAACCGGACGCGGAACGCGCGGTTGAACGCCAGGAAGGCCTGCAGCAGGTACTGCTCGGCGTACAGGAGCTGTTCGTCGACCACCCAGTCCCGCCGATACTCGTAGGGGAGGAACACGTCGTGGATGTGGACCCAGACTCCCGGCGCCAGCCGGGGAAGGACCGCCGAGAAGATGTGGTCGACGTCGCCACCGGTTTTCACGGTGTGAGTGGTGTCGACGAACAGGACATCGCCGGCGCCGAGCAGCTCACTGACGAGCCCGGGATCCACGTCCTCGGCTCGGGCCTCCGTCACCACCACGCCATCGACCGGACCGAGCGGCGACGCCGTGAACGGGTACGGGTCGAAGATCCGGTGCTCCAGCGCTTCTCCCTCGCCCGCATTGCGCCGCGCCGCCATCTGGATGAAGTGGCTCGACGCACCGGAGCCGAACTCGAGCAGCAGCTTCGGCTTCAGCCGCCGCACGACCGCGTACAGGATCTCGGCATCGACGATCCCGTAAGAGCCTGACGCAAAGGTGTAGCCCGGCCGGTCTGCCGGGCGCTCGAACTCGCCGATGTATGGCGCCAGTTCGCTGGTCAGCAACTCGATTGCCTGCTCGACCGCGAGGTCCACGCCGAGCATCGGGCGCGGGGTGTCCCAGAAGCCCTCATCCAGCCGCTCGAGATCGGGGAGCGGGCTGTAGAAATGCCTCGGGACGACCGCGTAGCGAGCGGTCGGCACCAGGGCCAGTCCCATGCGACCGAGCCCCTCTTTGACTAGGCGCCGGGCTGATGAGGAGGCTCTCACCGCTCAAGCCTAGTGCACGTATCCGCAAATTCTGCGGGCACAATTTCCGGACACGGGCACTGGTAATGCGCGGCCGACGCCGCGCATTACCGACCACTCCGGTCGGATTATGTTAGGGTCCCCTAATTAGGATCACCTGAGTAACCAGTGCTTCCAACATTCGTCATCGGCCTTCGCGAAGGCCTCGAGGCCGCGCTCATCGTCGGGGTCGTCGCCGCCTTCCTCGGGCAGCACGGCAACCGCCAGGCGCTCCGCCAGGTCTGGATCGGCACGGCACTCGCGGTCGCGATCTGCGCCGCGGTCGCCGTCGCCCTTGACATCGTTTCGAGCTCGCTGCCGCACCCGCAGCAGGAGGGTCTCGAGACGGTCGTCGGCGCGATCGCGGTCGCGATGGTCAGCTACATGGTCCTGTGGATGCGCTCGCACGCGCGGGACCTCCGGGGCGAGCTGGAACGGGCGGCCGGCTCGGCGGTTGCCAGCGGATCCTCGCGGGCGCTTGTGCTGATGGCGTTCCTCGCCGTCCTGCGTGAGGGCTTCGAGACGGCGGTGTTCCTGCTCGCGACCTTCAACGAGGGCCACAACGTGGTGGCGAGCGCCTCGGGTGCGTTCCTGGGGGTGCTGGTGGCGGCAGCGCTCGGCTACGGGATCTATCGCGGCGGCGTTCGCATCAACCTGAGCCGCTTCTTCCGGATCACCGGGATCGTGCTGGTGGTGATCGCAGCGGGTCTGGTGATGACCGCACTGCATACCGCGGCCGAGGCCGGCTGGCTAACGATCGGCCAGCAGCCAGCGCTCGACCTCGCCTGGCTCGTACGCCCCGGGACCCTGGTCGAGCCCCTGCTCTCCGGAGTCCTTGGGATCCAACCCCACCCCGTCTGGATCGAGGTGATCGGGTGGCTCGCCTATCTGATCCCGATGCTCGTCTGCGTCGCGCTGCCGCGCCGTGCGGGGCGTCGGACACAGGGCGCACGGATCGCGGACACCGGGGGCGCCCAGGGGGCGTGACCCCTTAGGAGCCACCGCGGCGCTAGGCCGCGGCCGCGAGCGAGCCGGCGACACCGCTCGCAGCGAAGTTCCCGAGCGGCTCGACGCCCGTCCATCGGGCAAGCTCGCGCGCTCGCTCGGGATCCAGCATGCCGACGCCGCGAACCTCGGCGTTGGCCACGGCCGCGCCGACCGCGAGCCGGGCGGCCTCACGCCAGCAGTCGTCCTGCTCCAGCGCGACGACAAGCCCTGCGAGGAACGCGTCGCCGCTGCCGACGGGGTAATCGCCGACAACGTCGAGCTTGAGCAGGTGAGCGTCGGCTGACGGGTCCACGAGCACGGCTCCGTGCCTGCCGAGCGTCACCCCGGCGGCGTGCCCGTCGCCGCCGATCATGTCCCTGATCTGCAGGCACGCGGTCAGCGCCGAGTCGGGGTCGTCGACCGGCGTTCCGACAACCTCGGCCGCCTCACTGCCATTGATCTTCACCAGCGTCGGGCGTTCGCCGAGGACCCCGGCGAGCGTCGACCCGTGAGCGTCGACGGCGACCGGGATCCCAGCCGCGCGGGCCGCGCGAATGATCGGCCGATACGCGCCGCCCGGGGCGCCCGGCGGAAGCGTTCCGGACACCGTGATCCACTGGGCTCGGGGCACCGACCTGCCGACAACGGCGACGAGATTGTCCCAGTCGCGCTCCTCGATCGGAGGGCTTTCCTCATAGAACTCGGTCAGCTGATGGCTCCGACGGTCAGCGACCGACAGGCAGGACCGAGTCTCTGCGCTGGTCCAGACGAACCGGCGCTCGACCGGCTCGCTCGCAAGCGCGTCATGGACCCACTGTCCCGCATGGCCTCCTAGAAGGCCGGCGGCGGTCACCTCGGCTCCGAGACGTCCGGCGGTGCAGGCCACGTTCAACCCCTTTCCACCGGGACGAGAGACGAAGTCCAGCGGCCGGTGGATGCCTCCGACGGCGATGCTGTCGATCTCAAAAAGCTTGTCAACGGCGGGGTTGCCGGCTACGCACAGGATCATCCGGGGCTCCGTCCTAGCGGGGATCGCTCGTACACCTGGTACACGTACATCATCGGTTCAGCAGCGGCCGAACTTAACCTGCTTCAGACAAGCTGATTGCGGGCCGCGCCGATGGTCTCAGAAGACGCGCACGGCGACCTCGGCCGGTGCGTCGAACAGCTCGTTCAGCTCCGAATCGAGTTTCACGAGCGTCAGGGACGCGCCCGCCATGTCCAGCGAGGTGCAGTACTCGCCGACGTAGCTCCGGGTCACCTCGATACCGCGCTCAGCCAGCCGCCCGTGCGCGTGGCCGTAGCAGAGGTAGAGCTCTGAGATCGGAGTCCCACCGAGCCCGTTGATCATCAGCGCGACCTGATCGCCGGACTCGTACGGCAGATCGCTGACGACGGCGTCGAGCAACTCGTCGATGATCTCGTCCGCGGAGGCCAGCTTCTCGCGCCGCCGGCCTGGCTCGCCATGGATCCCGACGCCCATCTCCATCTCGTCGTCACCGAGCTCGAACAGCGGCGAGCCCTTGGCGGGTGGCGTGCAGGAGGTGAGCGCCATCCCCATCGTCCGGGCGACGGAGTTGACGTGTTCACCGATCCGCACCAGCTCGTCGAGCTCAGCACCGCGCTCGGCAGCTGCGCCGACCGCTTTGATCACGAAGAAGTTGCCGGCGACACCGCGGCGTCCGACCGTGTACGTCGAGTCCTTCACCGCGACGTCGTCGTCGACGATGATCGTCGCCACCCGGATGTCCTCGGCCTCCGCGAGCTCGCGTCCCATGTCGAACGACATGCGGTCGCCCGTGTAGTTGTTGATGATGTGCAGGACGCCCTTGTCGCTGGCCAGCAGCTTCGTCGTCTCGTAGACGTAGTCGGACGGTGGAGCGCTGAAGACGTCGCCCGGACAGGCGGCGTCGAGCATCCCGGGGCCGACGACCATCACGTGGGCGGGCTCGTGACCCGAGCCGGACCCCTGGATGATCGAGACCTTGTCGTGGCGGGGCGCATCGGCCCGCATGATCAGGTTGTACTCGGGGACATACCGGAGCCGCCCGGCGCTCGCGAGCTCGATCCCGCGCAGCATCTCGGGCACGAACTGCTGGGGATCGTTGACGAACTTCTTCACCGCTACGCCTCCTGTTTCATCGCGGACTGGGCCCAGGCGTTCGAGACCGCCTCGAAGATGACGGCCACGCCGACCGCCCCGGCATCGACGGAGTCCCGGCTGCGTTCGCCCGTGTACGCGGCCCGACCGCGCTTGGCGATCATTCCGTTGGTCGCCTCCGCGCCCGCGCGGGCGCTGGTCGCCGCGCGCTCCAGGGCGGTCCCGGCGTCGCGTCCCGCGCCGAGCGCCTCCTCGAGCGCGTCGACCGCGGGCACCAGCGCCTCCAGCAGCGTCTTGTCGCCGAGATCGCTGTCTCCTCGTTGCTTGATTCCCTCGATTGCCGCGCGCATTGCGGCGATCACCTGAGCTGAGTCGGGATCGGCGACCCCGGCCAGCGACGCTCCGCTCCGCAGGAACGCGGTTCCCCAGATCGGCCCCGAGGTACCGCCGATCCGCTTGGTCAGGACCACGGCTGTCCGTTTCAGCAGCCCGCCAACGTCGTCGTACTCGAGCGACTCCCAATCGGCCAGCACGATCTCGAAGCCTCGGGCCAGCGAGTACCCGAAGTCACCATCGCCGACGACTGCGTCGAGCTCGCAGAAGTACGTCTCGTTGTCGACCGCGGTCTGAGCGATCGCCCGCACCACCAGCTCTCCACGGCTCAGAGCGCCTGCGCTCATGCAGCCTCCTTGTTTCGCAGGGGTTGAGTTCTGCATGCGTCGAGGTCGGCCAGCATAACCAGCTGCCCCGGCCGAACGTCGACGCGATCGGCGAGAACCGCTGCCGGCTCGCCCGGATCCCCCAAACTCGAGACGACCAGGGCCGCCTCCGACATGTCCTCGTCTCGCGTGTACCCGGACACGGTGATGACGCACCGCAGCCCGGCTCGGACGGCGGCCAGCAGCCCGTTCCGCGAGTCCTCGATCGCGATCGCGTCGCCGGCCCGCAGCCCGAGCTGCGTCAGCGCCAGCTCGTAGATCGCCGGGCTCGGCTTCTTCGCCGGAACGATGTCGCCCGCGAACACGGTGAAGCGGCCGGCCATCTCCGCCCCGACGGCGTGCCCGAGCACAGCGCGGACCGACTCCTCGGCGGAGGTCGACGCGACCGCGAGGGCCCACCCGGCGGCCTGCGCTTCGGCAGCGATCCGGGCGATCCCCGGTCGCGCCGCGAGCCTGCCCTCGGCGACGATCGCCATGTATCTGGCGGTCTTGCGACGGTGCAGATCAGCGATCAGCGCCCGCTGCGCCTCGGGGTCGGCCGGCAGCCCGTTCGCCGCCACGAACTCGGGCGTCAGCAGCGACGTCATCCGCTCCTTGCCGCCGCCGATCAGCAGCTTCTGTCCGTACTCCTCGACCGACCAGGAGACCGGCAGTCCCGCCTCGGCGAAGGTCTCGTTGAACGCCACCCGGTGGCCGTCGCGCTCGGTGTCCGCCAGCACCCCGTCGCAGTCGAAGATCAGCGCCGGCATCGGTCAGTGAACCGCTGTGGCAACCGGTCGCGCCCGGCCCGCGGAGCCGAACATCGAGATGTGGTGGACCGCCATGCGCTTGACCGCCGCCTGCACGTGGGCGAGCAAGGACGGGGGGTCGTGCTTGTCCGGATTCGCATCCAGATACTCCCGGTGCGCATCGACGAACGCGATCTTCAGCGCCGTCGAGATGTTGACCTTCGCGCACCCTCGCGAGATCAGGTCCGTGAACTGCTCGGCCGTCAGCCCGGTCCCGCCGTGCAGCACCATCGGGATCGGATGCAGCGCCACGAGTTCGCTGACTCGCTCCGGCCTCAGCTGGGGCCTCGAGCGGTACAGCCCGTGCGCGGTCCCGATCGCCGGCGCGAACGCGTCGACCCCGGTCTCCTCGATGAACCGCGCCGAAACCTCGACCGGATGGATCTCGCCCTCCTCGTCGGACCCGATCCCGTCCTCGACCCCGTGCACGGTTTCGATCTCTCCCTCGACCGCCGCGCCGTGGCGCTTCGCCTCGGCGACCACCTCGATCGTCTGGCGGGTGTTCTCGGCGACGTCGAGACCGGATCCGTCGAACAGCACCGAGTTCCAGCCCGTCCTCAGGCAGGTGGAGACCCACTCGCGGTCCGGGCAGTGGTCGAGATGCAGCGACACCGGCACCGGCACCTCGTCGGCCCGTGCCCGCCAGCTGCCGTACAGCTGACGCGCGCCGACCGCCTTGACCGTCTTCAGCGAGGTCTGCACGATCAGCGGCGCCTCGAGCTCGGTCGCCGCCGACAGCACCGCGGCGAGCGTCAGGTCGTCAACGACGTTGATCGCCGCGACGCCGTATCGATCCGCGAACGCGGGATCGAGGATCTCCCGGAGAGGGACCACGGGCATAAGGCCGTCGCGGCTTAACGTACCGGAACCCTTGCGCCGTCGGGCGTTCTCTTCCGGGGTCGGGGCTCACTGTGCCCCGACCCCGGCCACACCGCCCGGCCACACCGCTCCGTCGCCGCAGCCCTCAGCTAAAGCTGGGCCTGCCACCAATCGATCGCGTCGGCGATCGTCGTCCGCAGTTCGATCTCCGGCTCCCAGCCGGTTGCGAGCCGCAGGCGCTCGGAGGAGCCGCGACGGTCCATCACCTCATTGGCCCGCACTCGCCCTGGGTCGACGACGTGCTCGACCTCGATCGGTGCGATCAGTTCGGCGACGGTCGCGACATTCTCGGCGGCTGACACGGACTGCCCCGAGCTGATGTTGTAAATCCCGGCGTCGGCCGCAGGCGTCGCGAGCAGCCGGTAGGCGCGAGCAACGTCGCGCACGTCCGTGTAATCACGGCGCGTAGCGGGGTTGCCGGTCACGATTCGCAGGCGGTCGAGGTGCCGCAGCCTGGCACCCGCGGCCTGCTTGGCCAGTGACGAGATCAGGAAGCTGTCCCGCTGCTCCGGCCCGACGTGGTTGAACGGTCTCGCCCGCACGATCTCGAGGCCGTGCGCTTCGGCGTAGATGGCGGCCAGCTGCTCGCCCGCCGCCTTCGAGACGGCATACGGGGTGGCCGGGCGCAGCGGCGCCTCCTCGGTCACCGGCGGTCCGGCCGCGTCGCCGTACACCTCGCACGACGAGGCCCACACGACCCGCGCGCCGGGAGCGTTGTGGCGAACGGCTTCGAGCACGTTGACGGCGCCGGTCATGTTGGTCGCGATCGTCATCGCCGGTTCGCTCCAGGACACGCCGACGTCGCTCTGCGCGGCCAGGTGATAGACGACATCGGGCGTGAGCTCGCGCACGAGCCTGGCCAGACCGTCCGTATCGGCAAGGTCCAGCGGCACCCCCTCGCCCGCCGGCGTGGTACCGGTGCGTGAGACGCCGACCACCTCGTCGCCGGCAGCGGCGCACGCGCGTGCGAGCCAGGCCCCCGCGAACCCCGAGGCACCGGTGATCAGTGCGCGCACGCGGCATAACGTATAGAACCTCTACGAGCTTGGCCGGAACGCCGACAACTCGATGAAGCCACCCCTCGACAGCATCTGGATCACGGGCCCGTTCGCCGCGGACAGCGGCCGGCGACGGCTGGCCATCAAGGATCTGTTCGACACGGCCGGGATCCGCACCACATACGGGTCGGCGATCTTCGGCGAACACATCCCCTCGCGCAGCGCGGCCGCTGTGCAGCGCCTCGAGGCGGCCGGCTGGCAGTCGGTCGGCAAGACGAACCTGCACGAGTTCGCCTACGGGATCACCTCGCAGAACGACCACTACGGCACGGTCCCGAATCCGCGCTATCCGGACCGCACCTCGGGGGGCTCGAGCGGTGGCTCCGCGGCGGCGCTCGCTGCCGGTCTCGCCGACGCGGCACTCGGAAGCGACACCGGCGGGTCGATCCGGATCCCGGCGGCCTGCTGTGGCGTGACCGGGTTCAAGCCGACTTTCGGCCGGGTCTCGCTCGAGGGCGTCTTTCCGCTGGCTCCCAGCTTCGATCATGCTGGGCCGATGACGCTCGACGTCGGCGGCTGCGTCGAGCTGATGCAGGAGCTCGTTCCTGACTTCCAGGTGAAGCCGCTTCAGTCACTGGAGGAGGCGATGGTCGGCGTCGCCTGGCTCGAGCTGGCCGAGCCGGAGGTGTCAGAGCAGGTCTCCGCGACGGCATCGCTGTTCCCGCGCCGGCGCCCTGTCGACGCGCCGTTGGCGGAGGAGGTGCGGCCGGCGTTCATGCGCGAGATCGGCGACGTCCACCGCGAGATCTTCGCCGGAAACAGCCAGCGCTACGGCGAGCTCGTCCGCGCGAAGTTCGCCGCCGCCCTCGAGGTCAGCGATGCCGAATACGACACCGCGCTGGCGGCGCGGGCGACGCACCTGGAAAGGACGCGGGTCGCGGCCGACGGTTGTGACCTGCTGCTCACCCCGACCCTGCCGATCCAGCCCCCGCCCGCCGACGTCAACGAAGTCGCGATCCGCGGCACGATGACGCGCTTCACCTTCCCGGGCAACGCGCTCGGCTGGCCGGCGCTCGCCCTGCCGTGCGGTGAGGTGGACGGGCTACCCGTTTCGGCGCAGTTGATCGGCCGGCCCGGTGCCGACGAACTCGTGCTGGCGGCCGGCCTATCGCTCGAACGGCAGTTGCGAGAGCGCTAGCCGGTCAACGGGGCCAGGATCCG
>Ga0123356_10001106_pt1 | contig 29887 bp, 24 predicted proteins | sample TergutEmb28metaG_2_FD_92546 | JGI IMG/M metagenome (GOLD analysis project Ga0123356, IMG submission 92546) | Embiratermes neotenicus P3 segment gut microbial communities from Petit-Saut dam, French Guiana - Emb289 P3 | ecosystem: Host-associated > Arthropoda: Insects > Digestive system > Gut ...
CGTCGCAGAAGTAGAACTCCGAGTGCGTCGATTGCCACAGCAGGAACCCGCCGAGCCGCTGCTCGCCGCTGGTCCTGATGACCAGGTCGGGGTCCGGCTGCCCCGCCGTGTAGAGGTGCTCCGCGATGTGCTCGACGTCGAGGACCTCGGCAAGCTGCTCGATCGTGGTGCCCCTGCTCGCGTGGTCGATGAGCAGCGAGCGCACCGCGTCGGCAATCTCCCGCCGCCCCCCGTAGCCGACGGCCACATTGACGAGCACGCCCGGGTTGCCCGCAGTCACCTCGGCGGCGTGCTTGAGGACGTGAGCCGTGTGATCGGGCAGCAGGTCGAGCGCGCCGACCGGGTTGACGTGCCAGCCTTCGTCGACGAGCCCGGTGACGGTTTCCTCGATGATGGCGAGGAGCGGACCCAGCTCCTCCTGCGGGCGGCTCAGGTTGTCGGTGGAGAGCAGCCAGAGAGTGACCACTTCAACGCCGGCTTCCCTGCACCACTGGAGCAGCTCGAAGATCTTGTCGGCGCCCTTGCGGTGCCCCTTGGAGACGTCGGTGAGCCCGGCTGACCTGGCCCAGCGACGGTTACCGTCGCACATGACCCCGACGTGCCGCGGTATCGCCTTGCCAGCCAGCGACGCTTCCAGCCTCTGCGCGTACAGCCGGTACACCAGGTCGCGGTATGCCATTGAGACGACCTTCCTCGCCAGAGCGCGCGCAAGAGTGCGAAGTCCCTAAGTCACGGTATCCGACCGAGCGGTCCTGACATGCACGTTAACTTTAGGTCTCTTGGTGTTCAGGGGTAACAGTGGGTCCGCTCGTGCACTCACGCACCGGTCGGCGGAGGGTGCCGGCGAGCGTTCCCGGAGCGCCTGGTGTGGTTGACCGCGAGCCCGTCACCCCTCGCCGACGCTGGCAGCGTTCCAGCCTTGGTGACCGCCCAGATGCCAGCGGGATCGATTGAGTTCCGACAATTACCCGCAGCAATTCACTTTGCCCATAAACCGTTAGCAAGCCCGCAGGCTGCCGAAATGTGAAAGTTGAGTCCGCTTGTGATCCGGATCGTCCCGCTTGGCGTCGTATTGAGGACGACAGCGTTTCTATGGCGGCCGACCGCCAGCATCCACCCGGGTCCGGGTGACATCAGGAGGAGGGAACCACAGGCATGAATCTCAGCTGGCCAAATAGGGCGGCGGGAAAGGCAAAGCGCCGCAGCGCCGCACGAGTTTGGACTTTTGGTGCCACGGCCGTTGCAGCCGCGGGGGCCATCGCACTGGCAGCCCCGGCCTTTAGCGCGAACGCCTCGATTTCGACGGCGCACACCGTGAAGCACGCGACCACGACGACGATGTCGGGTGTGTCCGGCTACGTTGGCAGCAGAATAACGCTGGCTGCAAAGGTCAAAGGTTCGACGCCTAAGGGAACGGTCAGGTTCATCTGGGGCCACACGACGCTTTGCTCGGCGTCGGTGTCACATGGCATTGCGCGCTGCGGACACGTGTTCGGCGGAGTCGGTTCCTTGCGCGTGCAGGCCCGCTACCTGGGCAACTCCACCCACAAGGCCTCGTCAGCTGTTGCGACCGTGAAAGTGCTGGCGCTGCACACCTCCGTCAAGGTCACCCCGTCCACCGCTAACGCCCAGACGAACGCGGCCGTGACGTTCAGCGCCGTCGTCTCGCCGTCGAATGCCACCGGCACTATTACCTTCTCCGTCAACGGGACCAAGCTGAGCGCCGTGAAGGTGGTTCGCGGGAGGGCATCCCTCAACCACGCCTGGAATGCGGCCGGCTCCTACACCGTGACCGCTGCATACGGCGGCGACGCGAAGCACCTGCGCTCGAGCAGCAGCACCAAGGTGACGGTGACCGCTCCCGCGCCCGCGGCCTACGGCACCACCTCGGCGATCACCATAACCGGTGATGCCTATTCACCCACCCTGAACTGGGAGACAGCCGGCCCCGTTACGGTGCCTTTCACCGTGACTAACAACACCGCTGGCGGCCCGGCGCCCACCGGAACCGTCACGATCTCCGACCCGCCAGACATCCCGGACCAGCCGGCGAACCCCTCCTTCACGGGCTGCACCGGCAACCTGACCCCGGTCCCGGGAACCAACTACAGCAAGGGCTCCTGCCAGGTCGCCACCCCGACTTTGGCCTGGGGCTTCGTGCTGATGCGGGCGACCTACAACCCCAGCTCCGGCACCTTCACCACGTCGAACACGGGCGACACTGAGTACAAGATCCTCAACCTCATGCCAACGGGCACGGCGGTCACCACGACCGCGGCAACCGCGGGCACCGTGAACGTGAGCGCGGATGTCTACCCGGTCGCTCCGGCGCTGCCGCCGGACAACCTCCTCGCTGCCTTCAGCGAGCAGATCGAGACGGGCCCGCCCGGTGACACGGGAGACACGGTGGCCTTCACAGTCAAGGATGGCAACACTGTTGTCGGGTCTTGCGCGGCCTCTGCGCTCCAGGCGCCAGATGCCACTGACACCAACAACTTCGCGAGTTGCGGCGTGACCCTGGCGGATGGCACGTACACCGTTGTCGCCACCTTCTCCGGTGACGAGTATGCGGCAACGTCCACCAGCCCTGCGCTAACACTCACGGTTACCGGCTGAGACGCAACTTAGCGACTCAAGCGGCCCTGGCCCGCATCGGGTCAGGGCCGTTTATGTCTGCTCAGGCCGGTCCCTGGGCGCGCACTTCTTCGACTCGGCGGAGCGCCTCGCGCAGCTCTGCGAGCCATGCGTCGGCGTGCTCACCGGTCAGCCGGACGCACCAGGCGAGCGCGTCCGACCTGCTGCGGGCGACACCAGCGTCGACCAGGGTGTCGAGCACCCGCCGCTCGGACTGGCGCAGCCGGGTCATCACGGGCACCGACAGCGTGGTGTACATCTCCTCATGACCGGCGCAGCGAACCCCCCAGGAGACCTTGCGGCGGAACCGGCGCTCGGCCTCGCGCGCGATCTCGATCCGGTGCTCGCGGGTCTGCTCGCGGAACCGCTTGGCACGGCCTTCCGCAGCGGCGCGCACCGCATCTGGCTCGGATCCTTCTTCGTCTGCTTGTGTTTCCGGCGCGGGAAGCGTGCCGATGACGGTGATTTCCTCGCGGTCGACGATGACCTCGGCCGGCCCGGTGAACCACTCGTCCGGTAGCCTGCCCGCGAACCAGCCGGCTATCTCTGTACTCATGTAATCATAATTACAGTGCGACGCATGACGGTCAACCCCTGGCCGTGCGCTACTGCTCACGCTCAGCTCACCTGGTGAACACTGAACTGGGTGATAACGCCGTTCTTCACGGTGTAGGTGCCCTGGACAGGACCGTGGCCAATCTCAGACCAGCCCCGCCCGTACGCCCCAGGCCACGGCCGCGGAGCGCGAGGACAGGTCGAGCTTGTGCAGGATGTTGGCCAGGTGGCGGTGGATGGTGTGCTCACTCAGAACCAGCCGCTTGGCGATGTCGGAGTTGCTCAGTCCCTGCGCGACCAGCTTCAGCACTTCGAGCTCGCGGGGCGTCAGCACCGACGCGATCTCTTCGGACGAGGCTGCCCCACCCGACGCGGCCATTCGCGTCTGGCCGGCGACGAGGTGCGTGGGTCCGAGCCCGGCCAGCGCCTGCGCCAGGTCGATGGCACGGCCCGCGGCGTACTCAGCCTCGAAGGCTTCGCTGCCCATGACGGCGCGCAGCCGCTGGTGGTCGAGGTCGGCCAGCCTGGCTTCGAGCGGCTCCAGGGCGTGTCCCAGATCGGCCAGGGTTTGATCGGCTGTGCCATGCAGCCGGGCCGACCAGCCCGGACCGGACCCGTGCTGCCCCGCCAGGGCCAGGCCGAGCAGCGCATAGGCCGCATTCGCCTTCATCCCCATGCGCCTGGACAGGTCGAGTGATTCCGCGAACATGGTCGCGGCCGTTTCCGGCGATCCGCCGAGGTACTCGGCCAGGCCAAGGTTGAAGGTTTCGCCCACTACGCCATAGTGATCGCTGAGCGCGCGGAAGCAATCGAGAGACTCCTGCAGGTGGCGGTGAGCGGCCTCGAGGTCGCCCCCCAGCAGCTCGACGTTGCCAAGCTCGCCGAGCATCATTCCCACCACCCGCTGGTCGCCGCTCTGACCGCAGAGGCGCAGGGCCTCGGCGGCGTCGCGGGCCGCGCCGCTGTGGTCGCCCTCCAATTCCAGGACGCTCGTCCGGGCGGAGAGCAGCAAGCCGGTGAGCCGGGGCTCGTCGAGGTGCCGGGCCAGGGTCAGCCCCTGCTCGATGAGCGGCGCGGCGCCTGGCTGCCCCTGACGCAGCTGCAGCCAGGCCTGCTCCAGCAATACTTCGGCGACCAGCTTGTCGTCACCCGCGGCGCGGGCGATATCGAGCGCCTCGTCGCAGTAGCTCTCAGCGGTGGCGTAGCTGCCCGACCGCTCCACGAGGTTGGCCGCTGCCGAGAGGGCCCGAGCGCGCGGCAGCGTCGCATCTTGGGCGGCCGGGGAGTCCAAGAGCACCCGCAGCGCCTCGGCACCTTCGGCAGCGTGACCGCGGGCCAGCCAGAACACCCGCAATGAGGCAGCGAGCCGTAGGCCCGGCTCGGGGTCGGCCTGGGTGACGCTAACAGCGATCGCCGCCCGCAGGTTGCCCATCTCGGCATCGAGCCGGTCCAGCCACTGGGCCTGGTCGGCGGCCACGAGCTGCGGGGCGGCCGCCTCGGCCAGGGAGAGGTAGTAATCGCGGTGCGCGATCCGCACCTGATTCACCAGCGCCGGGTCCTGCGTGTCCAGCCGCCCGGCCGCGTACTCCCGGACAGTTTCCAGCAGCCGGTACTGGGCCGGCCCGGTCCCGGTGTCGCCGAACTGCACCAGGCTCTTGTCCACCAGCCCGCCCAGCTGTCCCAGGACCTCCGCGGCGGGAACATCCGGACCGGCGGTGACCGCCTCGGCCGCGGTCAGGCCGAATCCCCCGGCGAACACCGCCAGGCGGGCCAGCACCGCTCGTTCGGCATCGGTCAGCAGCTCCCAGGACCAGTCCACCATGGCCCGCAATGTTTGCTGCCGCGGCAGCGCTGCCCGTGACCCGCCGGTCAGCAGCGCGAATCGCTCATCCAGCCGCGCCTCCAACTCAGCCGCCGGCATCATCCGCAGCCGGGCCGCGGCGAGCTCGATGGCCAGTGGGATGCCGTCCAGCCGCCGGCAGATCCGCCCTGTCACCGCGGCGGCCGGCTCGTCCCAGCCCAGCTGCACTCCCTGCGTGCCTGCCCGGTCCTCGAACAGCCGCACCGACTCGCTGGCCCGGATCGCTCCGGCGTTGTCGCCGTCGGCCGGGGTGCCCATCGAGGGCACCCGGTACACGCGCTCGCCGTCAATGCCCAGCGGCTCGCGGCTTGTCGCCAGCAGCGCCACATTCGGGCAGCCACGCAGCAGCGAATCGGCCAGCTTGGCGCAGGCGTCGATCAGGTGCTCGCAGTTGTCCAGGAGCACCAGCAAGCTTCGGCCGCCCACCGCGTCCACCAGCGTGTCCAGCACCGGGCGGCCCCGCTGCTGCCGGATCCCCAGTACATCAGTCACCGTCACGGCAACCAGTGCCGGATCCTGCAAGGGGGCCAAATCCGCGAACCATACTCCGTCCGTGGCGTCATCCTGCAGCCCAGCCGCCACCCGCAGCGCGAGCCTGGTCTTTCCGGCCCCGCCGGCGCCGGTCAGCGTTACCAGCCGGGACCCAGCCACGAGGCGGCGTACCGCAGCTAGTTCGGCGTCACGGCCGATGAAGCTCGACAACTGCACAGGCAAGTTGGTCAGCAGGGGCCGGCCCATTCGCATCCCCCAGCTCGAAGGCGCCAACATCTTACGTCCGCTACCGCGGCCAAACTAGCAGCTGTCGCCAACTATCCAGCGGTGTGCCGTCAGGCTGGTCACGGCCTCCCAGCCGACGGGGCGCATAAAGCGGGGCAGCACTATGGAAACGTCAATCACCGAGCGTCTCCACCAGCCCTAGGTTGTAGTGGTCGCGGTGGTGGGCTCGGCAATTAAGCCAGGCTGGCGGCGACCGCGGCGGCCTGAGCCGGGTTGACGCGGACGGCGCCGGCGAACTCGGAGCCGAAGTCGGCGGGAACGACCTCGACATCGAGACCGGGCTCTGGCGCCTGGATCATCCAGCCATCGCCAAGGTAGATGGCGACGTGCGAGATGTACGTGGGATCCGTCGGGTCGGTGTGGTAAAAGAGCAGGTCACCGGGCTGGAGTTGGGTGACAGGCACGGCTGGGCCGGTCATCGCCTGGTCGGCGGCAACACGTGGCATGACGACGCCTGCCTGGGCGAACGACCACTGGACCAGGCCGGAGCAGTCGAAGGAAGCCGGTCCGGCCGCGCCCCAGATGTACGGATCCCCCTGGCGGCTCATTGCCGCCCGGAGCATGCTCTCGAGCGTGGCACCGGGCACCGCGGCCTCGGTAACCGGGCCGGAGCCTGCCGCGCCCGCGCTGGAACCGCCGATGTCGATCAGTGAGACGAGTTTCTCGACACCGGCCCCCTTCGGGATGAGCCGCCCGGCGGCCGCGGCGGCGGCGGTGAACTCGCCGGCTCGCACGCTGACCACGATGGCGTTATCAGCCGGCGCACCGAGCGCGCGGGCGGTCGCGTCGGACACCACGGCGTTCACGCCGCCGATGCCCAGCGTCCCGAACGCCACCACCCGGAGCTTCTCGGTGACCCGCCCGGCGGCCGTCACGGAGCCGCCCAGCGGCATCTTGTCCAGTTTGCCCATCGTGTAGGAGACGGCGATGCCGCCGGCCGCGACGCCCTGCCAGAGGGCGTTGGACGCGCCGGTCTTGGGCGCGGCGAACTCGCGGAACAGCGACGGGTCTACGCCGAGGACCGAGGTACTGGTCCCGTTGACCGGCATCCTGACCGCTTCGATCCGCTCGGTCGCGGTGACCCCGGGCAGCCGGGCGATCGCCGTCGCGAGCCGGCGGGAAAGCGAGAAGGGCGCCACGATGAGCAGGTCGGCCTGGACGCTGCGGCGAAGCGGCGCGACCTTGGGCACCCGTCGCGAGACCGGGCCCGCGGCGGGAACAGCCAGCAACCGCGCCCCGGCCCCCAGGGTGGCCCCGGGCAGCACCGGGGTGGACCCGGTAGACGGCTTCACAGGGTGCAGCCCGAATAGCGCCGACGCCTCCAGCGACGAGGAGGCACCGGGCGATCCCAGTTGTCTGTTCGGAGTGCCGCTCTCCGCGTCAACCATGACCCCGGTGAGCGTGCCGATCGCCGCGAGCACGGCAACGCCGACTGGCAGCATCCGCCGCCGACCGCCGCGCTTCAGTGCTCGCGCGATCCTCCGACCCCCCTCGGTCAGGTGCACCTAGCCACCTTGCACCACAAAACGGTCATAAGTCCAGTCACCCCAGCCCCGTTCACCCCGTCGAAACCCAGAGTTCGCCCCGCCGCATAGTTACCTAAGGTCAACACATTGATTACTATCCGCTACCGGACTGTCTCAATCGGCGGCGCGCAGCGGATAGTTCATTCGGGTGGGCGGGTCTAGCGCACGAACACGTACGCCGCCCCGGTGAAGTCGTTTCTGCCGTCAGCGCCGGCCACCGCGGTCTTGCCGGAGATCCCCACTGCGAGGCCGAAGTTGTCACCCGAGGCGCCAGCGGAGGCGGTCAGCTCGGCTTGCTGCGACCAGGTCCTGCCGGAGCGCACGAACACGTACACCTTCCCGGTGTGCGAGTTCTTGAAGGGCGCACCCGCGACTACGGTCTTGCCGGATATTCCCACGTCGTAGCCGAACAGGTCGCTCGCGGCGCGGTCAGGGGCGACCAGCTCGGCTTGCAGCGCCCAGGCCCTGCCGGAGCGTGCGAACACGTACACCGCTCCCCTGTTCAGCAGCTCGTTGGGCGCCCCAACCACGGCGGTCTTGCCAGAGATCGCCACCGACCCGCCGAAGCCGGTGGCCAGGATGTGCCTTGGGGGCGTCAGCTTGGCCCGCTGCGACCACGCCTTGCCGGTACGCACGAACACGTACACTGCGCCGGTGCGCCCGCCGCTTATGCCGGGCGCGGCAATCAGCGCGGTGTTGCCGTCTATGGCCACACCCCGGAAGTTGCCGAAGAAGTTCTCCTTAGCGCCGTCAGAGGCGGTCAGCTTGGCCCGCTGCGACCAGGCCTTGCCGGTGCGCACGAACACGTAGGCCGCGCCGGTGAACTCGTTCGTACCAGGCGCACCAACCAGCGCGGTGTTGCGGGAGACCGCCACCGCGTTGCCGAAGGCGTCACCCTTGGCGCGACCCGGGTCGGTCAGCTCGGCCCGTTGCGACCACGTCCTGCCCGCGCGCGCGAACACGTACGCCGCCCCAGTGTCCGACTTCTTGCCGGATGCGCCGACCACCACGGTGTTGCCGGAGATCGCCACCGCAACGCCGAACGCGTCGGCCTTGGCGGCATCGGAAGCAGTCAGCTTCGCCTGCTCCGACCACGCCTTGCCCGAGCGCGCGAACACGTACGCCGCCCCAGTGCGGGAGTTCTTGTCGGGAGCGCCGACCACCGCCGTCGTCCCGGAGATCGCCACCGTGGCGCCGAAGAAATCCCCTTCTGCACCGTCTGATGCGGCCAGTTCGGCTCGCTGCGACCACCTGCCGCCCGCGGCACGCGCCCCAAGGGTCCTGGCCATCGCCGCCTGCAAACCCGCCGGCGCTGCCGACAGGGCGATCTCAGATCGCGGCGTAAGGCGCACCGGCCCAGCAACGCGCGACCCCGAGCCCGACGCCTCGGCGATCCCCGCGGTCATTGCCGTCATCGCCGCGACCATCACGACCGCCAGGCTCAGGACAACCCAGCGCCACGTCGGCACCCTCGACCGCATCCTCTTCATCAGACCTGCCCCCCCGACTTCGTCCGACTGTTGACGGCTGGGCGGGGCCCTCAGATGTGAATCCGGCGCAGGTGCCTGCTGCCGGCGGGCCCCGAGCGGAAGCCGTAAACCCTTCCGCCCCTTCCGGGGCTGACATTGCTAAGTGCTTGAGCTGTCACTCAGTGAGGTCAGCGTCAATGCCGGGGCTGGGTCTACCCAGGTAACCACTTGGGTAACCGGCTCGCCTTCACGGCGGCGCCCGCCCTTTCCTGTGTCCCCGTGATCGTGGGTCATCAGCCAAGCCACCAACGCCGCCCCTGAGATGCGTCTAGGGCCGGAGGATCTCGCGGAGTGCTGCTGGGGTGGTGACCGGGGCCTGGCAGGTGAAGCCACGGCACACGTAGGCCGCTGGGCCGCCTAGGACCAGCGGACGGTCGGCGAGTAGCGGGACCACCGCTGCGTCCGATCCGGGGCCGTCCAGGGCGCCAGAACCGAGGGCGAAGACCGCGCCGGGCGGGGCCGCGTGCAAGGCGGTGCGCAGCAGGTCGGAGGTGCGCGGGTCGTCGGCCGGGCCGACGATCGCGATCTCGGCCGGACCGGACAGCACCGCCTCCGCGACGGCCAGGCCCATGCCGCCGAACCTGGGCTCGCGGGAAGCAAGCGTCGGCAGCACCCGCAGCGCCGTGACCGCGGCGTCCCGGTAGCGGGCTTCGCCGGTCAGCGCGGCATAGCTGAGCAGCGCGTCCGCCGCGGCGAAGGTCCCCGATGGGGTGGCGTTGTCGGTGGGATCGTTGGGCCGGAAGATCAGCCGCTCGCCGTCCTCGGCCGTGTCGTAGAACCCTCCGTGCCCGTCGCCGAACTCGGCGAGCACCGTGTCGAGCAGCCGCCCCGCCATCGCCACCCAGCGGTCTTCGCTGGTGACCCCGGCCAGCCGTAGCAGCCCGCTGGCAACGCAGGCGTAGTCCTCGAGGAGCCCGGCGCTCGGCCCCGCCACCCCGTCACGGGAGGTCCGCATGATCCGGCCTCGACGGTAGTGCCCGTGCACGGAATCGAGGAGCTCGGCAGCGTTCGACGCGGCCTCGACGAACTCGGGCCTTGGCAGCAGTGTGCCGGCTTCGGCGAGCACGCCGATCGCCAGGCCGTTCCAGGCAGCGACGACCTTATCGTCGCGGCCCGGGCGGGTTCGCCCCTCCCGCGCCGCGAACAGCAGGCCGCGGATCCGGCCGAACCGCTCCCCCGGCGAGATGTCGGAGCCATTGGAGGGGTAGGCGTGCGGCTCATCATGCGAGCGCGGTCCGCCCTCGGGTTCGCCGCGGCGCTGCAGGACCGACGTGCCATGTTCGAAGGTGCCAGCCCGCGTCACGCCGAACACCTGCGCAGCGAACGCCGCGTCCGCGTCACCCAGGACCTCTTGCAGCTCAGCCGGCGTCCAGACGTAGAACGCGCCCTCCGTGCCGTCACTGTCCGCGTCGAGCGAGGCGGCGAACCCGCCTTCGGCCGTGCGCAGTTCGCGGAGCAGGAAATCGCAGGTCTCCTCGGCCACCCGGCGGGCGAGCGGCGACCCGGTCAGCCGCCACAGGTGCGTATAGACCCCGGCGAGCAGCGCGTTGTCGTACAGCATCTTCTCGAAGTGCGGCACGGTCCAGGTCGCGTCCACGCTGTACCGGGCGAACCCGCCGCCGAGCTGGTCATACATCCCGCCGCGGGCCATCGCCTCGCAGGTCAATTCGGCCATCTCCAGAGCCGTATGCGAACCGGTGCGCCCGTGGTGGCGCAGCAGGAACTCGAGGGCCATCGACGGCGGAAACTTCGGCGCACCGCCGAAGCCGGCGTTCATCCGGTCGAACCCGGCCTCAAGCCCGGCCACCGCGGTGGCGGTCACGCCTTCCAGCGACAGTTCCCCTGCCTCCTCGCCGACCCCCGCGAGCGACGCAGCATACTGGCGGAGCGCAGCCGCGTTACGTTCAGACTCGGTCTTTATCTCGTCTTTCTTCTCTTTCCACAAGTTGGAAAGGGTGCGCACCAGGTGGGTGAACTGAGCGCGCGGAAAGTACGTCCCGGCGAAGAAGGGCTCGCCGTCCGGGGTCATGAACACAGTCATCGGCCAGCCGCCCTGGCCGCGGTTCATCGCCGTGGTCGCGGTCATGTAGACCGCGTCGATGTCGGGGCGCTCCTCGCGGTCCACCTTGATCGCGACCACGCTGGCGTTGACCTCGGCCGCGGTCGCCGGGTCCTCGAACGACTCGTGCGCCATCACGTGGCACCAATGACAAGCCGCATACCCGACAGAAAGCAGCACGGGCACGTCCCGTCGCCGCGCCTCGGCGAACGCCTCATCGCTCCACGGCCACCAGTCGACTGGATTGTCCGCGTGCTGGAGCAGATACGGACTCGTCGCACTCTTCAGCCGGTTCGCCATAAAGACAATTCTCTGTCCTAACGAACCGTGGTTACTCCCGGCCCGTCCGTTAGCTCGCCGCGGGATGCGGAACGCGGCGCGGGATAACGGCCCGGGCCGCCTGGCCGAGCAGATAGAAGATCCCGCCCGCGATGCCGACGAAGAAGCCAAGCGGCCAGTTCGTCTGGTACGACAGCGCGATCGACACCCAGACGGTGGCCAGCGCGAGGGCAACCGACAGGGCGAGCGCTGCCCCGGGCCGGGCGGTGACGGCGCGGGCGGCGGCGGCCGGGCCGATCATCAGCCCGAACATCAGCAGCGCGCCGACCACGGGGACGGTCATCGACGTCGCGAGCGCCATCACGATCAGGAAATAGAGTTCGGTCCGGCGGGTGGAGACACCGCGGGCGTCGGCGACATCGGGCAGCGCGCTGGTGAGCATGAGCGGGCGGAACGCCACGCCGATGGCCAGCGCCGCGACAATCCCGAGGCCGATGACCGGCAGCACGACGTTCGGGTTGACCCCGTACACCTCGCCGAACAGCAGCGAGTACGTCTCCTCCGCGTACTCGGTGCTGAAGCTGACGAAGAGCGCGCCGAGACCGAGCATGAGCACGAGCACCAGCGCCGTGACCACGTCGTGCCTGGCCTTGCGGCCGAGTGCGCCGATGCCGACGGCACCCGCGATCGCGAAAACGGCCAGCCCCCAGATGACGTTGAGGCCGAGCAGGCCCGCGCCCGCGGCGCCGGCGAACGCGCCGTTGGGGATGGCGTGCGCGGCGAACGTGGAGCCACGGAGCACCGCGAAGAAGCCGGTGATTCCGGCGATCACCGCGACGACGGACGCGGTGATCCAGGTGTTCATCATCAGGCTGGAGAACATTCCGCCCCCTCGTGCGGTGAGCGCGGCACCAGGCGTCGCGGCCGCCGCAGGTAGGTCAGCAGGTAGCCGACGAGGACGAGGGCGACCACGAAGAAACTCACCGGCCAGCCGCGGCCGTGCGGCGGCCAGTAGTAGCTGTCGTAGGCGAGCACGATGCCCACCCAGGTTGCGGCCACCCCGGCGACTGCCGAGGCGGCCATCGCGCGGACCGGGCTCCGGGTGAGCCGCAGCGCGGTCGCCGACGGGCCGATCAGCAGCGCAGTCGACAGGATCGCGCCGATCGCGACGGCGGACAGCGACACCGAGATCGCCAGCGCGATCAGGTAGACCGCCCCGATCAGCCGGACGTTCACGCCGCGCGCGCTCGCCAGGTCCGGGGACAGCGAGGTGAGCAGCAGGACGCGGGCGAGCACGGCGACGAGCAGCAGGGCAACGATGCCCGACGCGATGAGGACGGGAACCGTGTCTGAGGTGATCACGAAGATCGACCCGAAGAGGATCGTGAACGACGCGCCAGTGGTGGACGTCTGCTGCGTGCCCAGGTAGAGGAAGAGCGCGGCGGCGCCGAGTGCGGCGGCGAGCACCACACCGGTGGCCACGTCCCGCCCGCGGCGGCGCTGCACGCCGATCGCCTCCATGACCGCGGCCGCCGCGGCGCCGGCCGCGAGGAACCCCCAGAACTGGTTCAGGCCGATCAGGAACGCACCGGAACCGCCCGTGGTGGCGACGTCGGCCAGCGAGTGACCGGCGAACGACTGGCCGCGGATCACTGTGAACACACCGATGATGCCCGAGGTGATCGCGACGATGGCCCCGACGAGCAGCGCGGTCCGGACCGGGCCGCTGCTGAGCAGCCCGGGCTCGAAGATGTAATGCATCGCCTACCTGGCTTCCTCGCCGGCCACGACGATGACCCGGTTGTGCACCCGGACCACGTCCACGTGGTGGCCGTAGAGCCTGGTGAGCCCCTCGGAGGTGACGACGTCGTCGGTAGCGCCGGTGGCGACGTGCCCGTTCGCCACGTACACGATCCGGTCCATGACGCCGAGCAGCGGGTTCATGTCGTGCGCGGACAGCAGCACGGCGATCTCCTGCTCGCGGGCCAGCTTGCCGAGCACCGTGACGATCTCCTGCTCGCTGCGCAGGTCGAGGTTGGCGAGCGGCTCATCGAGGAGCAGCAGCTTGGGCCGGGAGATCAGCGCGTGCGCGATCAGCACCCGCTGCTGCTCGCCGCCGGACAGCTCGCCTACCCGGGCGTCGGCGTAATCGGAGGCGCCCACGTCGGCGAGTACCGCCTCGATGAGCTCACGCCGCTGCCGGGACGGGAAGCCGAAGCCAAGCTTGTGCCCGTCCAGGCCGAGCGAGACCACGTCGCGCGCGCGCAGCGGCATGTCGGGGTCGATCACGAGCTTCTGCGGCACGTAGCCGATGCTCGCCTTGTTCTTGCTGTGCAGCGGCTCGCCGTCGATCAGCACCTGGCCGCCGGCCGGCTCGAGCAGCCCGAGGATCACCCGGAGCAGCGTGGTCTTGCCGGCGCCGTTCGGGCCGATGATCCCGGTGAACTCGCCCTTGCGCAGCGAGAACGTGACGTCGCCGAGAATCTGCCGGCCGCCGAGGCGGACGCCTATCTGGTCGAGCGCTAGCAGGGCCGCTGGCCGCGCCCCTGCGGACGCGGCGACTGCTGCTGGCGGGGGCACCTGCTGCGCTGCTTCGTTGGTCATGGCTGCTTCGTTCGTCAAGACTGGCCTCACAGGTGCTGGGTGGAGACCCCGGACGTGACCGCCTTGGTCAGGTCCTGCACCTCGGCGAGCATCCAGCTCTGGTAGTGGAATCCCGGCACTGGCATCGTCTCGTAAACGCCAACCACCGGGATGTGATTCTGGTCAGCGAGCGTGATCAGCGAGTCAGTAAGCGGATCGGTGACCTGCTGGTTGTACAGGAAGACCTTCACCTTGTGCTCGGTGAAGAGCGACTTTTCCGCGGCAACGTTCTGCGGAGACGGATCGACTCCGTTCATGATGTCCGCCTGGAACGTGAACGGGGTCATGTTGTTCGCGCCCACCGCCTGCAGCATGTAGTCGGCCACCGGCTCGGTCGTCGCTACCGGCGTGCCCGCGTAGGCCCGCTTGAACGCCGCGATCGCGTTGTACCAGGGGGTGAGGCTCGCGATGAAAGCCTTCGCGTTCGCCTTGAAGTACGCCGCGTGGGAGGGCTGGATGGCCGCGAGGTCCGACGCGATCGCGTCCGCGACCTTGGGCATGGTGTTCGGGTCGTACCACAGGTGCGGGTTCGGGGTGGAGTCCGGAAGGCCCAGGAGCTGCTGGACGTCGATGACCTTCCGGCCCGAGTTCGGAGCGGCAGACTCGATGGTCGACATGAAGGTGTCGTAGCTCACGCCGTTCTGCACGATCAGCTGGGCGGCGCTCACCTCACGGGCGACCGCGGGGCTGGCCTCGAAGCTGTGCGGATCCGTGTTGGGGTTCGACATGATCGCGTTTGCCTGCACGTACTTGCCGCCGACCTGGGCGATCACATCGGCGTACTCGTTCTCCGCGCCGACCGCGACGATGGTGCCCGGGCTCGCAGCGCTCTGCGCGCCGCTCGCTGCGCCTGAGCACGCGGTAACGGCCACGGCGGCCGCCGCCGCCATGGCAAGCAGAGCCGTGCCTTTGACCCTCTTCCCTCGCACTGCATGGGCGATGGCTCGCATCGTGGCCCTCCAGGTCCCGTCCTGCGGTGGATTCGCCCATAATGATAATCGTTTCTATTATCAGTAAGCAAGCCGTGGTCGTCGGAGACCGTGGTCATCGATCGGAAGGCCGGCTACCGTGCGAGGTGTGACAGTGGACCAGCCGCGGGGAACCAGGGTGCGGGGGACGCGGCAGGCGTCCGCCGTGGCCGTCGCGCTGGCCAACCTGCCGGGGTTCCGCAGCGCCCAGGAGATCCACGCCGAACTGCGCCGCCAGGGCGAGACCGTCGGGCTCACCACGGTCTACCGCCATCTTCAGGTGCTGAGCGAGCAGGGCGCTATCGACACGATCCGCGACCCGTCGGGCGAGGTCCTGTACCGGCAGTGCGACTCCACCGGGCACCACCATCACCTGACCTGCCGGGTCTGCGGCCGCAGCGTCGAGGTCGAGGGACGCGTGGTCGAGCAGTGGGCGGCGAAGGTCGCAGCCGAGGCAGGCTTCACCTCGGTCGACCACACAGTCGAACTCTTCGGCCTCTGCCCGGATCATTCCTGACTCTATTGCCGCCCGGGCCACAGCTTTCTATGCCACCGCCAGAGCTGTCATGCGGCTCCCTCAAGCCGCTCGGCGATCCAGACCTTAATGATGGACTGGCGCGTAACCCCTAGCCGCCGTGCTTCCCGATCAAGCGATTCGATCATCCACACCGGGAAATCCACATTGACCCGGCGCTGCTCGGTCCCGGGACGGCGGACTGCGGCAAGGTCCAGGTCGCTGGTCACGTCCTCGCCATCATCGAACTTCTGGTCAAATTCCTCAGCCCTCATACAGTGCCGTCTCCTCCTTCCGGGACCGGCGGGCGGAGATGATCCTTACCCGGTGCTCCCGGTAGGTCACCACCACCGACCAGTGCTTCCCCGCTATCTGCCCGATTACCAGCCACCGGGGCTCGTCGGTCGTGCGGGCAGGAACCTCCACCCGCATGACGTCATCCCAGAGTGCCTGAACCGCAGAGAAGTCAATGCCGTGCTTTTCCAGGTTCGAGTCGCTTTTGGCCGGGTCGAACTCGAACTCCACCCGCATGCTCCTTTTCGGTATAGTAATCATACCGAAGCTATACAGTAACAGTAAGGCCATCGGGCGCTACTTCTGCAGCGAGACGGTCCTGTGCTCGCAAGCCGGCGTTCGCGAGGCGCCGTGAGCATAGCGGTCGGGAGCAGGCGCATCTTGGGCGCGACCCGAGGCGACGACAGCAATGAACCTCTCCGGCGGGCCTGTATGGCTACGGTCACCGCGCCTCCGCCGATGGTTCGGCGGAGGCGCGGTGGCCGTAAGTGGCGCGAAGGGCTAATACCTACGCCCCGCCTCCCGCGGGCACGTCGACGGTTCCAGCCGACCCCACGTTGGAGCCGTCACCGGAGTAAGTCGCCGTCACCGTGACCGCTGCGGTTCCGGGCGTGTAGGCGCACGTCGCGGTGTTGGTTCCGGTCGCGGTGGCGCCGGTCCCGCCAGTCGCGGTGAAGGTCAGGGGAACGCCGGTGCACCCGGCGATGGCAGTGCCGCCGATCGAGAAGGTAACCGTGCCGGTGCCGCCGGCCGTGGGCGAGATGTTGTTGTTCGTTGGATTCGCCACGGTCGCCGTGAGCATATCGGTACCCGCATCGAATGCGACGGTCGTCGTCGTCGGGGCCAGAATCTCCAGGGTGGACTTGGCGGACGTGGAAGTGGCGTGCGTCGCGTCACCCCCGTAGCTGGCGGCGAACGGGATCGGCCCGAAGGGTGGGAGCCCGGACGCGGGCGCCACGGTAGTGATCGTGCACGAACCCGTCCCGCTGGTCAGGGTGGCGGTGCAGCCCAATAGCCCGGCAGCGCCCCCGGTCGCGTCAACCGTCACCTTCCCGGTCGGTGTGCCCGTCGCGCTGGTCACGGTAACCGTAACGATCGTCGTGTCGCCGGTGGGGTTGACCGGGTTCTTGCTGAAGCCTGTGATCGTCGTGGTTGTGGGGGACGCGGCAGGGGGCGGGGGCGGGGGCGGAGTGGTGACCGTGATGGTGCCGGACGTGCGGGAGGAACCGAAGTGCGCGCCGTCGCCCGGGTAGCTGGCGGTCACCTTGTAAGAGCCGGCCTTCGTGAAGGTGTAGCCGCAGCTCGCCTTCCCGCGGCTGACCGCTCCGCTGCACAGCGTGGTCTTCCCGTTGAGGAAACGCACGGTTCCGGTCACGCCAAGCGGGCTGTGCGAGGAGACCGCTGCTGTGAACGTCACCCGCTGCACGGTCGTCGGGCGGCTGGTGCTCACCGAGACGCTTGTGCTCGTGCCGGCCTTGGTGGCCACTACCGTCACCGACCCCGTGGCGCTCTTGTGCCTGGCGTCACCGGAGTAGACACCGCGCACGCCGTAATTGCCCGCCGTGTGGAACGAGGTATTGCAGTGGGCGGACCGGTTGGCGAGTTTCGCAGAGCAGAGCTTGTGTTTACCCCACCAGAAGGTGATCGATCCCGAGGGCTTCGGGTTGGCTGAATTGACGGTTCCAGACAGTTTTACTGTCGTGCCCGCCAAGGCGACGCGGGGGCTGGCCGACACGCTGACCTTCGAGGCGTGCTTCGCCGCTACGTGCAGGGGGGCGGCGGACGCCAAAGCCGGGACCGCGAGCAGCGCGGCGGCCGCCGTGATCACGGTAAGCGCGGTCTTCGGGACAAGATGTTTCATCCCTGTACTCCTTCCAAATTTCTCCCATTGAGCCACTCAGGCAAACATGGTGTTACATAGATAACACACATATCCCTATTTATCCATCTCCACATAGGTTCCTTTCTGTAACGCTGTGCCGCTGAGTGGAAGCATTGAAATTCGTGTATTCGCGGACGGATTTGTTCAGTCCGCGCACGGCCGTCGAGTCGAGAATTCGGATCATGGCTCCCCCGTATAGGCGGCCGCCAGTGCCGTGCTTAGCGTGGCGGCGCTGAACCGGGTGCCGAGCCGTTCCCGAGCGGCCGCCGCCATGCGTTTCGCGGCGTCGGGCGAGTCGAGCAGGCAGTTGATCGCCTTCGCGAGCAGGTCCGGTCGCTGCGGCGGTACAAGCAACCCGGTCTCGCCCGGCACCACCACGTCGCCGACGGCGTTCACCGCGGTCGCGACGACGGGGATTCCGCACGCCATCGCCTCCACCACGGCCGTGGGCAGCCCCTCGTAGCGGCTGGGCAGGGCGAAGACGTCGAAGGCGGGAAGGATCTCGGGGATGTCCGTGCGGTCTCCGCCGAGCACCACCCGGGGTCCGGGTGCCGAACCGGCGAGGCGGGCAACGCGCCCGGCCAGTTCCCCGTCGCCGACCCAGACGCCGATCAGTTCGGGCCGATCCGGGCCGCCGGCTGCGGCGGGCCCGCCGGACCCGGGCAGCGGGCTGAGTCCGCGCAGCCGACCCAGCTGGCGTATCGCCGCGATGAAGTCCTCCGGCGCCTTCTGATACGTGAGCCGCCCGACGGCGCCGACCACGGTCGCGTCCAGCGGAATGCCCAGCATCCGGCGTGCCCGGTCCCTGGCGTCCGCGGCGGGCGGCGGTTCGTCCGGGACGACGACGCCGATCGTCCGGATCCGCTCGGGCGGGACGAGCCCTCGCCTGATCGCCTCGACCGCCACGCCGGTTCCGACGCACAGCGCTACGTCGGTGAGCCGCCCGAGACGCCGTTCAACCGCGACGTAGCCGGCCCGGCGAAGCGGCGACTGGAACTCGTGGAAGGGGAAGCCGTGGTAGGTGTGGACGACGCGCGGCACCGCGGCGCGCCTGGCCGAGATCCGGCCGAGCGCACCCGCCTTGGCAGTATGCGTGTGCACGACGTCGAAGGGCCGCTCCCGCATCAGGGCCGATAGCGACCGCAGCGCCACGGCATCGCGGCGCGGATCGATCGGCGCTCGCAACGCGGGCTCCACGATGACTTCAAGACCCTCCACCTTGGCCTGGTCAACCAGCCGGTCCCCGGTGCCGGGCACGTCCCCCGTGATGAGCACTGGCGCGAACTCGCGAGGATCGAGGGCGAGCGCTCCGCGCAGTGCGAGGACCCCGGCGCCGCCGTCGAGCCGGGTGATTACGGTGGCGACCCGCAATGGATGGCTCATCCGGATGCTCCGCAGCCTGCGGTCGCCGCTGCGTCCTCTTGCGCCCAGTAGCTCGGCAGCGCTTGGTACGGGTTGCCGCCGACCAGCTCCGTTACGTAGATGTGCCCGGCACGCCGCTGCTTTGCCAGCTGCAACGTGCTGGACAAGAGCCGTTCCGGTGTGCCGAAGATGTTCTGCGCGAACTTGGCGGCGGGATAGCGCTGTACCCAGGCTGGCACGAACGCGGTGCGGTACTGCGCGTAGGTTCCCTCGAACACCAGCACCACGTCGCCGATCGACATGTAGCTCTGGGCCGGGTACACGCCCGGATTCAGCCAGACCTCGGCGTGGTGCGCCCGGTGAATGTAGGCGGCGAGTTTCTTGTAGTAGGAGAGCTGCGCCGGCTGCCCGGAGACGCGGTCAAGGAAGATGCTGGTTACCCCGTACCACTTTGCGTAGTGGCGTACGTCCGCCTCGACCTGCGCGGCCGGCCGCTGACCGTCGACCGTCGATGAGTACCCGAGCACGGTGATGCCCGCGGCTTTCGCCTTCCGGACAAGGGTCTGCAATTGGCGGACCGGAGCGTTGCCTGCCCCGATGCCGCTGACGTCCAGCACTATGTCCGCAGGCGGCGGCGTCGAATGGATGGCCTTCTCCCAGTACTCCGGCGAGAAGTAGCCAGGAACGGCGAGCGGCTCGCAGATGCTCGCACTGGCCGTGCTGCTGACGTGGGCCTTGCCGCCGCTATCGCTCACCCCCAGCGTTATTCCGGTCGCGGCGAGCACCGCGAGCACGCCGACGCTGGCCACGATCGCAGGGCGTACCCACCCCCTCATGTCGCTTCCATCTCCGCCCCGTTCCCCGTCAAAGTGGGCAGGCCGTCATAGGGATTCGGCCCGCTGCGTTCGGTCACGTAAACGGCGGCAACCCGGCGGTGCGCCACCAGACGCCAGGCATCCGGGATCTGCTCAGCCGGCACCGAATGGACCACGTGGTAGCACTTGGACGGCGGCCACCGCCGCGTCCAGCTGGGAACCCGCAGCTTCTGGTAGGCCTGCCACGTCCCTTCAAAGGTGCCGAGCAGATCGGCGTGGCTCGCGTACCCGGGGTCCGGGTGCGTGCCGTGGTTGAAGAACACGACCTCGGCACCCATCGCGCGGAGGTCGCCCGCCATCGCGGCGTAGTGGCCTAGGTTTTCGACCGAGGCGCTGACCTGATCAAGGCACACCCCGCGGACCCCGTACCAGTCCTGGTAACGCTCTGTCTCGGCCAGCACCGCCTGCACCTCGCGACGGCCGTAGCTGGTGTCCACGTAGCCGATCACGCCGACCCCCGCCCCGTGCAGCAGGTCGACGGCCTCCCGGAACGCGTCCTGCGGCTCGGTCCCCGGCCCGCTCGCAACGTTCAGGATCACCAGCCGGATCAGCTTGGGGTGCTCGGCGAGCCATTGCCACTGCCGCGGTCGGGCCTCGGGGTGGAAATAGGCGGGCACGACAAGCCTCGGCGTCTGGGCCAGGACGCGAGCCTTACGATCCGCGACGGACTCGGTCCCGGCCTTCGCGGCTGGAACCTGAGGCGGTACGGGGGCCGGTGAGATCATCCCGCGCCCGCCCACAGGTCGCGCAGCGTCTCGGCCAGGTCCCGGCGCGGCCGCCAGCCCAGGTCCGTCTTGGCTCGGCTGATGTCAGCGGGCTGAGCCGCGAGTGCCGCCGTCCGCGCTGACCCGGCCGAATCCTCATGGACGGTCACGTCAAGACCGGCCACCGCGATCAGCCGCTGCACCAGCTCCCTGGCCTGCACGGCGACGCCGCTCCCGACGTTCAGTACGTCACGAGGCAGCGCGGGCGCAGCCGCCGCGGCGAGCACCGCGTCGACCGCGTCTCGCGCGTCAACGAAGTCGCGGACCGCATCCAGCGGTCCCAGCTTGATGCTGCCACCGCGAGCGTGCGGCCCGAGCTGCCGCAGCTGGGAAGCGACCGCACCTGGCAGGCTGTCGCCAGGCGCGCCGGCGCCGACCACGTTGAACATCCGCAGCACCACCGCGTCGAGTCCGGCTGTCCGAGCCAGTTGCACGAGCCGCGTCCCGCCCAGCTTGGTGACCCCGTATACGCTCGCGGGGCGCGGGTCCGCGTCCTCGGCCACCGGCAGGCCGGCGGCATCGGCGTCGGCCGCACCGTACTCGGCCGCCGAGCCGATGTGCACGAGCCGGGGCGCTTCCTGGTCAGCGAACCCGAGCAGTGCCGTGACCAGGGTGTGCACAGCCGTGATGTTCGCCGCTGCTAGCACGTCGGCCCTGCCTGCGGTCGCCCCGGCGCAGTTGACCACCACGTCCGGCGCCGCGCTGGCGATCAGCGACTGCACCCGGTCGGCTGGGTCGGCGACAAGGTCAAGCCGCAGCGACCAGCCATCCGTCCGGGACCGCCCCGCGGTCAGCACCGTATGCCCGTCGGCCGCAGCCACCCGGCGTAGGTGGCCGCCGATGAAACTGCTCGCGCCGATGACAAGGATCCGCATGGCTCAGCTCACACGTGATACTCGTCAAGCGTGTACCGGGCGAGGTTCGCCGGGTCCGCGAACCACTTGATGGTCCGGCTCAGCCCTTCGGACCGCGACACCTGCGGCTGCCATCCGGTGCGCTCCCGCAGTTTGGTGGCGTCGCAGACCAGCCGCATGACCTCGGACTCCTTGGGCCGCAGGCGCTGCGCGTCCTCGGTGATCTCCGCCTCCACGCCCATCAGCGAGGCGATCTCCGCCGCCAGGTCACCGATCGACACGTCCTCGCCGGGACCGCAGTTGAACACCTCGCCGAGCACGGCCGAGGCCGGCGCCGTGCCCACGGTGATGAATGCCGCCGCGGTGTCGGTGACGTAGCTGAAGTCCCGGGTCGGCGCCAGGGCGCCCAGCTTGATGGTCCGGGCACCGCTCCCGAGCTGCGTGATGATCTGCGGGATCACCGCGCGGGTCGACTGGCGCGGTCCGTAGGTGTTGAACGGCCGCAGTGTAACCACCGGCAGCCCGAAGCTCAGGTGGTACGACTCGGCGAACTTGTCGCCCGCGATCTTCGACGCGGCGTACGGAGACTGCGCCTGCAGCGGGTGGTTCTCGCTGATCGGCACGGTGCGGGCCGTTCCGTAGGTCTCGCTCGTCGAGGTGTGCACCACCCGGGGCGTCCGGCAGGCCCGCGCCGCCTCCAGGATGTTCAGCGTGCCCAGCGAATTGTTCTCCATGAAGGTGCGCGGCACCTTGTAGGAGTACGGCACCGACCCGATCGCGGCAAGGTGGTAGACGACCTCGGCACCTTCCACAAGCTCCAGCGCGGACGCGGCATCCCGCACATCGCCGAACACCACGTCGACCGACGCCCGCACGTCCGGCGACAGCGTCTCCAGCCACCCCGACGAGCTCCACATGTTGTATAGGGCCATGGCGCGGACCCGGTGCCCGCGCCGGACAAGTTCCTCCGTCAGGTGTGAGCCGATGAACCCCTCGGCACCGCTGATCGCCACCGTCGTCTCAGTCATCTAGGTACTCCTCTCGAAAAGACAGTTATGAAAATGACCGCCAGGAAAACCGTGAAGTCACGCATGCAGCACCGCCGCACCGAGCCTGCGCAGCGCGTACGCCAGGACCACCACGAGCAAGACGGCGGGGAGCGTGACCTGCACCGGGAGCCCGTGGGGGCGCAGCACAAGTTCCGCGGCGAGAGTGGCGGCGGCGAATGCCAGCGGCACCAGCCGGATCCGCATCGTGGTTAGCAGCATCACCAGGAACATCGCCGCGCCGAGCAGCAGATAGCCGGTGACCGACAGCAGGAGCGTGCGGTCGAGGTGCACCGCCCTGGATGCCAGTGCGACGCCAAGCGCTGAGCCCACCAGCACGACGGCGCCGAACACGTACTGCATCAGCGCGCCGAGCAGCCGGGCGTTCGCGCGCCCGTGAAACCAGCGGGGATCATCAGTCAGCGTGAGCAGGCGCCGGGTGCCGCGCCGGTACCACAGCAGGCTCCACTCGGCCACGCCCATGCTCAGCGCGAGCGGCACCGACGCGACGAGCGAGCCAACGTTGCCGCCGCCATGCCCGGTTACCCCGGCAACCCCGGGGAACGAGAGCAGCCCGGCTGCGATCACGCCGAGCGCGATGGCCGGCACCGCACCGGTCATTTCGCCTCGGTTCAGCAGAGGTGCGACCCGGGGCCCTGATCCGCGGGTGCAGCAGGCGGCGATGACGCACGCGAGCACCGGCGTCGCGGCCAGCGCCACGAACGTCTGGTGTTCAAGCGCGGCGGGCTTGCCCAGCACCAGGAACACTGTCGCGCCCGTTACCCCCGGCGCGAGCGCGGCCGGGATCCAGCGCTCGGCGCCGATCACGAGGAGCACGCACGCACCGAGCATGTAGACCGCTTCGCCGGCACCGAACAAGACGACCGGCAGCCGCGCCTGCACCATGTGCAGCGTCACAGCCATGACGATCGCCACCACGACCAGGCAGCAAATCAGGCCGGCCCGCAGCACCCGTCGGGCAGGTCCCGGCCCGGACGTGCCAAGCCGCTGGTAGCCGACCGCCGCGAGCCCCTGGCTCAGCCCCCACCCGGACAGCAGCGCGATCACCAGCACCCGCAGCACATGCGGACCCACGAGCAGGGTGCCCGCCGCGGGGAAACAGACCGCGGGTACTGCATACAGCAGGCCATGCGACACCGGGCGGGCGCGCCAGAGGTCCGGCTCCTCCGCAGGCGGTGCGGGGTCGCGCGGCACCTGGGCGTACAGCAACTCCGCCAACTCGAACACATCGGGAACGTCATACTCGGCGCGCGCCGCCCGGTCGCTGACCCCGTCGAACTCCAGCGCGCTGGCGACCTCAAGCGGATGCACCGCGGACTTACAGACAGCGCGGAATCGTTCAGCCAGTTCCGCCAGTGGTCCAGAGGTATCCCCGGAGGTCTCCGTTGCCAGCTCAGTGCTCATTATTAAGATCCCGACTCCAGCGTGATGACGGGTCCCTCCGGCGTGACGGGTTCCTCGAGCGTGATGACGGATTCCTCGCGCGTGACGGGTTCCCCGACCGTGATGACAGGTATCTCGCGCGTGGCGGGTTCCTCGAGCGTGATCACGGATTCCTCGCGCGTGACGGGTTCCCCGAGGGTGATGACGGATTGCTCCCGCGTGACGGGTTCCTCGAACGTAATGACGGATTCCTCGCGCGTGACGGCCCGGGCTGTTTCCCTGGCAAGGGCCTCAGACGGTTGCTCGGCTGATTCCCCGGGCAGTTCCCCGACTGGCTGGCCCGCATCGTCGGCGAGGAGTCGCCACCCGGTGCCGACGAGGTTGTAGATCTCGTCGAAAGCGCTGACCGCCCGGTCGACGGTGAAATGCTCGAGCGCCCGCTTCCGGGCCGTGGTTCCCAGGGAGGCGCGCAGCTCCGGGTCGCGCAACAGCTTCAGGCACGCCGCGGCCAGCTCGGCAGGGTGGCGGGGCGGGACCACGATGCCGGCCTCGGCGGACAGCGCCTCGCTGACCCCGCCGACATCGGTGGCTACGCAGGGCCGCCCGCATGTCATCGCCTCGATCAGTGAGTAGGGAAAGCCCTCGCTGATGCTGCAGAGCACGACCACATGGCCGGCCGCGTATGCGTCGCGGATATTGGGGATCCGGCCCTCGAACGCGATGCTGTCGTTGATCCCAAGGTCAGTCGCCACCGCCTGGCAGCGCTCCAGGTAGGCTTCCCGCCCGCGTGGCGGCTGTCCGAATATCCGCAGCCTCGCTTCCGGCATCTCCGCCACGACCAGCGCGAACGCACGGAGCAGGGTCTCCAGGTCCTTGATCGGGTCGATCCGGCCGACCCAGGAGATCGTGGGCACCTCGGGCTCGTCCGTCAGCACCGGGAAGTCGTCCGGGTTCACCCCGTTGTAGACAGTGCGCACCCGGTCCCCGTCCGCGCCGAGCTCTTCCTCCCACCGCTTGTTGTAGACGTTGCCCGGCGTGATCACTTCGGCCTCCTGGTAGCCGACCGCGCAGACCCGAGACAAGAACCGCAGGTACAGATCCTTCACCGGCCAGCCGAACGGCGGGTGGCGCAGGTGCAGGTACTGCTCGCGCATGTAGACGCCGTGCTCGGTGACGATCATGGGGGCCTCGTAGCGCCACTTGGCAGCCAGGGCGGGAAGTACGCCAAGGCCGTTGGTCACCGCGTGCGCCACGTCGGCCTCCACGGCCGGGAAGCACAGCGGGCGCAGTGCGTGTTCCACCAGTCGCATCGCGGTGACCGCGTCGTGCAGTGAGGGACGGGTGAGAGCGGGACTAGCGCCGCGGCGGGTGGCGATCAGCGGCCAGCGTTCCCGCCACGTGCTGGCCAGCAGCCGGGTCGTTGCTTCGCTCGCCAGCGTGGCGGCCAGGCTCCGTGTCTTGGCGTACTCGTAGAGGTCGCGCAGCACGATGCCGAACCTGCCCTCGACGTCGTCGTCGACGAGCACGTCGACCAGTTCCCTCACGGCGAGCGGGACGCCCCGTCCCCGCGGCACCCGCCGTCGTGGAAGCGTCGACGGCGGACCCCATAGCGGCACCGTCACGAGCTGCGACACCTGCCGGGGCAGCTCCCATTGGACCGCCTCGGTACCCGTAGCCACCAGCGCCACGACCGTAAATTCATAGCCGGGCAGTGCCCTGACGAGCTGGTCGCACCACACGCTCACCCCGCCGAACTGATGCGGGTACGTGCCCTCCGCCGTGAGCGCAACCCTCATCCCTGGCCACGCCCCCTGGACCGGTTCCCCCGGATCCGCTCGTACAGGTCGTCGATCTTCTGCGCGGTGGAGCCGATGCCGTACTGGTCGAACACGGCGTTGTCCGGCTTCCGCGGCTGCGGCCCGGCCTGGATCGACTCAGCGAACGCCGCGCGCAGGGCGGGCGCTGTCCCGTCCACCTGCCGCGCCTGCGCGGTGCTGACCCCGTCGAGCGCCGGGCAGGTGGTGTACAGGACGGGGAGGCCGTTCGCCATCGCCTCAAGCGCAGCGATGCCGAAGGTCTCCTGGACAGAGGCCATCACGTACACGTCGAACGCGGAAAGCATGGCGGTCGAGTCGAGCTGGAACCCGGCGAAGATCACCCGGTCGGCGACCCCGGCCCTGGCCGCGGCAGCCTTGTCCGCTTCCATCGTCTCGCCGCGGCCGACAATGAGCAGCACGCAGTTCTCGCCAAGCAGTGGCGCAGCTGCCTCGATCACCATGTCGATCCGCTTGTTGGGGTCCAGGCGCCCGAGCGTCCCGAGCACGAAGGCGTCCGGTGCGATGCCGAACTGCGCCCGGGTATTCGCCCTGGCGTCCTCGTCGAAGGCCAGCGCGTCGGTGTCGATCCCGTTCGGGATCACCGTGATCTTCCGCGCCGGGACGCCCCAGCGGACCAGGCGGTCCCGCACGATGTCAGAGACGGCGATGGTCTGGTCGGAGAACAGCTCGGAGGCCAGGTAGAGGCTGCGCACTCCGCTGGTCATCTTGCGGCGCTCGATGTGCGTCTCACCGATCGAGTGCTCGGTCGTCACCACAACAGGCGTCCGGGCCAGCCGGGCCGCAGGCCGCGCGTAGACCTGCGACCGGTACAGGTGGGTGTGCACGACGTCGTAGCGCCCGGCCTTGATGAGCGACCGCAGCTGCGGCAGCGCCCGCAGGTCCCGGTTGCCGCGCATCCCGATGTCGCGGACGGTCGTGCCGCCGGCCCTGATCTGATCGGCGATCGGTCCAGGGTTGTAGAGGGTCACGACGTCGCACTCATTGCGGCTGTGCCGCACGAGCATAGCGAGCTGGGTCTCCGCGCCTCCGGCATCCAGCCCGGTGATCACATGCAGGACCTTCATCGTTTTCCCTTTCAGTGGGTGGTGTGGCGCCGGAACAGCAGACGCTTCGCGATCATCCGGCCGGAGCCGTCGTTCTCACCGACATACATGCGAGGCAGAGCCATCAGACCGAGGTCGGCGCGCGGGGCAGACACCGCACAGGCGTACTCGTAGCCCGCGTCGCGGACCGCGCGGCGCGCCGCCTCGTCCATGTCTCCGTAGGGGTAAGCGAAACCGCGGATCTCGGCGTCGGCGACCTGACTCAGCCGCTGCCTGCTCCCGCTGATCTCGGACTTGAGGACTTCGCTGTCGGCGCCTGCCAGATGAGTGTGGGTGGCGCTGTGCGAGCCGATCTCAATCCCGGCCGCGGCGAGCTCGCCGACCTGCACCGCGGACACAAGCGGCCACGGTGTGCCGTCGTCCCAGTCGTTTTCGCCGCTCAGCCGGTCGGAGATGACGAAGACGGTCGCGGTGAACCCGCGGCGCGTCAGTTCCGGCACCGCGTTCTCGAGCACGCTGGCATACCCGTCGTCGAAGGTGATCCCGACAAGCCCGCGTGCCCGGCCCGCGCGCATTGCGGCCACCAGCGTGCCGATCGCCACGCCGCGCAGTCCGAGGCGCTGCAGGTAGCCCAGCTGCGCCGCGAACCGCCGCGGGCTGACCGCCAGCATGTTCGGGTCATGACTGACATCGGCGACCGCGTGGTACATCAGGATGAGCGGGATGTCACGCAGAGCCAGCTTCGCCAGTTCGCCGTCGTCCGGTTCCGGCCGGCCCGTAACCGCCGGCTCGACGGCGCTCACGTCCACCCCACCGCGGCCCGCGCGACCTGCATCACGGTCCGCGTCAGGATGACGGTATCCAGCCATGGTGACCAGTACTCCGCGTAGTAATTGTCGAAGCGGGCCCGGTCGAACACCGAGGTATCCCCGTTAAGCCCGTGCACCTGTGCCCAGCCGGTCAGCCCGCCCCGCATCCGGGTCCGGTCGGCGTACCCGGGAATGTCACGGCAGAATTGCTGCGCGAAATATGGCCGTTCAGGCCGTGGCCCCACCAGCGACATCTCACCGCGCAGCACGTTGAGCAGCTGCGGCAGCTCGTCCAGGTGGGTGGCACGGAGCCAGCGGCCAAGCGGCCCGCAGCGGCTTTCGTCCACCGTCCACTCGGTCTCGGGGTCCCAGGACATGCCCGTGTCGCCGGCGTTGGCACTGCCGGGGACGGGCAGCGTGCGCAGCTTGAGGATCGTGGTCACCGTTCCGTCGCCGATCACCCGCTGCTGCCGGAACAGCGCGGGCGCGCCGGACCTGATCCGGATCACGGCGGCCAGCGTCAGCACCACCGGCGCGGCGAACACGCAGCCGATCAGCCCACCAATGATGTCGGTCATGCGCTTCAGCACGAGGCCGGCCCGCGGCGCCGTACGGAGCGGGATGAGCGGCACCCCCCAGATCTCGTCCAGGCTGTGCCGCGGCACCGCCATGCCGAGTTCGTAGAACCGGGGCACCACGCAGATGTCAGCGAGCAGCGGCCGGCAGGCCCGCACCACGCCGACCAGGTTCTCGTCGCGGCAGTCGGTCGAGAAGGAGACGACGACCCGGCCGATCCGGTACCTGGCGATCACGGCCGGCAGCTCCCGGGTGGTGCCGAGGGTCGGCACCGGCAGGTCACGCCGCGGCGGCCCGTCGTCGACGAAGCCGGCAACGCTGAGGCCTAGCTCTGGGTGGTCGCGAAGCAGCCCGGCGAGGTAGCCGCCGAAGGTGCCGGCACCGACCACGACGGCCCGCTCAGTCAGCCAGCCTCGCCGGTGCGCCGCGCGCAGCGCGGCGCACATCGCGTGCCTGGCGCACAGGATGAACACCGCGGCCCCGAACGCGAGCCCGGCCAGCGACCAGTGCCCAGGCAGCGTGGAGTTCCCGGCCAGCGCCAGCGACGACGGGCGGATCAGCAGGAAGAACGGCAGCGGTGCTGCCACCGCGGCGAGGATGCGCCCCGTCTGGTCCCACGCTCGAAGGCACACCCGTAGCCGGTGCTGTCCGGTGGCGGCGAGCACCACAAGGACGGCCGCGGCGTAGACGGCAGCCGTCACCGGCGCGGTCCGCACCGCACCGCTGACCGACGCCGCTACCGCCAGCCCGGCGACGTCGGCCGCCGGCAGCGCCGCCTTGCGGACTAGCGCGGCAGCATGGGTGTGCACAGCGCGGAACCGGCCGCCGAATCCCGCGCGAAGGCCGGGGCCCCGGCCGGCTGGCTGGCCATTGTCCGTGGCGCCTGCGGCACCGGCCGGGTCAGTCGACCGGTGCCGCCGCGCGTCGCTGGTCACCGGCTGGCCGCGACGGCGGGTGCCGCGCGCCCGGCTGCCGCAGCGAGCTGCCGGCCGACCGCAGTGGCGGCATGGTCGGCGCCGAAGACGAAACGCATGACCGGGCCCATGCTCGGCGCGACAACGGGGCCGACGACGTACAGGCCGGACACGGCGGACTCATACCCCCGGCCGACGAGCGGGCCGCCGCCAACCGTGCGCAGCTCGGACTTCAGGTCCGCGTCGATGAAGCTCAGCTTGCCCAGATCCCACCGGTAGCCGGTGCCGGCGATGACATGGTCCGCCGTCAGCTCCTTGCGGGTGCCGTCGGCGTCGACGGTCAGCTTTACCTGGTCACCGTCTGGCACGGCCGCGGTCACCTTGTGCCCGGTACGCACCGGGAACTGTCCTTCCACCCGGACGCGCAGCCAGGACGCGCCGGCCGGCCCGAGTGCGGTCCGCGACCGGTACACCCGGGTGTTCGCCGGCAGGCGGCGGAACAGGTCGGGGTGGTTGGAGTAGAACCAGGTGCTCCAGCCGGAGCCGAGCCCTGCCTCCGGCTCCTTCATCCGCTGCAGCAGCGGACGGTCCGGCGCCAGCGGCAAGCCGTTCCAGCCAACCTTCGACTCCCGGACGAGAACCTCGACATCGGCGCCGCCCTCGTGCAGCAGCGCGGCCGACTCAAGCGCGGACTGCCCGGCCCCGACGACGATCACCCGGCGGCCCTTGAACGCGGTCAGGTCCGTGTAGGCGGAGGCGTGGCCGCAAAGCTCCTTCGGCAGCCCGGAGAACGGTTCGGGCAGGTACGCGAAGTGCTCAACGCCGATCGCAAGCACGACCTTGCGAGCGCGCAGCTGCTCGGAGCCGCCGACGGTGACCGC
>Ga0123356_10001107_pt1 | contig 29844 bp, 22 predicted proteins | sample TergutEmb28metaG_2_FD_92546 | JGI IMG/M metagenome (GOLD analysis project Ga0123356, IMG submission 92546) | Embiratermes neotenicus P3 segment gut microbial communities from Petit-Saut dam, French Guiana - Emb289 P3 | ecosystem: Host-associated > Arthropoda: Insects > Digestive system > Gut ...
CAATATGCCAAAGTTAGCCTTATTGCGCAATATGCCCTTTATAGCCCAGTCGAATGATATAAGTCTCTTTTTCATACTTCACCTTTGGGTTTTGCTGTTATAAAATAATTTTTAAAATTATGGAGAAATAGAGAACAGAAAAGAGATTGATAATAAAATAAATATTATGCTGACGCCTGCACAATAGCGGAGAGCGGAGCTGCGTTTTTTAGGACACGTTCAAAACAAAAGCAACGCCGTCCCTGATGGTAAAATGTATGAAATGGACTTGCTAATGGAATTATGAATATTAATGGGACGGCATCGCGGCTGTCAAAACACGCGTAGTTTTATCCTCTGTGTTGAACCAAAAGAGGAGATGATCACTGTCAATAGTAAAGCAATCCGAAAAGTTTTCCTTGTCTGAGCAGGGGAAAATTTCTCTGTAACGCTTTCGCGCCTCATTAATCATATTTATTTTAAGCGTGTCCATATTTATTTTTATCGGTAGCTGGTAAAAGAAAGTTTAATAGTTTTTAGTCCGGAATCTAAAATCTAAAAACTAAAAACCATTCTCATAATACGATAATCACCGTTTAAATTAAGGGAATTTATGAATCCAATATTTATACTGACTATGGGAGATCCGGCGGGTATAGGGCCTCAAATTGCCGTGAATGCGCTTTGCAATTCACAGGAGCGTCCTTACCGCGTTGTTGTTGCGGGAGATCTTGAGGTTTTGCAAAAGGCAGCTGAGCTTAGCGGGCTTTCTCCTGTTTTTAAGATTATTAAGGACATTGAGGATGCAAGCTTTGCGGCGATAAATGTACTTGATATGGGTGAGATTAGCACTTCTGAATTTACTGTCGGTATTCCTCAGGCGCAGTGCGGTAAAGCCGCTTACCGCTATATTACAGAGGCTGTCTCTATTGTTATGGATAAAAAAGCGGCGGCAGTGGTAACAAATCCCATATCCAAAGAATCGCTTAAGCTTGCGGGAATTGACTATCCCGGACATACTGAAATTTTTGCTGATAAAACTAATTGCGATGACTACTCAATGGTTTTCCTGCTTGACAATGCGGCTGTAGCTCATGTAACAACGCACGTCTCGCTTCGCAGCGCGATTGAACTTGTCAAAAAGGAGCGCGTTTTAAAACAGATACGTCTTCTCAGCCGATCATTAAAAAGTTTAGGTATCGATCCTCCACATATCGCGGTTGGCGGTCTCAATCCGCACGCGGGTGAAAGCGGACTTTTTGGCGATGAGGAGATTCGTGAAATAATTCCCGCAATCGAACAGGCGCAAAGTGAGGGGATAAATGCGAGCGGCCCATATCCGCCCGACACGGTTTTTAACCGTGCCTTTAAGGGAGAGTTCAACGGTGTAGTAGCGATGCTGCATGATCATGGATTTGTAGCTTTAAAATCACGCGACTTTGAACACGGTGTAAATATAACCGTTGGACTCCCTATAATAAGAACATCTGTAGGACACGGAACCGCTTTTGACAAAGCGTGGAAGAAGGGCTGTGATGTATCAACAGCAAGTTTGTTGTGTGCTATGGACGCGGCGTATAGGATGACCACCCCGCCCTAACGGGTACCGTCAAATCAATCCTCTGCGGCTCCTTATTATCGGCAGCCGATGGAAAGAGCCAGCCGCCGATATCAATCACCGCCATATCGTCAAAACGCTTGGTGACGATCTCGGCGGAACGGTTTCGCAAATTAGAGATACTCCCGTCCCCATTGAGCGTGAATTGCAGGCGCATCTCGTCCGGAACGGCTCTTGGGTCATAGCGCCTCGCAAGTTCGTCAAACACAATCGGTTTATAATAGGTATTTATGAGAGACTCCACAGACTGACTTCTCGCGGAAGCGGGCAGATCGATAAATGATCTTGCCAACACTCTTTTAGCCAGGTGTGAGAGATCGGCAGCGGCGCATTTTCTCAGTGTAACTTCGTCAACAAGATCAATATCAACTCCGGCAGGGAAAAAATCGCTGAGCTCTCCATTATACGGAGCATACTCCCTTTGATCAATAGTAAGTAAGTTATCGTTTAGACTAATCTGCCACATCCCATCCAACTGGCTCGAACCGTAACAGGTATCCAAAGGGGCGGGAGCGATAAATACCTGCCGCATAATGCGGGTCTCGCTTAAATAAATATTACCGTCCTGACTGTAGGAATACGGACGGGTATACCCATGCGCAATGTGAGTAAGCACATTACGGACGCCTGCCGGGTCATTAATAAACCACTGTTTGACATGCCATATAATACCGTTGTCAATAATCTCCAAATACTCCCTTTTAGCTACAGGATCGCTTGTTTCATCCCCATCGCTGAATACCCAAAATCCAGCGATATGCTTCTTAACCTCATCGGTTCGCTCCTCGCTGAATTGTTCCAGATTACGAAAATTTTCAAAATCCGAATTCAAAAGTCCGGCAAGACCGGGAGGAAGCCCGGAGCTGTTTAGCCCCTTATGTATAAACCATATCATGATAAGCGCTATTAAAAGTATGATAGCTGTAAAAAACGAGTTGTTTTTTCTTCTGACAGGCACCCTGTTCATTATATGTTTACTCCTGTTTCATTATGTTCGCTGATAATTTGAATGACGGCGCTATGAATAATATATTTTAAACATAATTTAAGACCACTGCTTTTATAAAGTGGATTGTACATATTTATGCGGAATATCTTATGATAGGAAGTAAAAAATGGAAGACGCGGTAAAATCAATTCTGAAATCCATAGGCGAAGACCCTGAGCGTGAGGGGCTCATTGATACCCCTGCCCGCGTATCAAGAGCGTGGGAATACCTGATGCAGGGTTATAAACAGGATCCTCAGGAAATTTTGAGCAAGGCGATATTTACAGAAGAATGTAATCACATGATAATTGTGAGAGACATAGAAATTTACAGCGTATGCGAACACCACATGCTGCCGTTTATCGGCAAATGCCACATCGGTTATATCGCCCGAAACCGCGTATACGGGGTCAGCAAACTTGCGCGCCTTGTAGACTGCTTCGCGCGCCGTTTACAGATACAGGAGCGGCTGACTCAACAGATAGCGGCCTCTATTATGGAGCCAATAAACGCGGAAGGCGTTGGCGTGGTAATAGAAGCGCAGCATTTGTGCATGATGATGCGGGGTGTTTCAAAACAAAACTCAAAGATGTTGACGTCTGCTATGCTAGGCAGTTTTAGGGATGAGATAGCGACGCGGAATGAGTTTCTTGGATTGATTCGCAGCGCGTAAAGTCAGGATTTGGATTTGAAGATTTTTGATTTGATTTTGCTTAGCCAACTAACCTTTTTTTCAGGTGTTTGGGTTGACGGGGAGTTAGGCTTTATATGATCGGCATTATTTTTTATCTGATGAGCAGCGTTGTTCAGCGGTCTTCTTGAATGATACGTTTTGGGTTGTTTTTGAGGGCTTGATGATTTCCTATGTTCTGAGCGTCTTGACTCATGCGCTCCGGGTTTAGAGCCTGTACGGCGGGCGCCTCTTCCTGATGTTGACGAACGCCCTCTCCCGCCCCGCTCACCGGACGGCCGGTCACTTCTTCTGAATACCATTCCCTCCGTGCAGTCTTCCGCGTAAGCTTCCGCACCGGCAAAAGCTATCGGGATTTTTTTACCTATATATTGCTCTATCGCCTCAAGAGCGTAAACGTACTCTTCGCACGCGAGCGTTATCGCCTTTCCGCTCTTGCCCGCTCTCGCTGTACGCCCTATACGGTGAACATAGTTTTCGCAGTATTCGGGAACATCGTAATTGACCACAAGCGCGAGATCGTCAATGTGAATACCTCTTGCCGCGACGTCTGTCGCTACAAGATATTTCAGCTCCCCGCTCTTTACCTGCTCTACAATACGGGAGCGCTTGCTTTGAGGCAAATCGCCGGAAATATGTTCGCACGGGAAACCGTTAAGGCGGAGTCTTTCCGCTACGACTCTCGCTTCGCCTTTCATATTTGTAAATACGAGGACACTGCTTGGATTTTCATTTTTAAGAATCCCAAGAAGAAGCTTCATCTTTTCGTCATTTGACACATGGTATAATTCCTGAGTAATCGCGTCTACAGTTACATGCTCCGGCGCGATCTCTATTTCGGCAGGCTGATCCATATATTCCCGCGCGACTTTTCGTACTTCCCTGCTCAGCGTTGCGCTGAACAGCATTGTCTTACGCTCACTGCACGGGGGAAGACTTCTTAACATTTCAATAATATCAGGCAGAAAACCCATATCAAAGAGCCTGTCCGCTTCGTCAATCACAAATATTCCGATTTTACTGAAGTCTATTTTTTTTGACTGCTTAAAGTCAAGAATCCTGCCAGGCGTACCAATCATTATATCAACGCCGTCAGCGAGGCATTGTTCCTGACGGCCATAGCCCACGCCGCCGTAAAAACTGCATATTCCAAACCCAAGGTTATACCCAAGCAGATTGGCCTCATTTTCTATCTGAACCGCAAGTTCACGGGTGGGAGCTATAATCAACGCTTTTGAATGTTTAAGTGTTCCTGAGCGAAGGAGCGCAAATATAGACACTAAAAACGCGGCGGTTTTCCCTGTTCCTGTCTGAGACTGTACAAAAACATCTTTTCCAACAAGCGTATGCTCAAGAGTTTGAGCCTGAACCGGCATGCAGTCTGTATAGTTCGCCGCGTCAAGCGCCTCTATAATTTCAGACTGCAAATTAAATTCCGAGAATTTCATTCCTGACTATTTTACCTGCTTTCATTGCGTAATCTTTTTAAATAATTCGATTTAAGGGTGTGATAATTTTATAATTTACAATTTAATACTGAAGCGCCGGCAAAGTTTTGCGGTTTAATATTTAGATTACGTAATATAATATATAAACAATTGAGAAATCTGTTTTATATCATTTAGGCCATCGCCCATGCTCTCTGAGACTTATAACGCTCTTCTTGGAAATAATAACATGGTCAAAAAGCGGAACTTCTAAAAGTTTCCCTGCTGTAAAGATCTTATCTGTCATTTTCCAGTCATCTTCCGAAGGTTCTGTTTCGCCAGAGGGGTGATTGTGAGCGAGAATGATAGCCGCAGCTTTGCATTTCAAAGCGCGGGCTATAATGTCACGCGGATAAACCACGCAGTAATTCACCGTCCCTTCCGATATGATCTCAGCGCCAATCACACGATTAGCGGTATCCAAGAAAATCACAGCGGCATATTCTTCCCTGCGGTAACCAAAGTTAAACCGCAGATATTCCTCTACATCGCCGCGATGAGTTATGAGAGGCTTTTTGACATAATTTTCACTCAGGCAATACGCCATCGTATCTCTCATGAGCGGAAACAGGCTTGCGCTGCGCAAAGTCAGCCCGAAAGAGCGCAGCTCCTCAACAGGCGCGTTTATAACTGCGCTTATCGTGCCGTAATTAGCAAGGAGATTTTTGGCAATCGGCTTAGTGTCTTTTCTGGGAATCACGTATGTAAGGAGAAGTTCAAGTATTTCGTAATCATGCAGTGATTTAATGCCGCCTCTCACATATTTATCAACGAGACGGCTTCTGTGTCCGATATGATCGAGCTTTTTAGGCTGTTGAGACTCGTTGATTACTGCGGCTCTCCCGTTCATCTCAACGCCTTCTTATTATTGTATTAAGCTGCATGTAACGCCTTGCGCAGTTGCCAGACGGTACTGTGCACGGCGTTATCGGCAGCTTAGTATTTGTCATTTACCACTCTATAGACAAACCGGCGGCTGTAATACCCGCCCCTACAGTACAGAAAATTATCTTGTCATTCTTCTGTATCCCCTTCTCAATTTCAGAAAGAGCCACAGGAATACTCGCGCAGGAGGTATTACCCACTCTGTCAATATTTAAATAGAAACGCTCGAAACTCACGCCGCTTCTCTCCGCCGCGGCCTTGATGATACGGCCGTTGGCCTGATGAGGCACAATCCAGCGTACATCTTCGGGAGTCCATTTACTTTTAATTATAAGCTCGCGCACCATTGCGGAAAAACTCTCCGTTGCGAACCTAAAAAGCGCCTTTCCGTCAAGACGCACCCACGGATCAAACGTTGAGGTATTATCGGGCACTTCATATCCCGGATATTCCCGTCTTGCCATGTGTAAACCCATAGAGTCCGCGCTTAAAATCTCTTCTTTAATGACATGGCCTTTTTGCGTACCGCTAAGCACCGTCGCCCCCGCTCCATCGCCAAAAAGAAAATATGTGTTCTTATCGTTTTTGTCAAGAACTCTTGACTGCATGTCAACGCCGGTAACAAGCACGTTTTTCGCAACGCCAGAGAGTATAAGTCCGCGCGCTACAGATATTCCGTACAGCCAGCCGGAACACGCCGCGTTGAGATCAAAAGCGGGTACTCCGCGTATTCCAAGTTTACCCTGTAAAATACAGGCTGTTGAAGGCATTACAACGTCGGGTGTAGTAGTAGATACGATTATCGCGTCAATATCAGATGGTTTTAAACCGCTGTTCTCTATCGCTTTGCGGGACGCTTCATGAGCCATATCCGACGGTTTAACGTCCGCCGGCGCCCAGCGCCGCTCTCTTATTCCCGTTACACCAAAAATATACTCTTCTGTAATATCGGGAAAATGAACTAATAACTCTTCGTTTTTAACGATTCTGTCGGGAAGATATATCCCAAAACCAAGCAGACTGATCGTACGCACCGACGGCTCAAGCGTATCCGCCACGATAGCCATTTTCGGCAGTTCCGTACTCTCTACCGCGGCAGGCTTATGATCTGGCCTTACTGCGGAGCGCATAGATTCATCGCTTGTTGTAATTTGCGCTACAGGCTTTTCAAACGGGACAGAGGCGCCGTTGCTGTAATACAGCTTTTCTATTTTACCGCCGCATGGAGCTTCAAAATCGAACGTAGATTTCGCGCTCTCAATCTCGGCGATCGGCTCTCCCTTTTTAAACTCATCACCCTCGCCGACAAACCACTTTGTAATAACCGCCTCAGTCTCCGCTGCCGCCTGAGTCGGAATAAAAAGCTCCGTACTGAAAATATTGCTGCTCACTTTATATCTCCAATCATTTTTTCTATAGCCGCCGCAATTCTGCCTTCATTAGGCAGATAGACTGATTCAAGTTCCTTTGCGAAAGGAACCGGCGTATCCGGCGCGCTTATAAGCACCGGACTGCACTTTAACTGTGAGAAACACTTCTGCACCGCAAGAGATACGAAGTGAGCTCCCATTCCCGCACACTCACACGCCTCCTGCACAACAAGCAGTCTCCCCGTCAAACGAACCGACTCTAAAATGGGCTCGAAGCTCAGAGGATTTAATATAAATGGATTCCACACCGACGCGCTGTAATTTCCTGAACTTACCGCGTTAAGCGCCTGTTCAACCATCGCTCCGACTGCCACTATTGTAATATCTTTACCCTCCGTATACCGGCGGGGACGATAGATCTTTTGTAAATCTCCGTCAAACTCAATATCCCCAGCTTTTCCCCAATAAAGGAGCTTATGCTCAAAAACTATACATGGATTAGGATCATAGAATCCCGCTATTAAAGCCTCATAAGTCTCCTGAGGGGTAACAGGATAAAATAATTTAAGTCCTGGGAAACGTGACCAAAGTCCGTCAAATTCCGCGCTGTGAAACGCGCCCAAAGTAATGCCGCCGCCGCTGGGAAGCCTGAATAAAAGCTGCGCCGCCTTACCGGAACGGAAAAACCATGTTCCGGTATTCACCCCAAGCTGCGTTACCGCCTCGGTTGAAAAGTCGGCAAACTGAAACTCCATTACCGGTAAACTTCCGGTTTGCGACGCGCCAAGACAAAAACCCACTGTGCCCGCTTCACAAATAGGCATATCAATTATTTTTTGAGAACCGTATTTGTCAATTAAGCCCTTACAGGTTTTAAACGCGGAACCGTATTTACCGACATCCTGACCGCAGACAAACGCGCTGCCGTTCTCATCAAGTATATGCTGAAGAGCGGTATTCACAGCGTTAGTATTGCGTACATTCTTTGCGGAGTAAGGCTTCACCGATTTAAATTTTACAGGCGCAAACACATCCATAGATACTGAGGAAGCGGACGGTCTCGCAGCTTTAAGAGCATCATCTATTAATGAATCAAGCTCATCGCAAAGTGAGTTCTCTATCTGAACGAGCTCCTGTTCCTCAGTGCCGCAATATTCCAAATACGCGGCGCGGCCATGAACAAGAGGATCCTTTTTCCAATTTTCAGCCTTTACTTCGTCGGAAATATACTCCGCGTTATCGTAAACGGCGTGCCCCTCAAGCCGCACCGTCATACTCTCTATAATCACAGGCTGCGGCGACGACGCCATAAGCTCAAGCGAATCTGTTACGGCGCTGTAGACTTCGTAAGCGTCAAGACCATTTACAGTGCGCCCCGTAATTCCGTACCCCGCCGCCCTGTCTGAAAGCGATTTACAGTTGTATTGATGTTCTACAGGCGTTGAAAAAGCGTAACCGTTATTTTCTATTATAAACACTACCGGAACCTTATGTACAGAGGCCATATTAAGCGCCTCGTGAAACTGTCCGGTACTGGCGCCGCCGTCTCCAATCACCGCAAGCCCAAACGCGTCTTTACCGTTTTTACGGGCAGACCAGGTTGAACCAACCGCAACCGCAAGCATACTGCCGAGATGACTGACCATAGGAAAACGCAGAGCGTCTGTATCACCGAAGTGTACATTACCCTCTTTGCCGTGAGTTGGACTCTGCGCGTTTGCCATATACTGACAAACCGCGTTTAACGGCTCACAGCCGAGTATAAGATGAGAGCCCAGATTACGGTGAAGCAGAGTTGCGATATCCTTACCCGGCGTAAACGGCATAGCCATCCCAACCGCGCTCGCCTCGTTCCCCGCGGCTATAATAACCGTTCCCTTAACAAGCCCTTTTCTAAAAAGCTCCTTGAACCTGATATCAAGCTGACGCGCCGCATACATGGCAGGATAAGCGGTAGAATAGAACTCACCCTTATCCAAACGCTGCGGGAAACGCGTAATATCACTAAAAACAGCATTCAAGCTCTTAGGCGCCGATTTTATAAGTGCGCTGATATATCCTCCATTGTGGAATTATCGCCAAAAATTAGAGTAACTATTGAAAATAATATAAGCGTCTTTCATAGTACAGAATTAATTCGTGTCAGCTTTTTAGGCGGAATAACAATTAGATAATTAACAAAACAACTATGGAGAAAACTAAATGGAGCTGCCTCAAAACAAGACAGCCCCATATTTTTTGTTTATACAGACAAAGCGCACCTTGCCTCTATATTTACTAATGAACTTATTACGCTTACACTGCAACAGGAATAATATTAACTTTCTTCCTATCCCCCGCGCAGCGTGTAAACTGAACTGTACCTTCAATCTTGGCAAACAGAGTGTCGTCAGACCCTTTGCCTACATTCTGGCCGGGATGAACGACCGTACCCTTTTGACGTACAATGATACTTCCGGCAGGTACTCTCTGACCGCCGAAGCACTTAACGCCAAGCATCTTTGGATTACTGTCTCTTCCGTTGCGGCTGCTGCCTACACCTTTTTTATGCGCCATATTAACCTCTTTACAGTGGTCAGTGGTCAGTGGTCAGTGATCAGTGAAAAAACATCTCCATCACGATAACCAAACACAGTCAAATAACCGAACACTATCATTAATAGTAAATATATATATTTCTATTCCCAAAAATGATCACTGATCACTGACCACTGATCACTGTAGTTATTTACCCGTTAATCGAAACAATTTCCAGCTTAGTATACTGCTGACGATGCCCGTTCTTGCGCTTGTAGTCCTTGCGGCGCTTCTTTTTAATGACAAGGATCTTTTTTGACGCGACATGGTCTAAAATCTTTGCGCTGACAGTTACACCCTCTACAAGCGGAGCGCCGACTTTAATATTATCGCCGTCTGCGGTAAGCAGTACTTTCTCAATTGTAAGATCGGTTCCCTTTTCCGCGCTGATAAGAGGAACACGGATTTTCATTCCCGGAGCGACTTTAAATTGAGTTCCGCCCTGTTCAATAATTGAATACATGAAATACATCTCCTTAATAAAAAATGTCTTACAATATAATTTATTGTGAGATAAAAAGCAAGGGGCTTTTAGGTATAAATGGTATTCGCGTGTCCCAATGACCATCCCGCCCTTCGGGCACCCCTCCAAAGGAGGGGATTTTTCCGGCCATTTCCCTCCTTTGGAGGGGCGGTCTTACGCTCCCTCTTCCTCCCTTACAATACCACCCGGAATCTCCTTAAAGCTGAACTCATCCTGATCATACTCATCATTTTCTACTATACTTAGAGTACAGCGGTGCGCTTTTTCTAGTACGGTTTTCATCGTGTCGCCGTCCTGATGTAAATACGCGGCTACCGCGGGATGGACAAATACTGTAACGGAGTCGGGTTTTTTCTGTACGCGGCGCAGATCACGATCTATGCGCGCCGCTACTGTTTCAGGCGAGAATATCCACCCAAGCCCGCCGCATGAGTGGCATACGTCGGTGAAAAACTCCTGAAGTTCCGGCCTCACTCTTTTACGCGTAATCTCCATGAGGCTGAATTTGGAGAGTCCGGTACATGCCGTCGCCGATGGATCCGCCTCAAGCGCTTTACGCATGAAACTTTCAATTTTGCGGCGGTTGTCGGCGTTCTGCATATCTATAAAGTCAACTACTATGAGCCCGCCGATATCGCGCAGTCTTAACTGACGGCATATCTCCGCCGCCGCGTCCATGTTTGTTTTAAAAATTGTATCTTCAAGATTTGATTTACCGATGTTTCTTCCGGTATTAATATCTATAGCCACAAGCGCTTCCGTACGGTCAATCAGAATATAGCCGCCGCTTTTAAGCCAGATTTTGCGCTTGAGGAGCCGGTCTAAATCTTTCTCTACGTTGAACTTGTCAAAGAGCGGAATTTTTTCTTTATAGTGAACTACCCGTTTCGCGAGCGCGGGCGAGAGCGTTTCCACATAGCTCAATACGTCTTTATAATCATCTTCCTGATCTACGTAAACTTCGGAGACGTCTTCAGAAAAAAGATCGCGGATAACACGCGTTGTTATTCCAAGTTCGTTATGGACAAGCTTAATGCCTGAGCCGCTCAGCGCCTCCTCCTGAGTTTTGCGCCACGCGTCAAGAAGCATGTGAATCTCGTTTATAAATTCCGTTTCAGAAACTTTAAGACCGATTGTGCGGACTATAAAACCCACGCCGCGCGGTTTTATCTGAGAGATGATTTTTTTAAGACGCGAGCGGCGTCCGGTATCGTGCGTTTTTTTTGACACCCCTATAAAATCGGTATCCGGCACAAGCACCAAGAAGCGGCCCGCAAGGCTTATCTGGGTGGTGATTTTCGCGCCCTTTGTACCTATCGGCTCCTTGACTACCTGAACTAAAATCTGCTGTCCTTCCTCAACAACTTTTTCAATCGGTATCTTAGGAACCTTTCCACGTTTTCCAACATCCTGACGTGAAAAGCGCTCCATTACCTCGTCATCTTTTTCAAGAAGCAGAGTCGGATCAACGTCGGCGGCGTGTAAAAACGCGCACTTTTCAAGACCGATGTCTACAAACGCCGCCTGTATTCCAGGCAGCACCGACATCACTTTGCCTCTATAAATATTTCCCACCAGCCGGAAATGATCCGGCCGCTCAACCACAAGCTCCGCAACTTTTTCATTTTCAAGAAGCGCGGCGCGCTTCTCTGTAGGCGTTGCGTTAAAGAGTATCTTTTTGTTCATTGTTTAGAATACCACCTCTACTGTTAGAGCAAGGCGCTGCTGCATTGTTTTGGCACCATCCTGGTTTCTGTGAGTGCCTATATATCTGAAATGCCCCCTTATGTTATCAGTAAACCTGTAATCAACAAAGGGTGAATAGCTAAGTTCGGTACCGGTGTCAACTTTATCTTCCGCGTCACCGGAATTCCACGTAACCCGCACATTTTTATCATGATTGATAGTAAGCCCGACATTTGTCCTGCCCTGAACGGGAATTATCCAACCTAATAATTTAATTTCCCGCAGCCCGCTTGTATTAGAAATTTCGTAAGCGAGGGTTAAAGTATGGCTGTACCTGTTGGTCTCCTCCCTTGAGAGCACCTCGCCGTCCTCTCTGTTTACCCCCGCCGTTTTCGCGGTCGAGATTCCATGACGGTAGTTGGCGCTGAGCGTCGGCCATCTTACAAAACGTCCCTCAAGACCGATAAGCGGCTGATAATCCACATTTGTCGTGGTATCGATACGGTCCCGCAGCTCTTTTCTGCTCTTCTTGTAACCAAACGATGAGTTAAGGCTTAAACGAGTCATGTGCGTATTTACAAAAGACAATTTCATGAGCAGGTCTGTATTAGCGCTGACCCTGACTTCCGGAAACACAATTGTCGTATCAATAAACGCGGTATCCGGCTGAGCCCAGAACTCCCTGCCCCATCCTACCGAAACATTGGTAAAATTTATCCTGAAAGGATCAGGTATGTGAAAAGCTGTTGAATAACGCACGCTCCAGGAACCGGAGGACTGGTCGTGACGGTAAAATCCATGCTCAACGCCCTCGTCCTCTCTGTAAAACATATATCCAAGCCCGTAACTGCTCTGCCTCCCCCATATATAATCACCAAATTCACGGCGCATACCAAGCTGATACTTAAAAAAATCATAATTGCTCATACCCGCGGTGTCGGCAAGGAATGTCGAGCTGAGATAGCTGTTTCTCAGATCTGTAGACACGTCGTAATCCATGTTTATAGAGCGCATTCCGATTTTACCTGTACCCCCGTGTATCATACCAAAAAAATCGCCTCCCACTGGTATTGCGGATAACTCCTTAAAAAAGTCGCCGACGAGAAGAGAGTTGCGGAATCTGAGTCCGGTGCGTACATTAGCGTTAAGATACTGGGTACTGTCATTATCCATTTGCACTATATTACCCGAATAGTCGGCGGTGTAATCCACACTGTGAGTAAGCCATCCGACAAACTGCGGAGCAAGCCGCATACTCGCGCTCTGCGTACGGCCTCTCTCGCCATATACTATTCCATACTCATTCCACTTATGAGCATATCTGTTATGGAGTCCAAAAACACGGGTAAAAGTACTGTCTACTATGTAATCCCAATCGCTTTTAAGTTCATGATCGGAGAGGTCTCTGTCGAGACGCAGCCCATATCCGAAAGTAAGCAGCGGATTAATGGGGCTGTATTCAATGCGCGTACCGTGGCGCAGATCGAATGTATATGTTGTAAAGTCATGCACGTTGAGCTTGGCGTCATTGCGTTTTTCGGTACGGTGCTGAAACTCGGCCACATCAAAATTTATAGTTGACGGCAGAAGATTAAACGTATAATTTTTGTAAAGCTTGGGAACCCATTCCGCGTTACTGAAAGGCGTCGCGCTTGTCCACTCCGGCGGATTGCGCGGACTGAGATCATAGCGCAAATTTCCCGTGTATGTAACGGTAGTGTCTGTTCTGTAATAATCGGGGGCGCCTGGATCTTCATGAGGGCCTCTGCCTGTAAAGCTTGAGGTTTTGTTATAGCTCGCGTCAGTCTTTATTCTGTCAAAGGTAAAAGCTATAAGCGGATTATCGGAAATTGTCGTCTTCTCAAAAGAGCTGTAAACGGTTTGCGTCGTGCTGAAAGTCTCAAAACGCTGCGCCGGCGTGTCAAACTCACCTTCCTCTACCTTGTCAAGCATTCTGTTAAATAACCCGTTAGCCATATCGGTAAAGCCGTCCGGATTACCATCCTCTTTAAGAAGCAGAATATCGCTCTGGGGCCTTATGGTAGGTCTTGACAAAGAACCGGAAACGGAACCTCCCAGCGGAAGTGAAACACCCCAGTCGTCGGGCATGAATTTATCCATCTGCACGCGTGTATTGACATTTGCGCTTATTTCACTTCTGTCCTCAAGGCCGAATGTTTCTGACATTCTGCGAAAATAGCCGTCTGAATAATTCATGCCGGCGCCAAGGGAGAGAAAATCCGCCCATTGCGTGGAGACATTTACACGCGCGGCAACGCCGGTAAGTGATCTGGCTCCCGTTACCATAAGCTCATTTACCCAAATCTCGCCGTCTATACCGCCTCCGCCGCCGCCCTGCCCGCGCATTACACCAAGCGCCATAAAGGTAACGGTATTAAAATTGGGACGTTTATTTTGAGGCGAACGTATTCTAAGACGCCCGTCGGCGCTTACGGCGTCAATCGGTTGATTATCTCTGTCAGCGGCAAGTTTAAGGTCGCTTAAATCCTGAAGTTTTATATATATGTGGTTATTCCACCCTCTCCTTATGGGGCCGCGGTACTCATAAAATGTAGAGTCGTCGCTGCCGAAACGAAATACGAAATCTACATCGTTACCATAATCTACATCGCCGTGAACCTGAACAGAGAGATATTCATAACCGGAAATATTCTGTGGATAATAACTCATATTCTTGCGTACAAGAGCGGTATCTCCAGGCAAAAGATCAGAAAATACTAATCTCAGAGACATCTCCTCCGGCGTCTCCTCCCCCGCTTTTGGTTTTACAAAACGGTTATGAACGCTCGCGTAATAAGCGGAATCTTCATAGTTGCTGATGCTTAACGGGATAATTTTGGGAGCGTCACCGTTTGCGAGAGGCACAGACTCCCAGTAGTTGCCTACAAATTCCATTCCGGCAATGAGAAGCTTGTGCTCCTGCGTGGGGCTGTCAAAATCATGCCACACAAGCCGCATTCCGCGCATTCTCGACCAGTCCGGGTTATTAAGCGTGTCTTTTGTTATAGTCATGTCATTCGGATCAAAAATCTCTTTTAACGGGATACGGTACAATTTCCATCCGCTGTTTTTGACAAGACGGGCGTTGGTGTCAAGGTAAGCGGCGTGCTTGTCAAGATCAATTTCATAAGAGTAGTAACTCTCCCGTATGTTCACACGCGGAATACCGTCTCCGTCTATATTTTCTGTATCAAAAATATTATTGCCGCGCGTTCCGTTAACAAAACGGAAGTTGCCGGTACTGTCTCGGTTATATTTGCGGAAAAGGTCTCCGCTCGGATCGTCATAACTTCTTGGAAATGCTATCAAATGCCTGTAGTCGCTGTCTCTCGAAACCGTATCCCAAACGCCTTCCGCAGGGTTTGGTATCAGATAAAACTTATCCTCAACCGCCCGGCCATTGAGCCCGATATCATACCTTGCGAGCTGATCGGGTTTATTTTGATAGGTTGTATCCTCTACCGCAAGCCTGCCGCTTGGAGGACCGCCGTCGCGTACCTGGTCATGCCTGAAAGTACCTATCTGAATCATCAATTTACCTTTTTTGCCAATTCCGGTCTCTGTCCCCTCAGGCTTTACAAGCAGTTCAAGGTAACGGTGATTCTCCATGTTAAGCCCGTTTCTTCCAAACGAAGTTGTTATGGAGGCGTAAGCGTCTTTAAAACGCCCGCTGACGTCTAATGGATGCTCTTTTGAGGCGGGAGTAGCGTGAAGACGCAAAACCGGCAAATAGTTATCGGAACCGCTGAAGCGGGAGTTATTATCTCTCTGCCAAATAGAGAACCTGTTAATCCGGTGACGTTCATCGTAAACAATAGGTGTAAACCAGTAAAAATCCCACGCGGGCGGACGCTTTAGCATGCTTGCGCTCAAAGAGTCAAGATGATAGTTAAAATTGCCGCCGTAATTATACTTGAAAGGATAGTGCGAAGGGTGCCAGCTCTGATGGCTTAAGCTGAGCGAATAACCATCTTTAGTACGCTGAAAATCATCAAGAAACGCGTTAGAGCCTTTTGAGGTATTTGTGCTCATGCGGCTTTGAACGATTTCAAAATCAATCTTCGCGGCGGATTCTTCCTCTGTTTTAACAAGAGGTACATAGTTAACCGCTTGTGTCATCCACTCCGGTTCAAAATCCAAAGAGGTGTTAAAAGCGAGGTGCATTTTGCTGTATGGTTCATTGCCAAGCTGCGGCACATCTCCGGAGGAGGTGGACGCCGATTGATAAAGAAGACTAAGAGCGGCAAATGAGTTATCGCTTATAAACGGCAGTTTAATCTCGCCGCGCACGCCCGCGAACACCTTTCTTTCAAGAACAAAATCCGATTCCCGCTGATAAGTAATAAGTATAGACTCCGCGGCGCGGGCTCTCGGCGAGATAAGTTCCAGTATTCCCATCTGGTAATCAAGGTAGTAATCCTCATCTTCTCTGAGCAGGGTACCTGATTTTGTTTTGACAATTACGGTTCCAGGCAGAATATTCCACCCCAAATTGTCGTAAACCGTTTTGCGCGCGGTACCGCTTGTAAGTATGCCGAATTTTGACACGTAATTTTTGCTTTGGTCCGCTGAATTTCTTGACCCGTATAAATAAATTGTAGAATCAGCCAGAGAGCCGAGAGCGGGGTTGGCAAATGGTTCATTCCCATTCATTCCAGGCCCCCAGGGCGGCATTATAAGTTCATTGTTTTCCGTATTAAATATGTCAACTACCTCAAGCCTTGCCCTGCCCTGCGCGTCAGTAAGCCCCAACACTCTTGAAATAAGCTCCTGTCCGCCGGTATGCTTTACAGTATCGCCCACAGCGGGATCAAAAAAGAAAAGTTCAAGTTTCGCGTCTTCCGTCCCCCAATAGTCGTAAACGTTACGCCACATAAGACCAAACAGAGAGTCGGTTCTTTCAGGATCCGCCATCTCATCCATATTACGCGGCTTAAGTATCCAGACGTCTACCATCTCCTGGTTAGGCAAGTTAGCCGGAACGACTGTTCCCTTATTCAGAGCGGGATCGGCAGTAACCATCGTTATAGCTATAGCGTCTCTGTCGGACACGCTGTGAGTTATACGCACCCATCCGCCGTCAGAATCAAACGTATAGTCTTTATTTTCAACAAGCTGCCTGAAGTAGCCGTCTGACTTGGTGTTAAAAAATTTGTTTGTAGTGCTCTGCTCCCACTGCGGATCTGTGGAAACGAATACCTGAAGATTCGTAACTCTCGGCGGCTTTGGCGCATTGCGTTCTGGAGCTGTTATATTGTTTACTTTGTTATAGTATTCTTTGTAAATATTGCCCAAAAAGAAGTAGCGGTTTTTTATAAACATGTTATCTTTGAGCGCGTCGCTGCTGTACGGATCATCTCTGCCGCCAAGTTCTCTTGTAAACGCTTCCCCCTGAGCGTGGCTTGCGATAGTCGTAAGCATAAGAGGGCCGACCTTAGCCCTTACCTTAATACCAAAGAGTCCGTCCGCCCGGTCTGAATATCCGCTGAGACTTGTTCCGGGCATATCAAAACCCGTGTACCCCGCAACGATCTCCTGAATTATCTCATCCTCAAGCTCTCCGGGGTAAGACTCTTTATATTCAACCTTAAAGTTTTTGAGCGGATCGTCGCTCATGTTAAACCCGTCGCTTTTGCTGTGGCTGATACTTACGCTTATAAGCCGTCCCACGCTTCCTGTAATAGAAAACTCATAGTTAGTATCAAACTCAAACGAATTGAAATTTGAGGTTGTATCGGTGCCTCTGATAAACCGGTTATACTCGGAAGAGAGGGTCACCTCAAGGCGTCCCTCAATTTTAAGACGGGGCGGGTCATTGCCCAAAAGCCTCTGAGCCCAGGGCGGATAATGCACGGCAAGCTCCCACTGAAGTCTTGGATTTCTGCTCACTCCCAGATCTCTTCGCGCCTCGTCAGTGAGCTTATTGTACCAGCTGTTGTAAAATGAATAACTTCTGCCGTCCGCGATAAAGTCGCTGAGCTCTCCGTAATGATATGTCCATACAGTGTTGCCCATGTCGTCCTGACGCACAAAAGTCAATTGACGTTTTTCAAAATCAATAACAGTGGTATCTGTAAACAGTTTACTTTCTACTTTAAGAATACGCGGACTGTTTTCTGAGAGCGGACTGCTGTAGCTTGACTCAAAAGGAGACTCATAGCCCGGAATTTTGGGCGGCTCATAACGCAGCCCCTGAGCAGCCAGAGGCAGCATTCCAAAAATAACGATAAGAAACCCGATATACTGAAACGCCGTCAAAATCTTGCACTGCGCCGCCCGACAACTGCACGACAGCCGTGAGGCTGCCGGAGGGCACAGTACAAGATTTTGACGGCGGGTTAGTATAGTAAACAGTTTGTCAAAAAAAATACGCACGTTAACGCCTGCCCCTCTTAGACTTTGAGTCATCCGGCTGCGCCGGCGCGTCTTTACAGCAGCGAAAACCTACCGGATTATGCCTGTTCTGAGGGAAATAGCTGTAGCGCACGTCATTGCAGCGGCTCTGCGAACCGCTTGCCCAAAAACCTCCCATCACGTTTCTAAGCGAGCGGTCACGCGCCGGAACGGTAGACGTCCATTCCGCCAGATTGCCCGACATATCAAACACCTCATAGTACCCGCGGCACTCAACCCTGCTTCCCGCCTGCCTTGCGATAGTATCATGAGTCACGCACGTATTAGCCTCGTAACTCTCTCCATAAAGATAGTTCCAATTATGCGGGCCTGCGCACGCGCCGCTCCACTCGTCAGAAGTACAGAGCCGTTTACCAACATAAAAACAGGAATCCATCGCCTGAAAAAATGAGACAAATGAGACAGGGGTAACGCCTTTACGGTTAGGCCACTGGTATTGGTCAATACAAAATCCGCCGCCCGGAGCCGCCACATACTCCATCCGCGCGGGACATATCTTTGACTCATCCGAAAAATCAAATTCATAGCGCTTGCTTCTCGGCTTCATCTCTTTTCCGCAAACGTCAACTGCCTTATAATAAAGCGCCGCGTTTTTCATAATTTCTACGGGGGTTCCATCGTACTCTTTCCACTTTCCGTCTTTCTCAAAACGAAAGTATATCTTACACGGCTTATTGGATGTAAGCTTAACATTAACCACTTTGCGGTGCAGCCCGCCCGATGGGTCGGCATACACCCAGGGCATAAGCGTATCCAAAGCGCATGGGTCATTTAAACGGCTCAAACTGTCCAAACGGCTCAAACTGTCCAATCGTCTTAAACTGTCAAGACGATTCAAACTATCAAGACGGTTCAGGCTGTCCAAACGGTTCAGGCTGCCTAAGCGGTTCATGAGGTCTAACAGAGTCAAACTGTCTAAAGAACTCAAATGACCCAAACTATTCAAGCTGTCTAAAAGACTTTGGACTTCTTGACGATTCAAACTGCCCAAGCGATTTAAAATCTCTAAACGATTTAAGCTGTCCAAACGATTCAGACTGTCTAAACGGTTCAATCGGTTCAAGCTGTCAAGACGATTTAAATTATGAAGACGGTTCAAGCTGTCTAAACGATTCAGACTATCAAGAAGATTTAAACTATCAAGACGGTTTAAGCTGTCAAGAACATTGAGACTATCCAAAATCGCAGTACTGTCTAAAACATAAGGCGCCGTTATCTCTTGAAGCAGCAGGGAATGATGATCATCAACGGCGGCTTTTTTTGACTCGGAACTTTTTTTGACTCCCCAGTAAACAAAAAACAACAGCAGCAGAAGAGCAAGCGCGATCAACAGCCAAATAATGCGCGAGCGTTTTTTTTTATCCGCAGATCTATTATCCGTTGAACCCATTCGATTAGCCATCCAAATCAACAATTCCCCTGTCACCCTTGTGTTAAAACCCGGGACTCCAGATCTCGCGCCCCTAAAAACACAATGATTTTATTTCACCGCTGTAAACACTTTTAAAAAATCTACTGTCTCTTTTACGTCATGCACTCTGAAAATGCGCGCGCCTTTAGAGTAAGTTGACGCTATCGTCGCAAGCGTTCCGTATAGCCTTTCGTCAACAGGGCGGCCTGTAATTTTACCTATAAATGATTTACGCGACGTGCCCACCATAAGCGGATAACCAAGCTGCGCTATCTTATGAAGAGAGTTCAAAAGAGTAATATTATGCTCGCTGTTTTTGGCAAATCCGAAACCCGGATCTATAATGATTTTCTTTTCGCTTACACCGGCGTCCTTAAACTGTTCTATAGCGGCAGTAAGCTCCAAAGCGACTTCTGAGGTTACATCGTCATAAGTTGGATCATCGTTCATTACAGCCGGCGTATGACGGCTGTGGGTAAGCACCACCGTACACCCGCACCAGCCAGTTATGGAGGCCATATACCGGTCAAGCCGGCCGGCGCTTATATCGTTTATCCAGGTTACGCCGGCGTCAAGCGCGGCTCTCGCGGTAGCGCTCCAGGTAGTGTCTACACTTATCGGCATATTAACGCGTTTAACCAACTCCTTTACAACAGGAATAATACGGCGAACCTCGTCTTGACTGCTGAGAAGCTTTGCGCCCGGACGGGAGGAAGAACCGCCAATGTCAATAACGTCCGCTCCCTCCTCCTTAAGCCGTAAAGCGTGTTCAAGAGCCATTTCAGGACTTATGTAACGTCCGCCGTCATAAAAAGAGTCTGAGGTTACATTCAGAATACCCATAACCAAAAATGGTTTGCCTAATAAATTATGCCTGTCCATATCTAGACACTTCTCCTTTTGAGAGCTTAGAACTTAGAGCTTAGAAAAAGTCAAAAACAACTATTTATGAGTTACTTTACAAATCTTTTCTTATCTAAGTTCTAAATTCTATATATTATAGGCGCCTCTAAAAACTGCCGTGCCTGTGCTCCCGGACAGCCTCACGGCTGTAGTGCAGCCGGCAGGGAGTGCGGGCATGGTAGTTTTTAGAGGTACCCTTATATAAAACTGGCAATTTGCGATGCGATTCCGCAAATTTTACCGCCTTTTTCTCATCCGCTATAAAAGCAGAAATCCCGCTTCAGACACTCCGAAGCGGGATTATTTCCGTCAATCAGCATTGACCTCTAAGATGAACTCGGCGCCGCGCTCTCCTCAAGCTCAGTTGAAGGCGCCTCATCCCCTATCGTCACATTCACCTTTTCGCCGGACGAATCCGCCGCTTTACGGGTAAAGGTGCGGGTCTTTTTCGCGGCCGCAAGCGTTGCGCCGCTTATCACTTTCATTATCTCCTCACGGTCTAAAAGCTCATGCTCAAGGAGCGCTTTTGCGAGCCGCTCAAGCTGCTCTTTGTGATCTGTGAGAATTTTTTTAGCCCTCACCGCCTGCTCCTCTATTATGGAGCGCACAAGTTTATCAATCGCCTCAGCGGTTGACTCAGAATAGTCGCGGCTGCGGTTCATCTCACGCCCTATGAATATCGAGTCATCCTTATCGCCGTAAGAGACCGGGCCAAGCTCATCCGTCATCCCGAAATCACACACCATTTTACGTACAAGACTTGTAGCGCGCTTGATATCGTTAGAAGCGCCGGTAGTCTGATTCTTAAAAATGATCTCCTCCGCGATACGTCCGCCAAGAAATATACACACCTGATCGAGTATAAACTGCTTTGTATGCAGATGCTTATCTTCACCTGGAAGAGAGAATGTTACGCCAAGCGCCCGTCCACGCGGGATAATGGTTACTTTATGTAAAGGATCAGCCTCTTCGCAGTGAATATTGCATACCGCGTGGCCCGCTTCATGATAAGCGGTAATCTGCTTCTGCTTCTCAGAAAGCACCATGCTCTTGCGTTCCGTACCCATGAGAACTTTATCCTTAGCTTCCTCAAAGTCAAGCATCGTCACTTCATCCTGATTAAACCTCGCCGCCATGAGCGCCGCTTCATTTACCAGGTTGGCAAGATCGGCGCCCACAAATCCGGGCGTGCCTCTCGCTATAGTGTGAAGATCGACGTCAGACGCAAGCGGCGTCTCCTTTGAATGAACTTTTAATATCCCCTCGCGTCCCTTTACGTCCGGCGCGTCAACCACAACCTGACGGTCAAAACGGCCTGGTCTTAAAAGCGCGGGGTCAAGCACGTCCGCGCGGTTAGTCGCGGCTATGAGAATAACTCCTGAATTAGGCTCAAATCCATCCATCTCAACAAGCATCTGGTTTAAGGTCTGCTCGCGCTCGTCATGCCCGCCGCCAAGCCCCGCTCCGCGCTGACGCCCTACCGCGTCAATCTCGTCTATAAAAACGATACACGGCGAATTCTTTTTCGCGGTTTCAAACAAATCCCTCACACGGGACGCGCCCACGCCAACAAACATCTCCACAAAGTCAGATCCGCTCATTGAGAGAAAAGGCACCCCCGCCTCACCGGCGACACAGCGCGCGAGAAGCGTTTTTCCCGTTCCCGGAGGCCCAAGAAGAAGCACCCCTTTAGGGATTTTCCCGCCAAGCTTTTTAAACTTTTTCGGGTCTTTCAAGAAGTCAATTATCTCCGCGAGCTCTGCCTTAGCCTCCTCCACACCCGCAGCGTCCTCAAATGTTACCTGTGGGCGGTCTATATTGTGGAGCTTAGCCCTGCTCTTTCCAAAAGAGAACATACCTCTCTGCGCGGACTGCATGTTACGGATAAAGAGCATATAGAAGACAACCGAGATCATAACTATGATCCCAATCTGAAACATAACACTGCCCCACATCTTCTCCTGCTCAAAAGTGTATTTAAAACCCGCCTCATCCCACGCGCTTAACATCTGCGAATCAAGAAAAGGCAGATTAACCACAAAGTGCTTGTTGGTAACAGCCCCGCCTTTGGCGCTTGACACCTGCGCAAGAGCCGCCGGATCGCTTACCTGACCGCGCAGCACCGCGCGCCCATCCCCTTTTTGAACCACGTTCGCCTCAGTAATGCTGATCTCTTCGTTGTCAAGCAGCTCTTTAAACTGGGAGTAGGTGATTTTAGTCTCTTTCTGACCGCTGAACCCCTCTATCGAACGTAAACCCCAAAATACAGCCATGATAATAAGAAGCCATATAAAAACAGGCTTTGGCCCCTTAGATACCTTCCCTTTTTTAGCCCCATCCCCCTCTGCGGGACGCTTGGGATTGTTTGCGCTGTTTTTCTGATCTGTACCCTGCTTTTTATCTTCCAAACCCAAACCCTACCTCTTTTCTCAGTTGTCAGTGATCAGTGATCTGTTAAAAAAATATTCTTGTTCTGAAAACTGATAACTGTTTTTCTAAATTTCATAGTTCGTTAAATCTAATTAAAATACATTAAGGAAGCCGCCTTGTAAAAAGGATACTGCTTCGCGAGGGATAAAACCCCCAGCCGTCCGGCAGCAAATGCTCACCGGAAAATAACTTTCCGCCCGAAATAACACGATTCAAATGGAGTTTTGAAACAGATATTCCATATTCATCAAAAAGTACAAGAAAAGCCTCAAGCGCAAGCTTTTCATCGGACAAGCCCCTCTTGTCTACTGTAAAAGAGAAGCTGTTATGCTTTATTACGTACGAGCTAATCCAAATATTTATTTTCTCCATGATAATATCCCAAGCCGCGGCGGCATTTGACGCGCTTAAAGCGATGTTTTTCACCGCCTCTCTATTCTGCTTAACCATAAGCGGTAAAATTTGCTGACGAACCCAATTTCTGCGGAATTTCTCATCAGAATTAGAGGAGTCAACACGGTATGTGAACCCGTGTGAATCGAGCCACTCCTCAATAGTTTCTCTTTCAACAGAAAGAAGCGGCCTTATAACACCATCGCCCCGTAAGGCAAGCACTCCGCGAAGCCCTCTGAGCCCCGCTCCCCGCATTATGCGCATAATCACCGTCTCAGCCTGATCATTAGCGGTATGAGCGGTAGCTATGGCGTCAAATTTTTCTGATGATTTTATCTGGTGGAAAAAGTTGTATCTCTCAGTACGAGCCCACTCCTCAATACCGTTTTGCGGAGATGAAGAGGGTGAAAGCGTCGTTGAAAAAAACGGAATCCGCAGACTGCCGGCAAGCTCCTTAACAAACGCCTCATCCCCGTCTGACTCATTACCTCTGAGAGAATGATTAACATGAGCAGCCGCAAGGCGTGAGATTTTCAACGGTTCTCTATACATACACAAAAGACGCAGCAGCGCAGCAGAATCCGCTCCCCCGCTGACGCCAACAAGCACAGATGAAACTGGAGAATTCAAACTGTGAAAAAACGCGGTCAATTCAGATAATAAATGATCAGAAACAGAGGGCATGGAATTACTATTTTTGTGTGTCATTTAGAACTGGTTTTTAGTTTTTAGTTTGTAGTTTTTAGTTTGTAGTTTTTAGTTTAGGAAAGAATAATTCATATCTCAATTTCTTACTAAAATCTAAAAACTATAAACTAAAAACTATTAAGTACGATGATTTACAGACGGGGCAAAACCGCTTATTAAAAATAGCAGCGGAGGGAATCGAACCCCCGACACGTGGATTATGATTCCACTGCTCTAACCGACTGAGCTACGCTGCCGTTTCTAAGGAATTACCGGTATAATATATATAAAATCAACAAATGAAGTCAAGGAAGTTTTTTGATTTTCGCGTGAACAATTTTTTAATGAATATATTCCCGTATCGCCTCCTCAACCGCGGCATTTAGCGTCATACCGTGTGAAGCTGAATATACCGCAAGCTGTTTGTGCAATGCAGACCCAATACGAACATTAAACGAGCCTTTATACGTTTTTTCCGGTTCTTTTCCCAATTCCTTACAAACCTCAAGATAATCTTCCACAGCATGTTTAAAATCCTCACGCAAACTCTTAATATCTGTGCCCTCGTAAGTTATACGATCATTTATACCGATAATTCTCCCCCAAAAAACGTCATCTTCATCAGAAAATTCAACGCCCCCATAATAATCTTTGTAACTCATTACATTTTTCATATTAATCCCTCCTGTCTTAATTCCGCAAGCAATTGTTTTACCTGATATTCTAACAACACTTTTCTCGGATGCGGTTTGTGCATACGAAGATTTTTCTTGCCCCGAGTAAAGATAACCCGCGAACCGCTCGTTTTCCCGCAATTAGACATTATGTAACCGCATAACATTAATAACGTCTTAACCTCGTCAAAAGTAAAATCTTTAGGGGTTTCTTTGAGACGAGCTATCAGCTTCTCTTTTCTACTCATCTTCTATCAAGTATACAATATTTTTAAAGGAAATGCAACTAATTTTTAGTTGCAAAAAATGTCTTACAGTGGGATGGATTCATCGGGAACGCGATTCCGCCTGACGCCGCAGGGTATTAACTTCGGAGAACGTTTTATCAAGCCTTTTACGAATATCTTTGTCTAAATCGTATCTGTTAATTGCGGCCACCTGCTCAAGAGCCCCCGCGTTTTTACCTGACGCAACCATGCTTCTTGCAATTGCCGTTCTTGCTAATATGGAATTATAGTGATTTGAGCCCTGATCAGCTTCGTTTCTTGATAAAATAAACTGATACGCTTTTATCGCGTCTTCGTGCATTTCAAGCCCCTGAAAGGCCGCCGCCTGCCCCCAGCGGAAAACCATTGCTCTGGGGTATTTTTTTATCATCTCGTTTGAGAGCTCAAGAGCGTCGGCGAAACGGCATTCGTTCAGGTAGATATCAATTAGCACCATCGCGGCGGCGCTGCGGCTGTAAATCCCATTTTCAATCACGCCTTTAAGTTTTGCTATACCCACTTCTCGGTTATCGGAAACTCCAGGCATCCACCATAAAAGTTTCATTAACGCGCTGCGCCAGTAGTCATAAGTACCTATTCCAAACTGTATATCAGGTATTTTACTGCCGGAAGAGGCCATATTTTGAAAGATGGAAACTCCTTTCCAACCGTGACGGAAAGCAGTCACCCAACGCTCATAGCGCCCCTCATAAGTGCCTTTATATCCTTCAGCGCCGCCCATAAAAAAACGCGCCCAATCATCATTTCTATTACTTGAAAGTATTTTTTCAGCCCGTTCCACCGCCTGATCGCAAAGACGGAAAAACTCTCTCTCACGCCGCCGGCTTTGATAACGGAACATCCACGCGTCAAGCACTGCCGCCTGGAAAAAATATCCGGCAGGGTGATCGGGATACTTTCTTATTATTTTCTTCGCTTCCTCTTCGGCGTTGCGGAAATCTTCTTTAAAAACCATGTCAACGCTTGCAATAGCCCATGCGTGCATATCATCGGGAAGCTTTGGCGCTTCCGCCAAAATCAACACAGGAAAAAGCAGTAAACACAAAATTTTAATCTGATGACGTTTCAATTTTTCTATTCGTTTCATCTGTCAAAGGCACAGTCGTTTCAATTTTTTCACTTGCCTCACCTGCAAGAGGCGCAGTTATGTAATATTTGTTATAATATCTGTCCCATAAACCGAGTTTTTTATAGTATCTGTATTTGCGTGTAATTTTCATATTTAATGAGTTGAAAAAATAAAAATCAACTACAGCCATCCTTGAATATATCCCCTCTTTGTACTCCCTGTAATCAACAAACTCAAAATAAGGGGTCTCTAAAAGGGACTCTTTTTCCAAGTCCTCTATTATAGCTTCCAAATCATCCTTCAAAATTACATCAAGCTTTTGCCTGATAACACTCTCTTTTTCATCAAAACACATACAAAAAAGAAGCAGAAATGGTAATAATATCTTAAGTAACTTCTTTTTTAACGACATTTTTATTCAATCTTTGCCAAAGCGGATACACACTCCCCTATATAATAATAAATTATTTCACCGCAATAGTCAAAATAATTCACAACATGGATTATGTATTACGCGTTATAAATTAAAAAACGGATGGTACCTTTTACGGTATCATCCGTTTAAACCGGCCAATCGTGTCCCGTTGGGGACGACCATAAGGGTCGTCCGCATACGAGAAAGTTAGTTAGAACCTGTAAGTCGCGCTGATTTTCTTGAACAGAGCGAGCTGCGGGGAGCTGACTAAATTTGTAAACGTGTACGCAACATCGTTTGATGAAACAAAATCAATGCGCAGACGGTTATCAATGTTCACGCCAAAGCCGAGAGCTACAAGCTCGTCTTCAGCATTCGTTTCTCTGTAGTCTTTGTTCATCTCAACCCATTGTGACGTCTTAACTCTATTTACGTCGGTTTTGATGTGACGGATCTCTTTCTGACCGCCTACGCGAATCAGAAACCAGTCCCACATAATATTACGCTCAATACCAAAACCAATTCTTCCGCCAATAGACTCTTCGGTATCACGGGGCCCCATATTTTTCTGAGTGTAAAGTCCCTGAATACCTGTCCAGAAAAATCCACGGTCAATGTTCATGTTAATACCGATACCGCCGTCTACATCAAGAACATCTTCATCATTGAACTTTCTGATCTCCATTCCAACCTGAGGCACAAAAGCTCCGTTAATAGACGGCACCGCTGAGAAGAAACGCACATCCCCGCGATAGAAATAGTCGCCGTCAGTAACATTCACTAATTGTGCGCCCGGTGTGGGAGCAAACATACCCGTAACGCTTCCGCCGTTAATAGAAGCTTCAAAATCAAGTCCCTGATCAAGATTCCAGTTTATACCGGCGTTAACTTTATAAACGCCTGTCTGATTTTCGGTATTTTCTCTAAGTTTTTCTTTCTGATAAGCGCCGTAAAGACCAAGACCAAGAGCGATACCATTACCCAAATCATAACCGAACATAAGGTCAAGCTTACCTGTAGGTTCATTAAGTCTTGGAGAGAAGCTCTTGTTGTAATTACCGTTATTATCCATCCTGCTTGCTTCAATAAGGTAATCAAGCATTTTATCGCGTCTGTTCACAAACGCTCCAAAAGAGTACATCGGCGCGTTCTCCGCTTCACTGATCTTGTGAGAGAGCATCGCTCCGAAAAACGGATCACTGAGACTAACATTGCTTCTAATAAAAGCACTCGCTTCCAAAGCGGTATTTGTCGGATGATGCTTATCCACCCAACCGTAAGAACCATACAACATATTGGGATACAAACTCATGTCAGCAGGATTTCAGAAGACGCTGATTTCATCACGGAAAAAAGCATCGTGCTTTCCCATGACGTCAACACGCGCATCCGTCGCATAACTGCCGACCACACACCCCGCTGCAAAAACAAACGCCAGCGTCTTTTTCATATTTACTGCCTCCATTTTTCTTAATTATGATCGGATTTGCCCAAGAGACTCTTTACTTGGAACTAATCCGCGTATTTCTTAACATTATTAAAGAAGGGGTGCGATAAATCGCCCCCCTGCTTCTTTCGTACGGGCGCGATTAACCGCGCCCCAACAATTACTGAGAGAACACAAACGGATAAACAACTTCCGTCACGTCACCGGGTTTGTCAATCTTCTCAAACGCCCAGCTTCTCACTCTGTCTACAACAGTCTTCTCAAGTTCGGGATCAGCCATAGTTGATTCCACAACCTGAGCGAAAATCACTTTACCAAATTCATCAATAGCGAATTTAACGGTGATTTTACCATTGAGACCGGGTTTTTCACGAAGACGTCTGTTATAAGCGTGACGAAGCGCAGCCATATTCTGCATAACAACACGCTGAATACTCGCGCGGCTTCTTCCGCCTGTAAGCTGACCGCCCTTCAAAAAGTCCGGTGATGAAACTTTCAGCTCACCGCGCTTCTTAAGGTCAAGACCACCGCCGCCGCCGCCCATAAGGCCGCCGAGAAGGTCGTCAATACCGCCGCCGCTGCCGCCGAAGCCTGAACCGTAACCTGAGCCGTAACCGATACCGGCTACACCCTTACGGCCAACTCCGCCGTCACCGCCCGACTTAAGACCGCCGACGCCGGAAAGAATAGCGTCAATGTCGGTAGCGAAACCGCCCTTACCGAAAATATCGGCTGAGGCAACGCTTTTACCCTTGATCTGCCCGGATACAATACCAAGCACACCCATGTGGGTAACGCGCGCTCTGGGGTCACCGCCGCCGCCGGTCATTCCGCCTTTACCTTGATTCTTCTGAGGCGTAAGCTTCTTTTGATCGGTTTTGACTTCCTCTTCCTTCTTCTTCTCCTCTTCCTTTTTCTTATCGAGAGTAGCCTGTACCTCTTCAGCGTTTACAAGCCGAGCGGTACGCTCCTCAGGAAGTTTTTCAAAGAAGTCGGTAGCGATTTCAATTACTGTACGGGTACCCATGAAAATGATGAATCCAACTGAGAGAAAAAACATAATAAGCTGGATATTTCTCTGTTTATTCTCTTTCGAGACAACAAAAATATCCGCGCGCCCCTTGAGCATCTCCGAGTATTCCTCATTGGAGAGAACTCTTCCGGGCGGGTCATCGTCATCGTCGTCGTCATCATCGTATTTTTTACTGTTATTACCGCCGGAGACCGCAGCGCCAACGCCAACCGCAGCGCTTGGAGCGCTAACGGCGGCAAGCGGCACAGCTCCGCCATCACTTAAGGGTACGAGATCCACTTCCGCGCCGCAAGCGCTAAACTGCGCTCTAAGCCGCATCGCTTCCTCTTCATCCGCTTCCTTCTTGATGCAAACAGCCTTAGCCGTAACGGCGTTAAACACCACATCGGCTGGACTGCCGGAATAACGCGCGACTTCATCGGCAATTCGGGAAGCCCTTTGCGGATCCTCGCACTTTTTTATAAGGATCTTATACTTCACCGTTAATCTCCTCTTTCCATGACCGCAAAGTTCATATTATTATACCCAACCTTACCGCAAGTGTTCATAATCTTAAAAACAACGTCAAAATCGATGTTTTTGTCAACCTGAACAATAATTCTCCCTTGCAAAGCGTTCAGAGCGCCCATACGCACCATCTCTTCTTCCACAGCAAGACACGCTTTCAAACGCTCTTCGAGCTTTGCTATGATAGGATCAGCCTCTTCCTGTGGAATGTTTCTGACGTCCTCTGTGGGCACAACAGCCGCATTATCAAGAAGAATCATGTCGCTTGTAACCGCAAGCTGTAAATTAACCTCCTGCGGTTTCATTTTAGACTCGGAGTTTGGGAGTACCAAGTTCTCCGCGTTAGTCAAAAGCTGACCGTCCGCAGAAAACAACGTGATAAGAAACA
>Ga0123356_10001108_pt1 | contig 29841 bp, 32 predicted proteins | sample TergutEmb28metaG_2_FD_92546 | JGI IMG/M metagenome (GOLD analysis project Ga0123356, IMG submission 92546) | Embiratermes neotenicus P3 segment gut microbial communities from Petit-Saut dam, French Guiana - Emb289 P3 | ecosystem: Host-associated > Arthropoda: Insects > Digestive system > Gut ...
AGATGTTTCAGTTGCCGGGAGAAGCAGCATATTTTGGTGAGATGACTGAGAAGCAAAGAGATCTTTATACTGCTCTTGGAGTTGAGCCCCCCTCATAGATATAATTTTACGGGATTTCAGGTTTAATATGGAATTCAGGTTGTAGACTAAAAAGAGGGGTTATCGTAGTTTGTTTTTTTCTCCGGTTACAATGTAGAGGATGGATTCGCAAACATATACTGCGTGGTCGGCGATGCGTTCGAGGTATCGTGCCATTAGGGTGCTGGAAAGTATGCATTTGCTGTTGGTTAGTTCTTCATCAAATAATTTTTGCAGGTGGTCTATGTACATTTGGTCTACTTCTTGTTCAGTTTGTGATATGCTTCTAGCTAGGTTAATGTCTAGTTTGTGTAGAGCGTCAATGCTTATGGCTACCATTTGGAGAACTTTGGCGCTCATTTTTTCAACAAATGTTCTCATGTCAGAGTTACATTCTTTTAAACCATTTAATTGGTCGTTGATAAAGGAAATGTCAAGAGCGTATCTGCCGTAGCGTGCAAAGTCATAGCTAATTTTCATATAGGATTTAATGGTTCGTAGGTCTGAAGCGACTGGTTGGAAACGTGCTATAAGTTCAAAGGTTCGGTCTTCGACTTTTTCAGCCATGATCATTAGTCTATCAGACATGTCTCGGACTTGATTTTGGACTGTTAAGCCGTCGATGTAGGCTCTAATTGAGAGGGAGAGGGTTTGGTAGGTTAATTCACCCATTCTGTATAGTAGTACGGATTGGTCTTCTAACACAACATCAATAAGTCTGGTCAATTTTTTGCACTCCTGTTTTTAACCGAATTCTCCTGTAATATATTTCTCGGTTAATTTATTTTTGGGGTTTTCAAAAATTTGTCGGGTTTCGCCAAATTCGACAAGTTCACCTAGATACATAAAAGCTGTGTAATCAGAAACACGTGATGCTTGCTGCATGTTATGAGTAACTATGATAACGGCATAGTTTTGTTTAAGTTCTATTACTAGTTTTTCAATTTTTGCTGTAGCAATAGGGTCAAGAGCAGAGCAAGGTTCATCCATCAATATTACTTCAGGTTGTAGAGCTATTGCACGTGCAATGCAGAGTCGTTGTTGTTGGCCTCCGGAAATACTTGTGCCAGGTTTTTTAAGATCATCTTTAACTTCATCCCAAAGTGTAGCCTGTTCGAGACTGTGTTTTACTATGTCATCAAGGTTTTTGTCTTTTTTTGTGCCTGTTAGTCTTAAGCCTGCAGCAACATTATCATAAATGTTCATTGTTGGAAAGGGATTGGGTTTTTGGAAAACCATACCAACTCGTCTTCTTATTTGTACAGGATCAATTTGGCGGTCATAAATGTTTTTGCCATCTAGTAGTATTTGGCCAGCCATTTTAGAGTTGGATACTAGTTCATGCATACGGTTGAAGCATCGTAAGAATGTGGATTTGCCACAGCCTGAGGGTCCAATGATGGCGGTGACAGAGTTGGGTTTCACTGTTAGGTTAACGGTTTTTAGGATTTGTTTTTGACCAAACCAGGCGTCAACATTTATTGCTTGCATTTTTGCTGTGGCATCTATTACGTCTGCTGTTATTGGTTGTTGAGATGGGTCTGGTTGGGAGAGGTTTTCTTTTTGTTGTGTGGTTGTGGGGGTTGTCATTATGTTTTCATTCTACTCCTGCTGGCTAATCGGACAGCAATGTTGATTGTTAATACCATTAGAATTAGAATTAAAGCGGCGCCCCAACCTTGGGCTTGTATTTCGGGGTATGGTTGGAGGGAGTTTTTCCAGATTTCTAAGGGTAGGGCAGCCATGGGTTTATCTAAGCCTTGGAAGAAGAAGCGGTTTCCAAGAATTGTCATAATTAGGGGGGCTGTTTCTCCGGCGATTCGAGATACAGCTAAAAGTACGCCAGTTACAAGACCGCTTTTGGCTGCAGGTAGTACTACGTTTAGGGTTGTTCGCCATTTATGGGCGCCTAGTGCTAGGGAGGCTTCTCGTATGCTATTTGGTATGAGTTTTAGAGATTCCTCTGTGGTTCTTGTGATAATTGGTATCATGATAAAGGCTAGGGCTACGGCTCCTGCAATTGGTGAAAAGGTTCCTAATGTGAGAACTATTATGCCGTATGCTGTTATGCCTACTATAATGGAGGGGAACTGGGTTAAGATGTTGTTTATTGTGCGTAGACTTTGAGCGTATTTGTTGTTTCCAAATTCGGAGAGGTACACGCCTGATAAAACTCCAATGGGGATGCCAAGTATGCTTGTTAGGCCTATTAGGATTAGGGTGCCTTGTATTGCAGGACCTATGCCGCCACGAGAGGTTGTTGCTGTAAGAAAGGTTAAACTTAATTGTGGGGCGCCTCTGATGATAACTTCAAGCAGTATGCTAGCTAAGGGGATTACAGCTATTATAACGCATATGGCGCAGAGGATGAAGAAGAGTCGGTTTTTGAATTTTCGAAAACCGTAACTGTTTATCATTCAACTGCGCCTCCTTTAACTTTGAATACTCGTGTCATAACCACATGGGCTCCAACATTGATTAGTAAACTTATAAACAGCAATGTTAGGCCTACACCTATGTAGGCTGAACTTGCAAGAGAGCCTCTTGTAGTGTCTAGGAAACCATTAGCAATTAGGGAGGCCATTGTTTGGCCAGGTTGGAATAGGGAAGTGGGCATTGCTGCAGAACCGGTAGCGTTGCCAATTAGCATGGTAACGGCCATTGTTTCTCCAACGGCTCGGCCTAAACCAAGAATTATAGCTCCAAAAATGCCGGATCGTCCGTAACTTAGAACCCAACGGTGAATGACTTCCCATTTTGTTGCGCCAATACTGTATGCGCCTTCACGAATAGAGTTAGGCACTGCAGATAGTACTTCTTTTGAAATTGAGGCAACTGTGGGGATAATCATGATTGCTAAAATAGCGCCTGCAGTGAAAATGTTTAAGCCTATATGTGAACTGTTAAAGAGGGGAATCCATCCAAGATATTTTGATATTGGAATTTCTATATAGTTTAGCATCCAGAAACGGAAAACAAAGAGACCCCAAAGACCATATATGACACTTGGAACTGCTGCAAGTAGTTCTACAAGGTAACTTATAGGCACACTTAGGGAGCGAGGGGACATTTCTACTAGAAATATGGCTATGCCAAGGCTTAGGGGTACACCAATTAGTAATGCAATTCCTGAAGTTGCAAGAGTGCCTAAAACATAGGGTAAAATACCGAAGACTTCTCTGCCTTCAACGGGATTCCATTGTTGTCCAAAAAAAAAGTTTAACCCAAACTTTTGCAGAACAGGTGCTGAACCTGCTGTTAAAGTATAGCCTGTTATAAGTAAAATTGTTAATGCTGACGCCGCAATTATGGCAGCAAGAATTTTAAAGATTTTATCGCCAGTTAACTTCATTGTACATACCGTCAAGCATTTTACAGATTTTTATTAACAAGGATTTTAAAAACGTTATCACCTATAAACCTAAAGTTTTTTGTTTTTGAAAAAAGTTGTTGGTTTGGGTGATTTCACTTTTTTTTCACCCTTACTATAGAACTGGTTTGCCGTCGAAGGTTATTGACTGAATAGTTGCTGAGTTAATTGTTACAACGTTAGGGGGTAGAGGGGCATAGTCTACTTGGCTAGCCAAGTTTTGGCCGTCGTGTATAATGTACCAGAGGAATTCAACTAATGCTGTTGCACGTTCTTGTGTCATGTCAGGTATGGTGTTGAGTTCTTTGTATACTAGGAGGTAGCTAAAGCCGACAATTGGGTAGGCGTTTGATTCGTTTGCGTTAAGTAGGTTAACGTTTGACCAGTTTTCGTTTCCAGCGGGTAGACCAGTGGAGGCTTTTGCTTGTGCTGCTGCGGTTGTAGATGCAAGGGTTGGTAGAACATAGTTTCCTGAGGGGTTTTGGATTGCGGCATAGGTCATACGAGTTCGTAAAGCATATGCTAGTTCAACATATCCAATTGAGTTTGTGGTGGTGCTAACAGTTTGGGCGACGCCTGTGTTTCCTTGTGAGCCGGTGCCTGTGGGCCATTCTACGGATTTAGCTTGTCCAATGTCGTTTTTCCATGAGGTGCTTGAGGCACTTAGATAGCCGGTGAATATGAATGTGGTGCCTGAGCTGTCGCTGCGGCGGACGACGTTTATGGTTTCTGCGGGTAAGGTGACATCGGGGTTTAGTTTTGTTATAGCAGGGTCGTTCCATTTGGTTATTTTACCTTGGAAAATGTCGGCTACAACTTGACCAGTTAATTTAAGTCCGGAAGAAACTCCGTTAATGTTGTAGGTTACAGCTATTGAGCCGATGGTTTCAGGGATGTGTAGGGTGTTTGGGGCTTTTTCTGCTTCAGATGCTGATAGAGGTGCATCTGAGCCTGCGAAGTCAACTAGTTTGTCGGTTAAAGCAGAGATGCCTGCGCCGCTGCCACTTGGGCTATAGTTTATTTGTACATTAGATTTAATGTTTTCATAGTCTTTCATCATTTCTTCAAGAAGGGGGAAGGGGAAGCTTGCGCCTGCACCGTTTAGTATAACGGGTTCTGAGTTTGAGTAGGTGTATGCGGCAATTGCGCCTATGAGTATGGCTATTGCAACTATTGCAATTACTATAGTATATTTAGTGTTCATATTTTTACTTCCTTTTAATGTTGCACTAAGAAACATCAATAAGTTATATAGCAAACCTCCATAAAATATATAGTGTATATAGAGATAACTAATATAATAAAGAAACACAAATACACATGAGTAAAAGAAAAATGACAACCAAAGCGGTCGAAAAATTAAACGAAGAACAAAGAAAACTTCAAGTCACAGGCGGATCCACATACATTTTATCACTACCAAAAAACTGGGCAACAAGAAATGACCTAAAACGCGGCAGCTCTATGATCCTACGAGAAGAAGACGACGGCACACTCTCCATCTCACCAACAAAATTTGGAAAAAAAGAAAAAAAAGACGAAGCATACATCAAAACAAACCCCAACGACAACCCTAACACTACCATGCGAACCGCAATCTCAGCATACCTAAACGGCTACAACATCATGCACATCCGCGCACAAGGCCAAAAAAGCCTAAGCATAAAAACCCGCAATCATCTAAAAAATTTTGCCAGAAACTATCTTGTAGGAACAGAAATAGTAACCGACACCCCAAACGAACTAACACTTCAAGTATTACTTAACTACCCAGAACTAACTGTCCAAAACGCACTTAGCCGCATGTCAATTATAGCATCATCCATGCAAAAAGAAGCCCTAACCGCCCTAAACAATCTAGACTACCAAAGCGCCAAAGCAGTTATAGAAACCGACCGCGAAGTAAACAGATTTGGACTCTACGTCGTTAGACTTTTAAAACTAGCCGTCTCAAACCCAAGAATTGTAAAAGACATAGGATTAAACGCTCAAAAAGAATGCATCGGCTACCGACTTATCGCAAAAGCAGTAGAACGCACCGCTGACCACGCTACAAAAATGGCTGAAAACACCCTACTCCTAAAAGAACCCGTAAACACCGACCTTTTAGAAAAAATAAACCAACTAAGCAGTCTAGCCAACACAATGTTTGAAAAATCCATAGAATCACTCTTCAAACAAGATTTTAACCTAGCAGAAAGCGTAATTGAAAAACTTGAACAATCACACAAATTCGAAAAAGAAGCCATCCTACTAACACACAACGTCAAACTCGAAGAAATAGTCAACCTAAGACTACTCATCGAAAGCGTACAACGCATAGCAGAATACGCCAGCGACATCTCAGAAGTAGTCCTAAACATGACAGTCGAATCCGTCCTTAGCTAAAACACTTAAAAAGCCAAATTATTTCACATTTATTCTACAATAAACTGCTGTTTACAGCAGATGCTGTACACACAAGTGGAAACTCGCATATTTTTAGGTACACATCATTAAAAATTGTGAGGTAAAAAAGAGTTAGAGGTGTTAAGCTAGTTTTTTGATGGATTCGTTGGCTTGTTCTAGTTCTTGTTTTTTGTTGTTTTGGTATGTTTTAATGTTGTCAAGTAGGTTGTTGTCGTTGAGGGCTAAGATTTTTGTTACTGCTATTGCGGCTCCTTCGGGTTCGATTGTGACAACTGAGCCGATGCCGCTTGGTACGCGTAGGGATGAGTATATGTCTGTGCCACCGTATTTTTCGCTGTATGGGGGAATGGCGATTACGGGTTTTGTGGTGTTACCGTCTATGAAGGCGCTTAATGCGTTGGAGCGTCCTGCGACAGTAACGTAAATAATTTTTTCGTTTTCGAATTCTTTGAGAATTTCTAACACTGTTAATGGGGTTTTGTGGGCGGATGCAACACGGAATTCGTATGTTACACCGAGAAGTTTAAGATATTTGGCTATTTCACGAGAAAAGTCTAGGTCCCGTTCAGAACCCATGATGATTACTGCTTTACTTGTCATACTTGCTCACTTTAGTGTTGTATTTGTGAAGCAATTAATTAACATACTTGTGTAGTATCAGGCTATGGCAAGAAGCATTAGAACAATATCGTGTCTATGGAAATATTTTAGCAGGGTATAGGCGTGTTTGGGGGTTTAGGTGAAAAAGGGTTTTGGTCTAGAAACATTTTTTAAACTAACAAGAGTCAGCAGGTGGATAAGAGTTATTTGCTTATGCGTACAACAAAGTTTGGTCCTAAATGTATTTTTTTGGATTTAGATGGGACAATAGTTGATTCTCGTCAGGCATGTATTGAAGCGGCGCGAATTGGTTTTCAGGCGATAGGGCAAGAATTGTTAGATGTTAGGATTGCGTTTGAAATTCCTAAGCATATGGAGCAGGGGTTAGCTCTTGATGATCTGGTTTGTGGGGATCTAGACAAGTTTAAACCGATTTATCTTCAAGCGTATCATGCGCTTACTGAGGGGAAAACAAAGCTTTTGCCTAATGTTTTAAAAACAATTGAGGTTCTCTCGTTGAAGGCTAAGCTTGCGTTGATAACTATGCGTCATGTTCCAAATCAGAGTGTTATAAGAGAGTTAGATTGTTTTGGTATAGGTAGATATTTTTCAAGTGTTATGACGGGGCTTGATACTTTAAATCCTAAGCCGTCGCCTGAAGCGATATTTAGATGTATTGAGAAATTTAATGTAGAAATTGTTGATTGTTTAATTGCAGGTGATTCGGTAAGTGATATTAGGACTGGTAAAGCGGCAGGGATAAAAACTGTTGGTTTGTTGTCAGGTTTGTATTCTTATGAAGAGCTTGTTAAAGAGGAGCCGGACTTGATTTTGTTTGATCTTACAAAACTTCCCAGTGCGATATACTAGTTTAGGGGGTATTTCAAGTTTTAAGATACTGTAGTAACGTGTCTAAATCAGGTGTGTAACAAATGTTTAAGAGTTTAATTAGTAGTCTAAATTAGTAACCAACAGATAATGTAGGGAATTCGATGAATTTTATAGAGATGCTGTTAGTGGAGAAATTGGAGTATGCTGATCCATGTTTAGATACTATGGGGTCTGATTACAGAGTTTTTCAGTTAGCATATCAGGACTTCATTAATTATCTCAAGTTTCATTGGAATTTGATTGGAAAAGAGTCAGGTCGTTGGGAACTTGACGAAAAATTTGAGAGCTACTTTCAAAAAGATTCCTCAGAGTTGGAAGTGTTTCTAACTATTTGGGTTAACATGTGGCTTAGAAAATGGAAAGAACGGGTTAAACTGTTAATCGGTAAACAGCAAAGTAAGGAAAAAGTGCCTAAGCAATTAAAAATTGCTGAGTCACACTGGAAAAAAATTGAAATTGAGTGTAAACAAGAATTAATTGAAGTTGTTGTAGGTACATTAATTAAAAATGGCGAAATTTGTGGCACTGAAATAGTAGCAGAAAACTTGTTGAAATGGGAACTTGGAAAGAAAAAACATGCAAAAATGCTTAAGGATAAAAAACATGTTCTTAACATTGTAAACAATGCATTACGTAAAGCTCGTAAAATATCTCAAAACAAGGGACCGTTACTTTTTGTAACAATTGACAAAAAATATTATAGCTCAAAATAAACAGTATTTAAAAAGATATGTTGTGGATGGCTTAGACTACTCTTGCACGTTGCAGAGTCTTTCTTTGCCAATTATAACTACGAAGAGTTGCAGTTGCACCATAACCACATGCGCCACAACGCTTCTTACGTACGTGATAAGCTCGCCTACCACAACGTCTACATCTTATGTGGACAACGCGACCAGCACGTTTGCCCATTGATGGCGTTCCTTTACCCATTCAAATCACCGTGGCGGAGGCGAAATAAGGACTACATTGTCTCCACGGACAATTATTAATCCCAGTTTCAATTGATTTTCTACAACTGTTGTATCTTCGGTTTCTTCTAGAACCAGATTTAAGTGTTGATCGAAACCCTTCAGCTTTCCTCTAAGGCTTTTTCCACCCTTTAATCGTACAAGTACAATTTTGTTGAGGTTCTGTTCAAGGATCTCAGTTGTCATTTCGCTCATATAGAGTCCTCAAGTATCTTTATCTCCCCTATACTTTAACTCTCACAATTTAAACCTATCTCATTTACTCTTTAAAAGCCAGCTACACTTGTCCAGACAAATTTAATGATTGAACCTAATGTGAACAAAAATACTGCCGACAGAGACTAACGCCTCTAAAAAACAGAAAAAAGAAAATGTCGATGCTACAAAAAACAGAAATCAAAACAACTAAACAACCCCAACATACTCCATAGAATATTAATGACCAGTAGTCGTTAAAGGTAGAAGGTAATGTTTAGGTCACGTTAATTCACATGCATTCTTGTTGAGAATAAAGTAGAAACATCACATACCTTCTTATAAACAGACATATATCTTTTTATAAGGAGGAAAACGTGAATGCTGACGATACTTGAACTTATACTCTTTTTTGCAGTGTCCTTTGCATTTAACCTTATACCATTTGCCGGTCCTTCAAACATGATTATTGCTGGAGGCTTCGCATTTAACTCAGGTAACGCTGATTTCACCACAGTTCTAATAATTGGCATCATTGTTGCGTTAGGCGCAACCCTAGCAAAAGGCATCCATTACGGAATCACATTTTTTATCAGCGGACACATAAACGAAAAAAGACGTGCCACCCTTGAGTCTAACGCTGCAAAAATAAAAAAACGGGCTTTTCTGCTGCTTTATTTAGCTGCTGCAACACCCATTCCAGATGAACCAATTGTCTTTACACTTGGTTTAATGAAGTATAACATTACAAAGTTTTTTACTGCATTCTTTTTAGGCAAACTATCCATTGCCATTATGGGTGCATTTGCAGGAGGTAAAATGGGCAACATAGCTTCAGAATGGCTGAGCCCAGAAATGATGACTATATTATCAGTCACTTTAACGGTAGCCTTAACTATAATAATCACAGTGATCCTCCTTAAATTTGATTTAGGCAGACTTACAAAATATTTCACAAGAAAAAAACCAAATTCTAATGTCTATGGAGAAAAATTGGGAAAAATTAATTAAGTAAAGATCTTTACGATATATTAGTAGGTTAATTCATGTCAACTAAGCAAAGGCGTTATGTCCTAAAATCCAAAGAAATAAAACAAATTTTGTTGGGTGCTTCAGAGCAGTTCAAAATGGATCTAGATGCATTATTTGGCAATAAAGCAACCATTGAGATTGTTGAATCTGACAATAGTCAAATTTACACAGTTAACACAAGACCAATAATGTTCAAAATAGCAGAAACTTTTTTGCCGCTTTTGTGTTTTACGGAATTCATAGAGGCGGCTCCAAAGGTAACGGTGGATATGGGTGCAATACCTTTTGTGTGTAAAGGGGCAAATGTTATGGCTCCGGGAATTAGGCGTGTGGAAGGGGAATTTTCCAAAGGGGATCTGTTGGTTGTTAAGGATGAAAAACATGGAAAACCGTTAGCTTTAGGGGAGAGCATGTTTGATGTTGCAACGTTTAGGGAGACAAAAGCGGGTCCGGTAATTAAGACGTTGCATTATGTTAGTGATAAATATTGGAATATGGCTAAGCTGTTTACCACTGGATAACGATTATTATTGTTTGGCCAAGATTTCTTCTCTTTGAAACATTTTTATGCTTAGATAATATATTGCGATGTCAATAGTTGCAAATATTCCGATTAGTATTATTAGCATTAGTGGGCCAAGAAAGATTAAGCCTAATATTTGTGCAAGCATTAAACCTATTACAGGCAGTACCAGTACGATGCTGATTTGTTGTGCTTCTTTGAAGCCTTTAACTTTTGAGGATACCATAATTGTTAGGCCTATGCCGCAGAGGGCAATTACAGGGGTTACTCCAAACATTATAATAAGCCAAGTTATGTTGGGAAGTAGCAACATTCCAAACATGCCAAAGGTCATTACATCAATCATTAGCATATAAACGCCATAAGCAGCAAAGGTTACAGCCATTGCGGGGAGAAAACAAACTAGAACTTTACCAAGCAACAGTTCACTATCACTAATGGGTGTAGCTAAGAGGGCCTCAATTGTTTTTCGTTCTCGCTCACCGGCAAAACTATCAGATCCAATTACGCTTGAAGCCATAATTGGAATTATAAGAAAAATTGGTGCAAACATGTAGACCGACATAATGTACACAATTGAAAAGTTAGGAGGCATGTCGGCAAGCATGTTTTGAATATCCATAGGTAAATTTGGGATTAATTCGTTAAAGTCTTGATTGTTACCTACATTAGCATCTGGAATGTTTCCAACGATACCAATGATTATGGGAAACATTACTGAAAAGATTAACGGCACGATAATTATGGGCATTAGGACTTGTCGGTTGCGTTTTATTTCAAGCCAGTCTTTTTTGAAGACCAACCATGCATTGTGGACATTCATTGTGTTTCTGTTTCTCCTTTTATCAATTTAAGATAAGCGTCTTCAAGGGATGCACGAAAAGTGTTTACTCCAAGAATTTGTCCGTCTGCTTCAACAATTGTTTTTACTATCTCAGGTGTTGCCATACGGATGTCTTTAACACTTATCATCAGAGAAGTTTCCTGTGGCTTTGTGTTGATCTCTTGAACGTGGCTACTATTGTTTAGAGCTTGAAGGATTTTGTTTGTTATCTGTGTTAGATCTATTTGGATAATTGGATGTGTGACAATTTGTTCTCGTAATTCATCGGGTTTACCAATGAGAAGGCAACGACCTTTATTCATCAAAAGTACGCGATTACAAAGTTTTTCAGCATCCTCAAGGTGATGAGTACTTAGAAGAATAGTGCATTTTTCATGTTTGCTTAACTGAGCCATGAGGTCGCGAATTTCTTTTGCCGATTCCGGATCTAAACCAGCTGTGGGTTCGTCTAAAAACAGTACCGAGGGCTTATGTACCGTTGCTCGAATGATTGCCAGTTTTTGTTTCATACCCTTACTAAAGGTACCTGCCTTATCGTTTCGACGATCCCATAAATTGAAAAACTCTAATAACTCTTGAATCCGTTTTTGACGATCAGCAGGGTCAGCTATGCCATAAGCTTGTGCAAAAAAATCCATATTTTCATAAGCGGTCAAATTTTCATATAAACTGGGGTTTTCAGTAAGTATACCTACGGATTGACGAACTTGTATGGGATTTTTTTGGATATTATACCCTGCAACAGTAGCTGTACCATGAGTAGGCGAAATTAAACAGGCAAGCATACGGATAGTAGTAGTTTTTCCAGCACCATTTGGACCAAGAAAACCAAATACCTCCCCCTTACCTATTTTAAACGTAACATCATCTACAGCTGTTAACTGACCATACTTACGAGACAGATTTACTGTTTCAATCACGCCTTTCACTCCACACACTTTTCAATATAACAACAAAGACTATTTAAAGCCATGTTAAATGGCTCTATGAAAACAAAATAAAGCTGACAAAAAATAAAGTAACACCATACATTTTAACAAGTTAACTTGAGAAGAGAGGAGAAAATAGTTTGTATACAAGTTTACCAGTAAAAGAACCTTAAAGGTAGTTAGTTGCATATTTTTTTGCAGATTTTGTGTTCAACTGTATAGGCGAGTTTTTTTAAAAGAGCGCAGTTAACCAGAGTGCTAAGGTGTTTGTATAAGCTAACGTATTTGGGCTCGATAAGTTTTTATTAGCGTTTGAATTACTTGCCCGTATATCAAAGGATGATTCAAGAATGACCTTTCAAAAGGGAGATTTCATACTAATCAATTATACTGGAAAAGTCAAGGAAACAAATGAAGTTTTTGACACAACGTATGAAGAAGTATCAAAAGATGAACGCCTTCACAAAGAAGGAGACGTATACGAACCTAAACTTGTTGTTATAGGCGAAGGTTGGGTTCTAAAAGCTCTAGATGATGCACTCTTAGACATAGAGATAGAAAAAGCATCAACAGTAGAAATTCCAGCAGACAAAGCATTTGGTCAAAGAGACCCAGAAAAAATTAAACGCGTCCCTCTACGCCAATTATTAGCAAGAGAAATCAACCCAATCATTGGAGCACGTATTGAATACCAAGGCAAAATGGCCACTGTCCGCTCCATCGGCGCAGGAAGAGTCCTACTTGACTTCAACCCACCCCTATCTGGCAGAACACTTATTTACGAAGTTACAACCCAAAAGAAACTGGAAAGCAACGAAGAAAAAATCCTCGCCCTCATACACAGACGAGTTCCAGTTGTTGAAGAAGAAAAATTCAAAGTCACAATTCAAAACAGCGACCTAACAATCGACATGCCCGAAGACACCTTCTACGTTGAAGGCATACAAATCGCAAAACGCGGCATCGCAATGGACATACAAAAATATTTACCAGACCTCACACAAACACAATTCATCGAAACCTTCAAAGCAGAACCAAAACCAGTAATCACAAACACACCAACACTAACAACAGCACCAGCCCTTATTACAACAGAAGAAACAGAAACAACAACAGAACCAGAACTAACTGAAGAAACACCAGAAACAACACCAACAACAGAAGAAACAGAAACAACAACATAAACGATTCAATAACGTTTAACACATCTTTTCTTTACCTTTTTAATATTTAGCTATGTTTTCAAGTTGGCAAATCAATTACCAACTATGAAAAATTATTTTTATGAAAAATAAATGTTATTCTACGGAACAGCAACCATGATTTTTTGTGTGAGGGGGTTAATCGATGATTTTTGTTTTTTTGGCGATTGTTTGACATGTTTCATAGTTAAGGTGTTGTTGTTTGTGCAGAATTGTGTAGCGTTCGGGGCGTATGGTTGGAGCTAATTCTATTGCTTTGATTATGTTTTCGTCTTTTATGCCTAATTCTTTGGCTGTTGTAGGTGCGCCTATTTGTTTTAGGGTATCTCTGATTTGTTGCCAGTTTGTTCCGTGTAGGAAAGCTGATATTATTGTTCCGATGCCTACTTGTTCTCCATGCATGGCACGGTTGGGGTTGATTATGTCTAAGGCGTGGCTAAACATGTGTTCAGAGCCGCTGCAGGGTCTGCTGCTTCCTGCTATGCTCATAGCAACTCCGCAGCTAATTAGAGCTTCAAGTAAAATGCGTAAGCCGCCAATGTTTTCGGGTTGGATTGAAGAAGCGTTGGCGGTAATTAATTGTGCGCTCATTAGGGCTAGGCTTGCAGCGTATTCGCCATAGTATTCATTTTTTTCTTTGTGTGCGAGTTCCCAGTCTTTTACAGAGGTGAATTTGGCAATTACGTCTCCGCAGCCGCTTATGACTGAACGCCAGGGGGCTGATGAGATGATGTCTATGTCTGCGATTATTGCAAGGGGTGCTTGAGATAGTATAGAGTAGGGCTTGTCTATGTCTTTTAGGGAGGCTAAGGGGCTGGCGATTCCGTCGTGAGAGACTATTGTGGGGATACTTATGAAGGGGATGTTTTGTTTGCCGCTGTTAACTTTGGTGGCGTCAATTATTGTTCCGCCTCCGATGCCGATGAGTATTTGGGGTTTGAGGTTTGTGATTTGTTTTTCGATTGTTTCGAGGTCTTTTGGTGTTGTTGTTTCGACTAGTAAGCCGTGGGGGTTCATTCCTGCTTGTTCGAGTAGGTCATAGACTTTTTTGCCGGCTATTTCATAGCTTTTTGTGCCGGAAATTATTAGGGCGGTTTCTTTTAGGTTTAGGCGTTTTGTGACTTCGGTGATTCTGTTTAGAACTCCGTTTCCGACGATTACTTCGCGTGGGAGTTGCATGTAATGGTAAGGTATTGTCAAGTTTGTTCACGCCATGTTTTAAGTCAATATGAAATCGGGTTTTAGGTGTTTAAACTTTTTTGATTTAGAAGCATATTGATAAGAGCATGTTGTCTAATTGGGGGTACCATAATATTAATTAGTCTGCCAGAAAGATATCATCATGCTACTTCCTACGGAATAATATCCATTGTAAGTCAATTTTAGGGAGAAGATAAAATCTATGTCATCACAAAATAATGTTGCTAGTGAATTAGTCCTTAAAGGGACAACAACCATAGGTGTCGTTTGTACCGATGGGGTAATTCTTGCGTCAGATACTAGGGTAACTATGGGGTATTATATTGCCCACAAATTTGGAAAGAAAGTTTACAAAGTTGACGATCATTTAGGAATGACTATTGCAGGAACAGTTGCGGATGCGCAAAAAGTTGTTGATATATTAACAGCAAATGCAAAGCTTTACAAGATAAACATGAATCGTCCAATGCCAGTTAGTTCTGCAGCTCGGTTGGTTGCAAGTATTTTGTTTAACAATCGATATGTGCCTTTATCGACTCAAGTTCTAGTTGGGGGTGTTGATGAAACTGGGCCACATGTTTTCAATTTAGATCCTTATGGTAGTTTGATGGAAGAAAAATCTGTGTCAACAGGTTCAGGTTCACCTGTGGCTTATGGTATATTGGAAGATAAGTATCGTGAAGGTTTGACGATTAAGGAAGTGTTGCCTACGATTGCTAAAGCAGTTAATGCTGCTATGAAACGTGATGTTGCAAGTGGTAACAGTTACAATATTACTGTAATTGATGCTAACGGATACAAGGAGCTTACAGAGCAAGAGAAAAGTGAGTTACTTGTAAATAGGGGAAGTTAAAAGTTGGTGAGAACGCAACAAGATAAAGATAAGGTGGAAATAACTCAGTATATTTTGCAACATGTTCCAAGGGAGGCAGAGGTTACTCGAATTGAATATGAGGGGCCGATGCTTGCGATTTATACAAAAAAGCCTGAACTGTTAGTTGATCAGAGCAGTGTAATTGCTGAGATAGTAAGTGTTATTCGTAAGAGAATTGTCATACGACCTGATCCTTCAGTGCGTTTACCTGAAGGAGAAGCAGAAAAAATTGCACGGGAATTAATCGCTCCAGAAGCAGAAATTTCGGACATCAATTTTGATCCCAGCTTGGGAGAAATTATTATTGAGACAAAAAAACCAGGGTTGGTCATAGGTAGAAATGGTGCAGTATTACAAGAAATTATAAAGAAAACAAAATGGCGTCCACATGTTTTACGAAGTCCGCCTATTAAATCGAAAATTGTTACCCATATGCGGCAGTATTTACATTCAGAAAGTAAAGAAAGGGAGAGAATTCTTCGCACCGTGGGTGAACGTATTTTTCGGCCAAAAACGTATGATGTTGGAGATATACGTATAACTGCGTTAGGCGGCGCGCAAGAAGTTGGTCGTTCAGCGTTTTTAGTTAAAACTCGAGAAAGCAGTGTGCTTTTAGACTGTGGCATTAATCCGGGTTCTAACAGGCCCTTTGAGTCATTTCCAAGATTTGATTCACCGGAATTTCAAATTGACAACCTTGACGCTGTAGTTATCAGCCATGCACATCTTGATCATTGTGGTCTTGTGCCATTTCTTTACAAGTACGGTTACGATGGTCCACTATACTGTTCAGCACCAACATCAAACTTGATGACAATGCTTCAGATGGACTATTTAGATGTCGCCAGCAAACAAGGAATCACTCCCTTCTATGATCAAAAAGACGTACGAGAATGTGTTCTTCACACAATACCATTGCGCTTTGGTGTTGTCACAGACATTGCACCAGACATCCGTTTAACATTACACAATTCAGGACACATTTTAGGGTCTTCAATGATTCATTTACATATAGGAGAAGGTTTGCACAACGTTGTTTATACAGGGGACTACAAATTTGGCAGAACTATGCTTTTGGAAGCGGCAACAACAGAGTTTCCACGTATAGAAACAGTTATCACTGAATCCACTTATGGTGGTCCTGACGATTTCATGCCTTCACGTGTAGAAGCAGAAGAGCACTTAACAAATATAATTAACCAAACACTGGAACGTAAAGGTAAAGTGTTAATTCCAGTTCCCGCAGTGGGCAGAGCACAAGAAATAATGCTAATTATCGACGGATACATGAAAAGAGGGCTTATGAAAGAAGCGCCGGTCTTTATTGAAGGCATGATTAGTGAAGCAACAGCCATACACACTGCTTATCCTGAATATCTTGGCAGGGAAGTACGGCATAGTATTTTGCATGAAGAGGTTAATCCATTTCAGTCAGACTATTTCACAATTGTGGAACACCCAAGTGTACGTCAAGGCATCATAGATGGGGAACCATGTATTGTTCTTGCAACATCAGGTATGCTTGAAGGGGGTCCAGTAATTGAATACTTTAAAAATTGGGCAAATGATGAACGTAATACAATCATCTTTGTAAGCTACCAAATTGAAGGCACCATGGGCAAACGTGTTCAAAAAGGTGTAAATGAAGTAACAATGATGGACAACGAAGGCAGAATGGCTGCGCTTCAAGTAAAAATGCAGACTGAAACAATTAATGGTTTTTCAGGGCACTCTGACAAACGGCAACTGGTGAATTATATAACGCATCTAAAGCCAAAACCAGAACGGGTCTTTGTTGTTCACGGTGAAAAACAAAAGTCCATAGGTTTTGCAAATTTCCTGGTAGGCAAAGCAGACGTTAACACTATAGTTCCAGGCGTACTGGAAACATTTAGGCTACTGTAGTAGCAGTAGCAGATAATGCCTTATTTTTTGATGGCGTTTTTTCACGCCATATTCTTATATTTTTTGGGCAGATAACAACGCGTTCTTCACCCAGACGGGCAATGTCGCCACCGATAGATTCAGTAAAAGAATAGAGCTCGTTTACCGCGTTTTTTACGGATTCAACGCTTTTGCTTGCAAGAGGGGTAATGCGTAAAATCAAAATATTGCCGTTTTGAATTTCAGTTTTTATATCCACTAGATCGGATAAGTCACGAAGAGGTATAGCTTTAAGGTATGTTTTACATACGGCATCAATTAAATTTGGAGGTTCAAGTTCAGTTGGTTCAACAAGGGTTGTCTCAGGTGAGCTAGATACATCCATTATAGGCGGGTTTTCTATGAGAAGGGTCTGTTGGGTTTCTTTGGACGTTTGTTCTTCAATTTGAGTCTCTTTGGTTGTCTTTTCTGTTTGTTCAAAGGGGACTTTTGGAACATCTTTGGCTGTTTGCTCTTGGGGGTCTTGCTTTTTTTGTTTGTTAAATAGTCCAAAGGATGGCATAACTTGTCTCATTTAAACAGTATAAGTTTTGCTACAGTTAAGCGTTTCTTAAGTTCAAGTCTGAAAAAAACGGGTATAGCAGGGGCTAAAGGAACAATTACTTAAAACGTCAATTACAACTCTGTATTTCAAAAATTCAATAACTACATACCTGAAAAATATGAATAACAAAAGTGGATTTGGAGGAAAGCTGGGTCTATGAATTGTTTTTGGGGATAATAGAGTGGGGGAGTTCTGTTGAGTCTTTAACAAATATTGCGCCGTGTTCTTTGAGTTGTTGCATTAAACTGATGGCTTTTCCATGTGTAAAGTCTCGTTCGATTATGGGAGTTTCGTCTATGACATATGTGGGGATTCCGTATTTAGTTGCTTCTATAGCGGCTTCCAAGTTTTTGATGTTGCCTAAACCAAAGGGAACAGCTGTTAGAATGACCATGTTGGCGTTTTTTATCATTGCCAAGTTAGCTTCATGGGCTTTATCGGTTATAGCTGAGAAGGGGGGGTCAGAGAGAGAAAGTAGTTTTAGTAATTCGCAGGTTTCAAAGTCAGAGTCTGCAACGTTTAAGACTCCGGCGGAGACATTGTAGCCTTCATCGCGGAGTGTTTTAAGTAGGGTGGTTCCGGTTCCGGCTCCGCAGATTACGTGAATGGAAGAGTTTTTTTCTTCAGAGAGTTTTTTAGGTGAAAGGGGTATGACGTAGGGTGCGTTTGTTATAGGGTTTTTGCGGATGATGGAGTCAACGCCGAAGACGCTTAGAATGTTTTCAGGGGTCATGACTTCTTCAACTGAGCCAAGAGCAAATATTGTGTTGTCTTTGAGTAGTAGAATGGTGTCGCAGTATCGGCTGGCCATGTTGAGGTCGTGGATAACAGCAAGTACGGCCAAGTTGTTTTTGGTGCATAGTGTTTTGACTAGGTCCATGAGTTCTATTTGGTTGATTATGTCAAGGTGGCTCATGGGTTCATCTAGGAGGAGGATTTTTGGTTCTTGGGCTAGGGCGCGTGCGATGATTACGCGTTGGGCTTCGCCGCCGCTTAATTCGTTGATGGGTCGTTCTGCAAGGGTCCAGGTGTTGGTTAGTTCCATGGCGTTTTTGGCTATTTCTACGTCTTTTGAGCTTTCCATTTGGAAGTCGCCTAGGTGGGGATTGCGACCCATTAGGACTACGTCCATGGCGGAAAAGTTGAAGCCGACGTCGTTGTATTGGGGGACAACGGCCATTTTTTGGGCTACTTGTTTGGGTTTTAGTGTGTAAATGTTTTCTTTGTCAATTAGTATGGAGCCGTTGTGTGGTTTGAGTACGCGGCTTATGCTTTTTAGGAGTGTGGTTTTTCCGGAACCGTTTGGGCCTAAAATTCCTATGAAGCATCCGGGTTTGACATTTAGGTTGATGTTGGATAGGATTTTGGTTGAGCCGTAGCGGCATTCTATTCCATTTACGTTTAATGTAACCATCCTTTTTCTTCTACATCCTGTATTTTTGTCTGCTTCTACGGAGAAGAAACACTAGGAAGGGTCCTCCTGCGAGGGCAGTTATTATGCCAACAGGAACTTCTGTTGCGCCGCCGATGGATCGGGCAATGTTGTCGCATATTATTAGGTATATGGCGCCTAGAAGGGCTGAGGTGGGTATGAGTAGTCGGTGATCTGGTCCTACTATGAGTCTTGTTATGTGTGGAATCATTAAGCCTACAAAGCCAATTAAGCCGCTGATGGAGACTGCTGCGGCGGTCATAATAGATCCTAGGACTAGGAGAATTTTTTTTGTTCGGCTGGTATTTACGCCTAAATGTTGTGCTGTGTCTTCGCCAAGGGAGATCATGTTTAGATCGCGTGCATAGAAATATGATAAGGCGATGCCTGCTACGATAAATGGTAGAACTGCCCACCAGTTGGCCCATCCGACGTTTGTTATGCTGCCAATTTGCCAGTTAACTAGTTGGCTAAGTTTGTGGTCTGTTGTTATGAATTGCATAGCTTGAAAGATTGCTGCTAAAAAGATGCTTACGGCTATGCCTGTTAGTAGTAGAGACATTTCAGGGACTCTTGTGCCTACTTTTGAAATGCTATATACGAAAAAGATTGTTGCAAGAGCTGTTAGAAAAGCTGCTATGGGTACTATGGGGAATCCGAAAAAGTTTATGCCGGTTCCCCAAAGTATGGCAATGCCTACGCCTACGGAAGCTCCTGCAGATACGCCTAAAACGTAGGGGTCAGCCATGGGGTTTCTAAAAACGCCTTGGAAGAGTGTGCCTGAAGCGGATAGTGCGGCACCGATAATTAATGCTGCAAGTATACGGGGTAAACGGATGTCAAGAATTATGGCTTGGTTAGCTAATTGTTCGCGTGTAAAAGCGGTTGTATCGATAAGATTGTTTACATAGGGTATTCGGGTGCCAAAAAAGGTCAAAATATCTGAGTAGGATATGAATGTGTAGCCGATGTTTAGAGAGACAATTATTGTAACAATAAGGGAGGCTATAAGTCCTGCTATAACTAGTTTCCAACGTTTTGCTCGTTGGCTGTAAACTTTTTCTGTACGCTGAGAATTATTGCATGTGTCTACAGTATTGTTATTGTTGTTATTGTTCAATGTTTGTCACTCAATAAAAAGGAGGGTTATGGGAAGAGTTCTGGGTATAGGTGTGTTGCGATTGTTTGTACTTGGTCGGCTACTCGTATGCCGGCTTGGTTGAATAGGTCTGCGTCTAGGATGTATATGTGGTTGTTTTTTACGGCGTTTATTGTGTTCCATCCGGGTCTATTTTTGACTGCGTTAACGCTTCCATAGGATGGTGCTCCGCCCATGTCTGTTGGAAGGAGTATGATGTCGGGGTTGTTTGTTATGATGACTTCTAAACTGGTGGTGGGGTATTCTTCAGCTGAATGACTAAATAGGTTAATGCCGCCTGCTTTGTCTATGACATCATTTATCCAGGATTTTGAGCCAACGGTCATAAAGCCTGCAGTAGAACTCCAGATTTCACAGTAAACAGTTGGTTTTTGGGTAATGTCGGCATTGTTTATGGTGGCAACTACATTGTTAATTTGGTTGGTTAGTTTGTTTACTAATGCGTTTGCATTGTTTTCTGCGCCTGTTGCTTTTCCGATTAATTTTATAGTTTGGTAAATTTCATCGATGCTTTGGGGACCTACCACTATAACGTTTAAGCCAAGATTTCTCATGTTGGGAAGCATGGCACTGTTAATATCTGTTGTAAATATGACATCAGGATGCAGAGAAATTATTGTTTCTAGGTTTGGTGTTGAAAATCCGCCGACACAGGTCATGTTACCTTCAGCAAACCATGCAGAGAAGTCATAAGGTGAATCATCATATTCAGTTAAACCCACCACTTTGTCACCTACACCAATCTCAAAAAGGATAGGTGTAACACTTGGTGCAATAGAGATTATACGCTCAGGAACAGTCTTTAACGTCGTTTGATAACCTTGACTATCAATTATAGTTATACCGTCACGAGATTGTTGAGAATTTTGAGATAAATATACAACAAAAGTTGCAGACACCGCAATTATCACAATTAACGCAAGTGCTATTATGAGTTTAGTCTTTTCCAATTTTCTAATACGCCCTTCTTTTTAATTTTCGCTTTTTTCTATATAGTTTCTTGTTAATCTCACTTATTAGGTTTAGTTAAGCAGAGCTAAATAAAGGTTGAATTCTTACATCAGCAACATCAGCAAATTGTTTTCCAAAATAACAAATCAACGCTTTACGTCAGTATCAAAGTAGGAATTCAACTGATGGTATACAGGTATACAAGAGTTTGATTTGTCATTATTGAAATCTCCAACCAGGCTTAAGAGGCATGTTTTCTATTAGCTGTGAAATAGTAAATGAGTGAAAGATTCATAGGTAAGAGATGTTTAGAAGGTGACGGAGAGGCAGAAGTGTTGTCGGTGTTTAAGGAGAAGAAAATATCGTTAGAGTTAGAGGGGTTGGATGTAAAAATTGTATATCACACCTATGAGGGCGTGGAAACTAATACGTTGCTTGTGGGTTTTTCAGAAAAACGAAGAGTCCTCTCAACAGTAGATGGTTATAGAAGAGTTAGTTATGTAGGTAACAGTTACATACCGTCTGAAATTGAAAATAAAATAATGACTAAAAAGACCTACAAACAGTATGAGAAGGGTTTGCCGTTAACTTTTGGGGTTAAACCAAGTCAGATCACATTTATGGGCACTGGTGTAGATATGGATAAACATGCAGTATGTCAAAAAAACTATGAAGACCTAAAAGTTTGCTGCATAGCCACAGGAGGCGCTAAAAACAATGCCTTACGCATGGGTGTAGACTCAGGCGACTGGATAGAAACAAGAACAGGATTTAAACTATCAACCGGCACCATAAACATACTACTACTCACAAACGCTGTCTTAACTGCAGGCGCCATGGCAAGAGCCATAATTACAGCCACAGAAGCAAAAACAGCCGCGCTTCAAGACCTAAACTACACAAGCACCCCCACCCCACACGTCCAAGCAACAGGCACCGGAACAGACACCATGATAATTGTCTCAAACACCAACAAACAACAAAACACAATACACCACACAGGCGGACACACAAAAATAGGCGAACTAATAGCAAAAACAACAAAAACCGCCGTAACCCAAGCCCTAAAAAACTATGACGGAGAAAAATAAAACCCTCCAACACTTTTCACAACTCCAACTTGGATTGTGCCAAATACTTAATTTTAAGAGCAGAAGTACATTTGCTTTTTAGCGAACGTGACCAAGACTTTATTTTTCATAGGCAATATTGTTGTAAATATTAAAGTTTCAATACCCATTAAACCATGTAGTTGTGGAAAGTGAATAAGCTCAAAACATGGCTGTTTTGGTTATTTGGGTTTGGAGGTTGTTTATTTGACAGAAAAAATAAGATGTTTTCATCGTTTCATGGAGCGAGTGATTGTTTGTGTACCAAGTTTTTTTGATTTAAGCCAAAGGAGCAGATAAAAAGTTAAAACCAATTTATGCTACGTGACGAGAAAGGTTCACAAAAGAAAAACACACCAAATATCTACACCCATTATCCAATTGTTTTGTCAAAACCAAAAACACTATTCTTTAACTGCTACTATTAGTAGAAAACATAAACCAAAAGAAACCCTGTGCAAATATTTTTTGTCCAAAGCCAGTAAACCAAAGTTTTTATAGATGTAAAAGTGTTTATTGTCCTATCAGAGGTTGACCAGAGGAAGTACTTATGGGGAAAGTAGTCTCCATTAAAGACATGCCCAAAAATTTGAAGATACAGTTAGTTAGGGAATTGGGTTATAATTCTGATGGCACCTATGTTACTGATTTAGAGGGCACCCCAGTTCTTGACAAGTATACTAATGAGCCTGTTCAAATAGATAACATGGCAATCCTGCCAGGTAGCACCATTATTATCGATGATAATCCGCTAAGTGTCCTGTTATATTTGGATGAGTATGAGAATGAGCGATGACCCCTTAGCCAGTGTTGTAAAGGGCGCGGTTTCATCGGTTATTGAGTGGACTGAAGAGAAAGTAAAAGCCCTTATTGCAGAAATTCGCGATGGCGATCTAAAAGTTGTCAATGATGTTGATACTTATCAAGTAATGAAAGAGCAAAAAAAAGTCTCCTGAATTAAATCTTTTTACCAAGTATATTTACGATGATACATTATGTAAACTATTTCAGATAGGGCTGTCTCTTAGAGCGTTAGAAAGAAATGTTTCAAAAAGAGATGCACTAAGAACAAGAACAGTAAAATTGTATGGTACCATTGGGTTGCACATTGCTGAATTTATTCAAAACGGATTTTTCATAAAATATTTAGACACAATTATTACACGAGAAAAAACAGAAACAGGTATCAGAAATGAGTTAATGGAGTTTTTCAAAAATTTTGAAAAAACAGTTACATTCATAAAAGAAGCAGACAACATTGAGAAAAAAGCACGTGAAATATCAACAAGAATAATTAGCAACTTACCAAGAACCTACATCATATTTAGTAGCGTTACGGCTACAAAAACATGCACTAAAGTAAAAGAACAAGTCATGACAGAAATTAATGGCTACACATTTGAAGTATACAAAACTCCCGTGAAAAAAGTCTATTTTCTAAGTAAAGAAGAATAACCACTCAACCCCAATCAACAATTTTTATCGGCAACACTGATGCTCAACAAGAATTTGACACTGATACTATCGAGTTCCGTCGCTTTGGCAACGGCAACCAATTTATTCCTATTGGTATTGGGGGTTACTTGATTCGTATGTATTCAACTCTCAGTGAAAAGGTCGTTAGAATTTAAATTCTAATGCCGTTTTTACTCAACAAACAGGGCTGTATACACAGGTTCACGCATAGTCACTCTAATAAAAACACACAAGCTGAACACATACGAAAAAATGTACACAATAAAAATGTCACAAACGATAAAACTACAATCATATAAACAACAATGGCGCTTCTTCAACACAATACGTTAGTAGATAATCACACCCTTATCTGAGTAAAAAGATAAGTTTAGTTGGTGGTGGTGTAAATGTTAGTGTGTGCCGTGACATTTACAGTTGGCAGTATTGCAATGACCGTGGCAATGACAGTTGCCCGTTTCAGAATGACTGCTGCATGAATCATCACAAGGATTACATTCACACTCATCTATACTTTTGTGACAATGACAATCATATTCACACCCACAACTACCATCAGGATGATCATGCCCTGAATTGTTATTGTTATAGTTGACAAGTATTATTCCCAACGTAACTGCAGTGATGACAAGTATGGCTAATGCTGTGATATAGATTGCTTTTTTATTTGATTTACGCGCTTTCCTTTTTTTCACAATCCTTTCTCCCACTAGTATTGTTAATGCATTTTTATTGTGTAAGTTATGTTGGAGCCTAAAATGCAAAACCCTTTCTAAGAAAAATAAATAGTTTGCTTCTTTAAAAAAGTATAGTATTCCCAAATTTTTGTTTTTCCAAATGATTTGAATTTAAGGAAATTACAAAGAATGTAGTAAGGGTTTTATCATGAAAGTATTTTGTCCTACGTGTAACAAACAAGGGTTTCTACCACAAAGAGGTAACAGCAAAAGAATAAAACATTACATAGGATACAAAGACTGTAAAAGACTATGCACATGTTGTAAAATGGAACTCAAGGGAGATAGAGCAATGGAAGTAAAAACTCTCAAATTGAGTTTTAAAAATGGTTTGATGGCGGGTCGTGAGGGATTTGAACCCTCGACTTCCAGCTTAGAAGGCTGGCGCTCTATCCGTGCTGAGCTAACAACCCATGTTGAAGATAAAGGTAGGCTTTCATGTTTTAAGCCTTACTATGATAAAAGGCTGATTAAGACTTTAAACCAAGATTATCATCTTGGGTTGTTGTAGAGGAACATATCGTCTGTTTTTGTTAGCGTATGGGTTAAGTTTGATGTTTTTCTTGTTTGGTTTTTTATGTTTTAATTGGTTTTTTGTGGGGTGGTTGTGTTTTTGGGGGTGGGGTGGTATGGGTGTTTTTTTGGTTTTTTGTAGATATGTTATTATTTTTCGTTTTTAGAGTTGTTTTTTATGTCTCGTGTTAAGGCCGTTTCGTTGTTTTCGGGTGGTTTAGATAGTATTCTTGCGACGCAGCTTGTTTTAAGTCAAGGTATAGAGGTTATTGCGTTTAATGTAAAGACTCCTTTTTTTGGTGCGCCTAAGAAGGACGGGGGGTTGAGTGAAGCGGAGGTGGCGGTAAGGCAGTTAAATATTCCTTTAAAGGTTGTTGCTGTTGATAAAGAGTATATTCGTATGCTTAGAAATCCGAAGCATGGGTATGGTAGAAATATTAATCCGTGTATTGATTGTAAGATTTTTATTTTGAAGCAGGCGGTCAAGTTTGCAAGGGAGGTTGGGGCGGATTTTTTGTTTACGGGGGAGGTGTTGGGGGAGCGTCCGATGTCTCAGCATAGTCCGGCTCTTAGGACTATTGAGGTTGAGGCGGGTTTGAAGGGTAAGTTGTTGCGGCCTCTTTCGGCAAAGTTGTTGCCTGAAACTGTTGCAGAGCAGAGGGGGCTTGTTGATAGAAGCAAGTTGGGGGCTATTTCGGGTCGTTCTCGTAAGCCGCAGTTTCAGTTGGCTAAAGAGTTTGGTATTACAACGTATCCTTCGCCTGCGGGGGGTTGTTTGTTGACTTGTGAGGAATATTCTAAGAAGCTTTGTGATTTGTTTGAGCATAAAAGAAATGTTTCGGGGTCTGATGCGGTGTTGTTGCGGTTTGGTAGGCATTTTCGGGTGGGTAAGAACAAGATTATTGTTGGGCGTAATGAGGTGGAGAATAGTATGTTAAGGTCGCTTAAGGGTAAGTTGGATTATTATTTTGAGTTGCCGGATGTTGTGGGTCCTATTACGTTGTTGCAGGGGGTTAAAACTAGAGAGGCAATTCGTATGGCAGCTCGGTTTACAGTGTTTTATTCAGATGTTAATAAGCAGGGTAAATTAGAGAAAGTTAAAGTAGGCTATGGCAGAGACACTCTTGATAGGGTGGTAAGGGTTGTTAGTCTTAGTCGAGGGGAAGTAGATGTGTTGCGAGTGGGAGAAAAAAAGCCCGCTTTAGTTGTTGAATAGGTCTATGTTATTTTTTCGAGGTCTAGGATAAAGTTTTCAAAGATTTTTAGGCCGTCATTCCAAAATGTTGGTGTTTGGGGGTTTAATTGTAGGGTTTGGGCGATTTCTAAGGGGGAGAGGCTGCCGCCTGTGGAGAGGGCTTGTTTGAGTTTGGGTGCAAAGAGTTTGTTGCCTTCGTTTAAGTATTGTTTGTATAGGGAGAAGACAAACATTTGGGCGTAAACGTAGGGGTAATTGTAGAAGCGATAGTTTGCCATGTAATAGTGGGGTTTCATGGTCCATTCAGCGTCCATTTCGGGGAACCATGCAATATCGTTGCCGAAAATGCGGTTTCGGGCTTTAACCCAGTGGTTGCAGATGGTTTGATAGTTTAAAAATTCGTCTTGTTCAACAGACTGGTAGAGGGCTTGTTCAAACCATACACGGGCGGTAACTTGAAACGTTGTCATGCCGGCTTCATCTAAAATCAGACATAACACTGCAAGGCGTTGGGCGTTAGATTTTGCTTCTGCTAAAAGTAAATCTGCTAAGAGTAACTCACCAAATATGGAGGCTGTTTCAGCTACAATGGAGGGTACGCTAATGTTTAGAGGGGTTTGACAACGTTGCATGTACCAGTCATGGGTTGCATGGCCTAATTCATGGGCTAAAGTAAACACATCACTTAAAGTGCCATTAAAACTCTGCAAGATATAGGCAGATTTGCCGTTGTAAAAACTTGCACAAAACGCGCCATTACGCTTCCCAAACCGTGGCGCAGCATCAATATGACGTTTAACAAACATTTCCTCAACAGCTTTTGCATAGTCAAGATCAAAACGACGACAGGCACGAATTATAAGGTCTTGGGCTTGATTAAAAGTAAATTTAAAATCAGACCCCCCGGGCAAAGGTGCAACAATATCATGATTCCCCAAAACAGACAACCCCATAAGCTTAGCCTTAAGCCTAAGATATTTACGATACGTTTTCGCACCCTGCTCAACACTCTTAAGCAAATTATCAACTATTGATTGCTCCGTATCATTATTAATCAAACTAGCCTCCATAGGAGTTTGATATTTCCTACGTTTAGAAACGGTAACCCAATCATTACAAATATTTCGAAGCGCAGAAGAAAAAATTTCACCCTCCCTACCTAACAACCCATAAATAGAACGATACGCAGACTCACGCGTACCACGATCAGAATGACAAAGCAACCCATTAGCTTCACCATAACTAAGAAAACGCTTCTCACCCACAACAAAAACCTCAAAAACACGCGTATTTAACCATTTACTTTGCAACTCTTCCCAAGCATTAACACCAAACTGATCCTTCTCAATAACAAGCTGCTCTTCAACCTCAGACAACTGATGCACCACACGCCTATAAACACGCTCAAGCACATGACGATAATTAACCAAAACAGGATCACAAATAAAATCAGGCCTACTTTGCAACAAAGCACCTAATTCTAAACGATAAAAAGCAAGCTGCTTACCAATTTGAGCCTCAAGCTTACCAATCCTATCATTTAACACCTGAGCCTCAGGCAAAGTCATATCAGCAGCAAACATTAAACCAGAATAAAGACAAACATTACCAAACTCTTGATTAAACCCCTCAACTTCCTGCAAACACTCAAACAACCCCCCAGGAGTCAAACACAAAATTTTTCCACGATACTTTTTCTCAAAACCAACCGCCAACTCAGTAACTTTAGTAACTGCTTGATTAATTCTAGGATCATTTAAACCCAAAAAAAGTTCAGACAAATCCCATACTACATCTTGCTGCGCACTCAAACCATATTCCTCATAACACACAAGTACAGATTAAAGCTTAAACATTTTTTCCTTTCCATTTTTAATCATTTACCTGATTATTTAAACCATAAAGTTTAAGGGCGAAGCCTTTGTTTAAAGTCCAAGTATTCTAACTTGAGGGTTCACGGTTGAGCACTAATGTCCTAACAATTGAAGAACGAAAAGCAGAAGTTCTCGTTAAACTAAGAAAATACAAACTTGTAGAAAAACAGCCCTACGAAGGCGCATACGCATACATTGTCGATATACCACAAGACAAAGAACAAGCAATCGTATGGTGTATTCTAGGCGAAGCCACCGTCGGCATAGCCGCCATGAACACACTCTACAAAATCATGAAAGAAAAAGAACTAGAACGCGCCATCGTCATAACCGAAGGCCGCTACACACACGCAGTCAAAATAGGCGCAAAAAAGAAAAACGTAGAACTACTACCCAAATCCTTCCCAGTATTCAACATCTTTGAACACGGCTTAGTACCATTCCACGAAATACTAAACGAAAAAGAAAAAAACCAACTCCTCACACAATACAAAGTCCAACCATACCAAATGCCCCAAATAAAATCAGGCGACCCAGCAGTCAAAGTAATCGGCGCAAAACCAGGCGACGTACTAAAAATCACAAGAAAAAGCACAACCGCAGGCGAACACACAACATACCGCTACGTAGTCGAATAAACAACAACCACACCATTATCACCATCAAACACATTTTCTACAAATTTGATACCCTTATTTATTCCATAAATCCTAAACATTAAGAAAACACGAAATAATTACTAAAATCGTAATTTACCTCATCAATCTCACTTGTTATCTATGCCATGGCTGATTGTCATTAGGTGGGTAACTATCTCGAGTACACTTTTTGATCATTAATTTCTTTGTTTAGAAAGAGATTTGTACCTGAGTTTTTGTTGCCAGCTTTGACTACTACATTATTAAAAAAAGAAAAAGTGTATAGATACCGTGTGAATTGCTACTGTTGTTACTTAAGTACTACTATTTGGTAGTCACCATTTGTTGCGTACAGAGTGTATTGGAGCGAGGCGTCCAACTGAGGCGTTAGTACTTGTTTGTAATATACATAAATACACCCGTCATCATAGAGAACTGTTCCAGTATTACCGTAGTATTCATAGTGCATTAGGTGGTCTTTCCATAATTGCATCGGTTGTGAAACTCCTTCACTTTCAAAAGTAGCTCTTAAATAAACGTGTACAAGAGGCATATCTGACAAGGTAAGTTGAGGGACCTCGATTTTCTTCCAATGATATGCAGAATCTACACCCATAAGGGTATCATATTTGATTAGGTCGCCATTTTGTTCTACATCAAATGAACCTGCTAGGACGTATCTTGTGGTGCTTCCATCTTTACCAGCTGATCCTTGTGATCCTGCGGCACCTGTCGGTCCTTGTGAACCTGCTGCCCCAGTATCGCCCTTAGGGCCAGTAGCACCAGTATTTCCAGTTGGTCCTTGTGAACCTGCTGCCCCAGTATCGCCCTTAGGGCCAGTAGCACCAGGCGTACCAGTGATTAGTTGACTTGATGCAACAATGGATATTGTGCTTGCAACAATGATTGCAACCATTATTCCTGCCAAAAAAACAGTTCTTGAAATTAGTTTGTCACTCAATTTGCTCACTTATCAAAATTTAACTCTATTGCACCTAATTAGTTTTAGGGTTAGTTTATTTTTATTTATATCCTGAAATCCCGTAAAATTATATCTATGAGGGGGGCTCAACTCCAAGAGCAGTATAAAGATCTCTTTGCTTCTCAGTCATCTCACCAAAATATGCTGCTTCTCCCGGCAACTGAAACAT
>Ga0123356_10001109_pt1 | contig 29839 bp, 28 predicted proteins | sample TergutEmb28metaG_2_FD_92546 | JGI IMG/M metagenome (GOLD analysis project Ga0123356, IMG submission 92546) | Embiratermes neotenicus P3 segment gut microbial communities from Petit-Saut dam, French Guiana - Emb289 P3 | ecosystem: Host-associated > Arthropoda: Insects > Digestive system > Gut ...
CTGTTGCCTGTTGCCTGTTGCCTGTTGCCTGTTGCCTGTTGCCTGTTGCCTGTTGCCTGTTGCCTGTTGCCTGTTGCCTGTTGCCTGTTGCCTGTTGCCGATCAGTGCTTCAAAATTGCTTTCAGCAATTTTGAAGCTTGGAGTTTTCGAAAAAATAGCGTTTTTTTGCCCAATAAGGGGGACTCTTTTGATCATTATGGGCATTCTATCATCAATTGGGTGAAATTGCAAGTGGAAAACTATATTTTGTAGTGCTTTTGGAATGAAATTTTTTAATGGAAAATGGCTTTCAAAAAACAATAAAAAGTGGTATATTTAATATTAGGAGATGTTAATATGCAAGCAGTACAAACAGCCAGTACCCCTAGTTTTGAAACAGTTTGGGCAGTATTACAGGAAGTAGCAGAACGGCAGAAAGAGACCGACCGTATGCAGAAAGAAACCGACCGTATAGTTAAAAATAACGCCCAGCAAATAGGAAAACTAGGCAAACGTTTCGGTGAAATTGCTGAATATATGATCGCGCCCAATCTTAGAGAAAAATTTAGGGAATTAGGATATGATTTTCCAAAAGCCAATCCAAATTCTGATGTCTCAGATCATAAAAATGATATACACCTTGAAATTGACGTTTTACTTGAAAACGGAGATAAAGCCTTACTTGTTGAAATAAAAACGAAACCTACTACGGAAGATATAAATGATCACATTATACGTCTTGAAAAAATACGTAAATATGCAGATTTACACGATGACAAGCGTTCTTTTCTGGCTGCAATCGCAGGAATTGTTATGACAAACAATGTAAAAGATTATGCGTTAAAACAAGGTTTTTTTGTTATAGAACCTTCTGGAGAAACTTTCAATATTATTCCGCCAAGTAACACTCCAAAAGAATGGTAATTGTTTTATCCATATTTTATTAATTCAAATAAATTCATTTTCTCTTATTTTTGTATTTATTTCATGCGGCAGGACGCCGCTTGCGACAATTAATGTGGGGCAAAATATACTTTTAGGAATTTTTGCGTCTTTCGTTTAACTATATTAATGTGAAGTACGAGCGTACACCATATTTATACAAAATATATTATATACTATTCTTTTGTATTTTAAGAAATTATTACATTCTTAAAAATAAAACGTGTATATATTGTAATGAGAAATGATAAAAATACAGCAAGAAATATAATTAGCCAAGGAAATTCGTTAAATTGCTCAAAAAGTACACCAAATAAAAGTTGACCTAATGCATTTGCCAAAAAAGGCATTATTAATAAAATAGACATAACTTTCCCGATTAGTTTAGATGGCGTTTCTCCTTGCACATAAGTAAAAAACTGAATATTGCAAATTGTAGCACATATAAAAGCAAAAGCACTTGATGCAGTTATAACAACATATACCAAAAAGGCAGATGTCTTAAATAAAAATATTATTCCCATTGGCAATACAAATATAAAACAAAATAACAAAAGCAAATAAACTTTTTGTATGGTCAATCGTGTTCCCAAAACCCCTGCCAAAATTCCGCCTAAAAGCCCTCCAACCATCATAATACTACTGCTAATCCCAACCATATCCATTCCCATACCTAAATTTTTTGTGATAAGTATAGGAATTCCAACAATTAACATTGAAGCTATTGTTATAGAAAATACAAATGCTACAATCGCAAATTTTGAAAGTAAAGGTTTTTCCTTAATTGCAAAATTTACAGCTTGAGACATATCATCTTTTATCATTTGAAAAACATTTTCATAACTAACTTGTTTTTTATATGGTATATTAATAAGTAAATCCATTACCGCTGTTATAGCAAAACAAAAAACACTTATTATTAAAATAGGAAATAGACCAAAATTGCCATATAAAATACCTGCGGCGGCTGGTGCGATTAAATTCGATAATGAATTTATTACTGTTACAGCAGAATTGGCGGGAATAAGTTTATCTTGCGGTACAAGTGCCGGAACTTTTGTTTGTTGCTATTTTATAGATATATCAAAAACTATAAATAACCCAGTATGTGTACAGCGGCACGCAGCCTCGCTGCCTGCCGCTGTACGGAGAACGATTAATTATGCTCTTATCATGATTGTACGTTTGATTCGTGTTTAAATTCTTGAATAATCTAATTAAATCCAATAAAATGACTTAGATGGAATCTTTACCCTTCCTGGAAGACATTTACCCTCAAAACCTACTCTACGCCGTAACAATAAGGTCACCAATAGCAAAAGGCTCCATTTTATCACTCCAAATACCCGAATTACCGGATGCTTACACTTTAATAACCGCAAAGGATATTCCAGGCGAAAACAGACTTGAAGATACTAAAATCCCTATACTTGCTGATAAGACCCTTTCTTATATCGGAGAACCCGTAGCTATTCTGCTTGGCCCGGATAAAACAAAACTTACAGAATTATCTGCGAGATGTAAAATTTCGGTAAATGAAGAAACACCGGTTTTCAACTGCGATACAAGCGAAAATACCCAAACCGAAGTAACACGGGAAATAATAATAGGTAATCCGATACAACATTCTGATACATTAAATGAAACAAATGATTCAAAAATCAAGGTTATAACCGGAAACTATTCAACAGGCATTCAGGAACATTGGTACGCGGAACCTGTCGGAGCTGTTACTTCGTATAAAGAGACTTCCAGTTCTGCAAAACTAATTGTAAAAACAGCGACACAATGGCCGTATCATGTAAAACGTTCTGTTACACGCGCGCTGGGAATCGAGCCTTCCAATGTTTCAATAGAACCAACAGCGCTTAGCCTTCACATGGACGGGAAATTATGGTATCCGTCATTAATCGCCTGCCATGCTGCTCTCGGTACATTTATAACTAAAAAACCGGTACGTTTAATTTTAAACAGGGAAGAAGATTTTCTTTATACTACAAAGAGATGCAGTTCAGACATAAATATATCCAGTCAAATCGATGAAAACGGTATTATTCAATCAACAAATATTGATATTAATGTTAACCTTGGTGCATATGCGGTTAACGCAAATGAAATATTGGATCAAATATGCCTTGGTTCTCTTGGTTTATATAGATTTAACAACTTAAAACTATCCGCCAGGGTAAATATAACAAATATTCCGCCGCAAGGTCCATTTTCCGGTTTTGGTTTGGCGCAGGGTCTTTTTGCTATTGAACGCCATGTTTCAAATATATCGGAAAGTGTTAAAGAAGATCCCGCGATATGGCGGGAAAATCAAATAGATCCCGGATTACTTTTACCTTCTTTACCAGTTAAAAATAATACAAACAACAATGAGCTTTTACGCTCTGTTGTAAAGATGAGTGACTACTACCGTAAAAGAGCGTCTTTTGAATTAATACGCCAAAGCCGTAAAGGCAAATTACCTGATAAAGGTGACAATCCCAGAGGAATAGGTATCGCTATTGGCTTTCAGGGAAATAATCTTCTTTATCATGGTGAGGATAATGGAGTTTATAGTGTTGAGGTAACATTAACCAAAGATCATAACCTGATAATAAAAACAAGTATTATTACCTGCGAGGATTATATAAGGATATGGGAAAAAATAGCATCTGACATTTTTTCAATAGAACCATTTTCAATACAAATTATCTCTGTGGATTCACCGGATTGCGGTCCTTCCTGTTCTTCCAGAAATATTACCGCCATTACAAAGCTTGTAGAAAAATGCTGCCTTGCCATACGTAAACAAAATGAACAGGATTCCCTCCCTATAACTGTCCGCCGTTCATCCAAACCCCAAAGCGGTTCATTATGGAATGGCATTTTTACTCCGCCAAAAGGCAGAGTTTTGGATGTCAGCGGTTTTTTAAAACCAGGCCTCGCTGCGGCTGTTGTTGAAGTATCAATTGATCTTGTTGAATATGTACCTGTTATACGCGGTGTCTGGCTGGCTGCCGACGGGGGGAAAATAATTTCGCATAACAGAGCAAAAAGAAACCTTACGCGGGGAGCGGCTCTTGCGCTTGGCTGGGCATTTACAGAAAACATCGAATACGTTGACGGCATTATTCCAAAAACTCAATATGACAACTTTAACATTTTTTCTCCTTTGGATATTCCGCCTATTCATATTGATTTCTTGGAAAGCACGGCGGAAACAAAAGACAATGAAATAAAAGGAATTGGAGATCTTCCTTTTACCTGTATTCCGGCGGCGTTTATACAGGCTGTTTCCCAGGCAATGGATCATAACTTTAATTCAATCCCGTTAAAAAGAAAGGATATTTGGGAAATAACGCGTTCAAAATATACCGAAGCAGGTCACAAATGACAATTAACTTTATATTAAACGGCGAAGATGTAGTTTTCCAGGGTGAGACAGGCGTTAGATTAATCGATATATTACGCGGACACTTTGGTTTATTCGGCTCAAAACCCGGCTGCCTCGCAGGGCAATGCGGAGCGTGCTCGGTAATCTTTAACGGTCAAGTCAGTCCTTCCTGCCTTATCCCTGCTTTTAAAATCAGAGGACGCGAAGTAATCACCATAGAAGGATTTTCTCAAACAATTGAATATCAGGAAATAATTACTGCTTTTATAAACGAGCATTTGGGTAATTGCGGTTATTGCGAAGCCGGAAAAGTTCTTTGCACAGAAGCGCTGCTTGATAAAATCCCGTCTCCTAACAAAGAAGAAATATTAAAGGGATTTTCCGGAATTAAATGCCGATGTACCAATGTAGAGAGACTTATAAAAGCTGTAAATTCAATCGCTGTGACACGATCAAGGAGACTTTATGGAAGCTCCGCTTAATCAGGTAATTTTTCCTAATTCCTTTCAGGAATTTTTCGCGGCGTGGAATCGTTTTCCCGCCGCTGTTCCTTATGCCGGAGGAACAAATATAATCGGCAGACAGGAAAAAGATGTACTTGATCTTCCTCCTATATTTCTTTGTTTGGATAAAATTGATGAGCTTCATCGAATTACCAGAACAGAACAATATCTTGAAATTGGTTCCATGACCAAATTGAATAGACTTGTTACTCTGGGAAAAATTGTCCCGGAAATTCTCCGCAAGTGCATAGAGAATATCGCCGGTGTACAATTAAGAAATATCGCGACAATTGGAGGTAATATCTGCAGTACATCGCGTCTTATGGATTTACCTGCTGTACTTACCGCTCTTGACGCTCAATATGAATTCCGGAGTATCTCCAACAGTTCACGCTGGGTTTCTGCTGTCAGGTTTCACTCAGAAGAAAATACATCTCTGGAAAGTCAGGAAATACTCAGCCGAATCAGGCTGCCTCTTCATCAGTGGGATTATGCTATATATAAAAAATTTTACAATGAAAACTATATAAAAAACGAATCGCTTGTTTTTTTGGTTAAAACACAGAAAAATATGCTGACCGAAATTAGAGTTATTATCAAGGGAAACACCCTTTTACGCAATAAAAGCGGAGAAGATATATTAATCGGCAAATATTTACCTTTTAGCCGAAGAACCGCTGATGATTTTGTAGAAAACTGGAAAGAATTCCTCGCGGGTAAACAGGAATTAAGCGAAATTTCAAAAAATTCCCTCTTAAACAGCATAGAAGAAAATATTTACAAACTTTCAGAATAACTCTTCCCTTGTTTATCATGCTTTTTTATGATATTGTGCTATATTATTGTGATAAAGACAATAGAATTGATAAATTGAGCGTGTTTCGGCCGCCTTTTTGTTTAAATTTTATAATTATTAACCACGGAGCTCACGGAGTAACACCATGCGCGTAGACTTGATGTAATTTTTTTTCTCGCGGAGACGCAGGGACGCAGAGTTCGCAGAGCAGTAGTTCGATATCTTGTAGTTATAACAAGAAATCTTTGAGAAATAATAAATATTTCTTTATAAAGAGAGAAGTATTCGGACAGCAACTCTGCGAACTCTGCGTCTTACGAACCGAAGGTTCGACGTCTCCGCGAGAGGTCTTATATTACTAAGTATACGCATATGTTGTCTTCCGTGGTTTTTATTCTTTTTATGGAGATTTTAAAATGACATTTAAATTTGGAGAGTTTACTTCTTGTGTTTATATTACAAAAGAAATTCCTGATATAAATACTATTACTGATGAATTAAATAATGTATTAATCATTGCTGACGAAAATACGGCTCCTATCGCCGCCAAAATTTATGGTAATAAAAAATTACCAATTTGTATATTAAGTAGCGGTGAGGAAAATAAAAACTGGAAATCAGTTGAAACAATATTAAAAGCTGCTTTTGAGACTTGTCTTGGCAGAGACTGTATTTTTATTGCTGTTGGCGGCGGTGTTATCGGCGATATAGCCGGTTTTGCCGCTTCAATATATATGAGAGGATGCCGCTATATTCATGTTTCTACAACCCTTTTGGGAATGGTAGATGCTTCTGTCGGCGGTAAGACCGGTTTTGATCTTTTTAACATTAAAAATCTAATAGGAAGTTTTTTCCCTGCCGAGAAAGTTTTTATTCCAATTAATTCACTCTCTACACTTCCTGATATTGAATGGAAAAGCGGTATGGCGGAATTAATTAAAACAGCTATTCTTGATAGTGATGATTTTTTGGATCAGCTAATAATTGTTAACACACAATTAAAAAATAACGGTAATAAGTTTGATTATAAATTATTACTGGAAAATGATTTATTTGGCGAATGTATTAAAAGAGCTGTTCTTTATAAAGGTTGTATTGTAACAGAAGATCTACGGGAAACCGGTAAACGTAAACTTCTTAACCTTGGACATACATTCGGTCACGCTCTTGAAAGCGCCGCCGGACTTGGAAATATTTCCCACGGAGAAGCTGTCGCCTGGGGTATAATCCGAGCCTGCGATCTGGGGCTTGCGCTTGGAATCACCCCTGTTGCAAGAGCAAAAAAAATAAAAGAGATGATTTATTCATTTGGTTATGAATGTACCTGCCCTCATCCACTTGCTCCCGATATAAATGCGTTAATTACCTTAATGAAAAGCGATAAAAAGAAAAAACAAGGCAAACTAACATTTATAATACCAGACGAAAAAAGCGCCAGGCCGGTAATTATCGAATCAGAAGACGAACTAAACCTATTAAAAAATATATTAAAAGGACAATCATTATCTTAATTAATAAATCATTAGTAATTACACATTTCACATTACTCATTATCTTAACTTTTCCAGTTTATTCCTATGAAGACACAGATTATTACAACGACTCAATATTTGTTATAAACTCTTTTACTTTTAATATTAACGGTTTTACCCAGCCATACGCGGTAATTAATAAGGCGAATCTAATTGAGGGAGAAGAAATATCTGGTTTTTCTAATCTGGAAAAATATATCCTTAATAAACAGCAGCTTCTTATTAATGAAAGAATCTTTGAAAGTGTTATTATAGAATATACTATTGGACAGGTTTGTCATGATAATAAATATGAAGTGGATCTTATTATTAATATAAAAGATACATGGAATATAGTCGCCATTCCCCGTCCTCAATACAGTTCCAGTACAGGTTTTGATATTACAATAAAGGGGCGTGATTATAATTTTCTTGGAACAATGAACCCCCTAAAACTTGACATTGGATATTCCCGTGATATTGAAGGCCGGAACTTTTTTTCATTTTTACTTGATTCCGATATACCATTCAGACTTTTTGGTTTTAACTGGAACTTTAATTTTGATCATGACATTATTTATCGTCAGGACATGGAACTGACATGGTACTATAAAAATATTACCGGTTTATCAGTTGATATACCAATTGGTATCACTACTCCAAAATTAGGTTTTAATGTTTTATTTATTTTAAACGAAGAAAACGATGATTCCGAAAAATCTTTATACGGAATTTTTCAGGAAGGCCTTTATATATCAAGCCGTCCTTATATTACATGGAAAATACCAATTGTTTTTTTACCTGATAATTACGGCGAAGTTATCTATACACCGGGAATAACCGCTATATTTAATCATGAAATATCCCCTTGGCCTTTATCTGACAATAAAAAAGGACCTTATTTAGATTTTAACCATTCTTTGGAATTTGGCCGGATAGACTGGATAGGCAATTTTCAGAAAGGTTTTTCTGCAAACTTATCCAATTCATTTAATTATGATTTTTTTAAATCTGATGAAAACTTGCATCAGTTAAAAGGCGATTTAAAACTATCATTTATTTACCATCATTTAATTAACGATTTTTTGGGGTTTTCCGCGCGTTTTATGTATTTTCATCATTTTAATTCAATAAATGATAACGCCGGTAATGTTTTACGAGGTATTATAAATAAAGATATAAAAGCTGTTTATATGTTTTCCTTAAATATTGATCTTCCCATAAAGGTTTTAATGGTAAGACCTTCAAAATGGCTTAATAGCGGTATCAGGGTTTTTGATTTTGATATACACTTAAATCCTATAATTGATATAGCTATATATAAAAATCCAGAAATATCCGCTATTTTTACTAAAGATAATCTACTTTTATGCGGAGGGTTAGAATTAATCATTTTTCCGGATTTTTTCCGCAGTTTGTTCTTAAGGATTTCCGCGGCATGGAACTTTTCTGATATTTCAAATAGAATACCTATGGAATTATTTATAGGTACAGAACTTCATTATTAGGATTATGTAATGGCAAAAATTACAGTTATTGGAACAGGTTATGTTGGCTCAGTTTCCGGCGCCTGCCTCGCTGACTTTGGCAATCATGTTATCTGCGTAGATAACAACGCTGAAAAAATCGAATCTCTTAAAAAAGGAATTATACCTATTTTTGAACTAGGACTTGATGTTGTTGTGGAACGAAACAGTAAAAGCGGAAGGCTTTTTTTTACAACTGATCTGGCTTCCGCAATAAAAGAAAGCAATGTTGTTTTTATCGCTGTTGGTACTCCTCCCGCAGATGACGGCAGCGCGGATCTTGTTTATGTAGAAGAAGCTGCGCGTCAGATTGGAAAGTTAATAAATCAATATACGGTTATTGTAAATAAAAGCACTGTTCCAATTGGTACAGGAAAAAAAGTTTTTGGCTGGATAAAAGAAGAACTTGATAAACGAAAATTAAATATTAATTTTGATGTTGTATCTAATCCTGAGTTTTTACGCGAAGGTTCAGCTGTTAATGATTTTACACATCCGGATCGAATTGTAATCGGCAGTGAAAGTAAAAAAGCATGTGACATTATGAAAGATGTTTACCGTTCTCTTGATCTTAACGAAACAAACATTATAGAAACCAACATTGAATCCGCTGAAATGATCAAATACGCTTCCAATGCTTTTCTTGCTGTTAAAATAACTTTTATAAACGAAATCGCGAATCTATGTGAATCAACAGGAGCAGATATACTGGAAGTTGCCAAAGGAATGGGTAAAGACAGCAGAATTGGATCCAGATTTTTAAATCCCGGTCTAGGTTACGGCGGTTCTTGTTTTCCAAAAGATACAAACGCTTTGGTAAAAATCGCCAAAGAACATAATGTAATATTAAACATTGTAGAAGCTACATTGCAGACAAATGAAGAACAAAAAATAAAAGCTGCAAAAAAAATTGAATCCGCAATTGGTGAACTTTCCGGAAAAACAATAGCTGTCCTTGGCCTTGCGTTTAAACCTAATACCGATGACATGAGAGAATCACCAGCGATAACTATTTGTGAATATCTCGTGTCCAAAGGTTCTAAATTACGCCTTTTTGATCCTGCCGCCATGAATGAAGCGATGTGGAGATTAGAATCAATTAATGACAGTTTATATTTCGCCGCGAATGAGTATGACGCCATAAATGGATCGGATGCTCTTGTTATCATTACTGAATGGAATCAATTCAGAAACCTTGATTTGGAAAAAGTAAAAAAACTGCTGTCTTCTCCGTATTTTATTGATTTGCGCAATATATATAAAGGCGAAGATATTTCATCAATGGGATTTAAATATTTCTGTATAGGAAAAAAATAGTTTATTAATATTTAAGGAGTAAAAAATGAAAGGTATTATTTTAGCGGGAGGTTCAGGTACAAGGCTTTATCCAATAACAAAAGCTGTATCCAAACAAATACTTCCGCTTTATGACAAACCTATGATTTACTATCCGCTTTCCGTACTTATGCTTGCTAACATCAGAGAGGTTCTTATTATTTCTACTCCCCGCGATCTTCCTGTGTTTAAAGAGTTATTTGGTGATGGTTCGTGGCTTGGCATGAGATTTGAATTTAAAGTACAGGAAAGCCCCAGAGGGCTTGCGGACGCTTTTATACTGGGAGACAATTTTATTGGAAATGATCCTTGCGCTCTTGTTCTTGGCGATAATGTTTTTTTCGGAAGCGGTTTCAGCAAAATATTACGCAGTGCGACAAACAAAGTAACAGATAATGGCGGAGGAGTTATATTCGGTTATTATGTTAAAGACCCTACTTCATACGGTGTTGTTGAATTTGACGTAAACGGAAAAGCTTTATCCATAGAAGAAAAACCCGCCAAACCTAAATCACATTACGCCGTACCGGGATTATATTTTTACGATAATGAAGTTATCGATATAGCTAAAAACATTAAACCTTCCGCCCGCGGTGAAATTGAAATAACAACTGTTAACAATACATATCTTGAAAAAAGCAATCTTACTGTAGAAATTCTTGGCAGAGGCATGGCATGGCTTGATACTGGTACTTATGATGGTCTTTTGGAAGCTTCTAATTTTATTGAGACAATACAAAAACGCCAGGGTATGTATGTTTCCTGTATCGAAGAAATATCTTATAATAACGGATGGATATCGAACAGCGCTCTTTTAAATCTGGCTTCAGAATATAAAACTGAATATGGCGAATATCTTAAATATATAGCGGAGAACAATTAATGCCTTTTACCTTTAACCCATGTCCTATTCATGGACTTTTTGAAATTCAGCCAAAAGTATTCGGCGATGATCGCGGATATTTCTTTGAATGCTGGTCTTCGCGTGATTATGCAAACGCGGGAATTACATCAACTTTTGTACAGGATAACCAATCCAGATCAAATAAGGGTGTCTTGCGTGGTTTACATTTTCAGAAAACACATCCGCAAGGTAAACTTGTAAGGGTTATTGAAGGCGAAGTTTTTGACGTCGCTGTAGATTTGCGTCCTGCATCATCGACTTTCGGTAAATGGCACAGCGTTATTTTAAGCGGCGAAAAACAAAACCAGTTTTATATTCCCGAAGGTTTCGCTCATGGTTTTTTGGTATTATCTGAAACAGCTGTCTTCGCATACAAATGCACAGACTTTTATTACCCTAATGATGAAAGCGGCTTGTTATGGAACGATTCTGATATTGGAATTATCTGGCCTGATATTGGAATGGAATATATTCTCTCCGATAAGGACAAAAAATTACCGGGGTTTAGTCAACTAAATAAATAACAGGAGTATTTAATTATGCGAGTTTTAAAAAATATCCTTGTTTCAGGCGGCGCTGGTTTTATCGGCTGTAATTTTATACGATTTTTACTTGGTAAAACAGAAAACTTTTCCGGTAAAATTATCAATTTAGACGTTCTTACTTACGCCGGTAATCTTATGAGTCTTAAAGATATAAATAATGATTCCCGCTATGTATTTGAGCGCGGCGATATATGCGATCGCTCTTTTGTTGAATCATTATTTAAGAAATATGATATTGATACAGTTGTACATTTCGCCGCTGAAAGTCATGTAGACCGCTCTATTCATGGCCCTGAAGCATTTGTTAAAACAAATGTTATGGGAACTTTTACTTTATTGGATGTAGCGCGTAATATTTGGAAAGACAGGAAAGATGTTCTTTTTCATCATGTCAGTACAGATGAAGTTTACGGCTCTCTTGGAGAGACAGGATATTTTACGGAAACTACAGCTTATGATCCGCGTTCTCCCTATTCCGCAAGCAAAGCCGGAAGTGATCATCTTTTAATGGCGTATAATCATACCTATGGTCTTCCTGTAACTCTTTCCAATTGTTCCAATAATTACGGTCCTTACCAGTTTCCGGAAAAACTTATACCTATAATGATACTAAATATGCTGGAAAAAAAACCTTTACCGGTATACGGCGACGGTAAAAATATCAGAGACTGGCTTTATGTAGAAGATCATAACAGCGCTGTCTGGACCATTATGCAAAACGGTAAGTCGGGAGAAACATATAATATAGGCGGAGAAAATGAATGGGAAAATATTAAACTCCTTGATGTATTAATTGATATTGTCGCTTCCAAAGCTAACTTAAATTCAGCTGATATACGAAATACTATTACCTATGTAAAAGATCGTCCTGGCCATGATCGCCGTTACGCCATCGACTGCTCTAAATTAAAACGGGAACTAGGCTGGAAGCAATCAGTCAATTTTGAAGAAGGTCTTAAACAAACCGTAGAATGGTACCTGGAAAACAAACAATGGGTAGAATCCATCCGCTCAGGCGAATATCAGCAATGGGTCGAAAAAAATTATTCACAAAGATAATTAATAATGAATATTTCAATTGACTGCAGGATGATTAATTCAAGCGGGATTGGGGTATATCTTCGAGGCTGCCTACCCTATTTTATTAATTCCGGCAATAATTTCCTTCTTATTGGAAATTATAAACAATTAAAATCTTATGAATCTTTTCCCAATGTAAAAATAGTAAATTGCGATATTAAACCTTTTTCTTTAATTGAGATATTCTTTTTCCCTGCTATAATTAAAAAACAAATTAATAATATCGATGTCTTTTATTCACCTTATTTCAATATTCCAAAAGGGATTACAATACCAGTTTATACTACTATTCATGATATTTTATTTCCGGATATGCCGGGTGTAGTTTCTAAAACAGGGCTTTTTATCCGGATGTGGTTTTTCCGCAGAGCGTATAAAATATCAAAATTAATATTTACTGTTTCTGAATTTTCAAAATCCAGAATTACACATCACCTTGGAACCAGTAAACGAATAATAGTTACACATAACGCTGTACAGCAGATTATTCTTGATTACAAAAACAATATAAAAAACATACAAAAAAAAGAAACTATTATTTTTATAGGAAATATTAAAAAACACAAAGGACTAAACTGCCTTCTTGATGCGTTTAAACTTGCAAGAAATGAAGGATTTAGACATCAATTAATTATTGTTGGTTCAGATAAAAACCATCGTTCCTCAGATAAGGCAATAATAAAAAAAATAAATACTTTTGAAAAAGGCGCCATTAATTTTACAGGCCATATATCCGATGAAAAACTCCTGGAACTTCTAAGCTCTGCATCTTTACTTGTGCAGCCATCCCTTTATGAAGGCTTTTGTTATCCGCCGCTTGAAGCTATGGTAATAGGTACACAAGCTCTAATATCTGATATTCCGGTATTAAAAGAAGTATACAGCGAATATCCCGTAGTATATTTTAAAGCGGGAGATCCAATAGATTTAAAAGAAAAATTGACAGAACTTTTATTAAATAATAAACAACAGGTTATCTCTCTTCCCGAACATCTATTAAATAAATATACTTTTAATAAAACAGCGTCTATTATTTTAAATAACTTAAGTACAGATAATTAAAATTTTTATCACGGAGAACACAGAGTTCCACGGAGAAAATATAGCTTTCGAACTAAAACCTCTGTGAAACTCTGTGTTCCTCTGTGGTTATTATTCTTCATTATTAAAAGGCAGGTATATCATGAAAGTAGCGATAATACATTACTGGCTTGTAAATATGCGAGGCGGAGAAAAAGTACTGGAAGCATTTTTGGAAATGTTTCCGGAAGCTGATATTTTTACCCATGTTTATGACCCGGACTCGGTCAGCGATTTAATAAAAAGCAAGTCGATTTATATTTCACGAATAAACAAATTGCCTTTCGCTAAAAAACTTTACAAGATATATATGCCAAAAATGCCAAAAGCTTTATTGGACTTTAATCTTCAGGACTATGACCTTATTATTTCCAGTGAAGCAGGTCCAGCTAAAGGAGTTGTACCAAATCCCAACGCATATCATATATGTTATTGTCACAGCCCTATGCGTTATTTATGGGATATGTACCATGAATATCTCCGTGAAACTAATTCATTAACACGTTTTTTTATGAAACGTTTAATTCCTTCTTTGCGTATATGGGATATTACTTCCGCTAATCTAGTTGACTTGTTTATTACTAATTCAAATTATGTCGCTAAACGGGTCAGAAGATACTATAACCGCGAAGCGGAAGTTGTATACGCTCCTGCAGATATTGAGAGATATTACAATGTTATTAGAAAACCATCAAACTATTATTTATATTTTGGCCAGATTAACGGTTATAAAAGAGCGGATATAGCGATAGAAGCCTGTATTAATTCAGGAAGAAAACTGATAATTGCCGGTGCTGGCGCCAGTAAAAAAGATATAAAAAAATATTCTAAAAACGGTCTTATAACTTTTAAAGGCAGAGTTTCCAATGAAGAAGCTATTGCTCTTTTCGCCGGAGCGAAAGCACTTCTCTACCCCGGTATAGAAGACTTTGGCCTTGTACCAATAGAAGCCAATGCCGCCGGCTGTCCTGTTATAGCTTATAGGGATGGCGGCGCTCTTGAAACTATTAAAGAAAATGTTACAGGTTTCTTTTTTGATAAACAAACACCGGAGTCTCTTATTTCCGCTATGGACCATTTTGAAAAAGAAGGTGTATTTCATAACCAGGAAGTATTCAGGGAACATGTAAAACAATTTTCTAAATCACAATTTAAAGATAAAATAAACCGTATAATAAGGGAAAGAAAACGAGTATGAAAAAATATCTGTTCTTTTTAATTATATTATTAATTTTATCTGTTAATCTTTACGCCAATCCATTTGATATGATACTAACAGGTGATCCTGTACTTGATGATCTGCGTTATCTTTCTATTGAATCAGGTAAAACATTTCTTTCTTTTACTCCTCCTTTGGCTCCAGGTGAAATAAGAAATTTTCTGGATTCCATTGATGAATCAACTTTATCTGATCCGGCAAGAGAAATATATTACAGGTTATTAAACAGACTTACACTTAAAGCTCCTTTTTTATCTCTTTCTGATAATATATTCAGCGGGTTTTTAAATATAAACGCTGAACTTGAAGGAAGATTAAGTGTAAATCCTGATATTTCATGGCATCCAGATAATTCCTTATATGCTCCTCTTTTATCTTTTTCATTAAAACTTTTTTTTACAGATTTTTTACAGTTATACATTGAACCAAAAATAGCTGTTAAACCAAGAGACGGAGGTATAGGGTTTACAAATATTCCATTGGATCAATCTTCGCAATATTGGCCCTTACGTTCATTCATCTCTATGGGAGGTTCATGGTGGAATTTTCATCTTGGCAGAGACCATCTTTATTGGGGAACTGCTCATACAGGGAGCCTTAGTTTTTCCAATAATTCCATTTATTATGACTTCGCGCGGGTTTCATTTTTTTCTCCAACTATTAAATATTCTTTAATTGTAAATCAAATGCCTCTTAATCTTGACCATGAATCCAATATACAGCTTATAAAAAATCCAGAAGAGTGGGATATCTTACCAGAAGACAAACGCACTACAAACAGATATTTTTATCTTCATCGTATTGATATTAATTTATTTAATAAGGTTTCTATAGGTATAATGGAAGGAGTATTAGTTGGAAATTCTCCTTTGGAAATAAGGTTTTTAAACCCATTGATGTTGTTTCATTCATTGTACTCATGGGAAGATTATATTGAATGGAAACCAGCTTTAGATAAAAATGTATACGGAAGTTTGGTTGGTTCATTTTTTTCAGTAGAAATTAACTATAATATTATTAAAAGGTTATCTGTTTACGGCCAGTTTGTAATGAACGAAATCGCTCTTCCAAGTGAATTAAAAGCTGGTTTACAGCCGCCGAATGGACTTGGTTACATGGCTGGAATTAATTATACGTTTACCTTTAATAAATGGCTTTCTATATTTTATCTTGAATTCTTTTATACAGATCCTTATTTGTATATTTTATCCAGTCCTTTTTCCAGTTTTATACATCAAAACTGGGACTATTATCTTATCGGACACAGCCGGGATACTATCTCCTTTTCTCTTGGTTCTGACTTTTTTTATAATGACACATTGAAATTAACAGGTAACTTTTCCTGGATAATAAGCGGAGAAAAAAATAAAGACGGTTTACTATGGGACTGGGAAAAATCATACACTGCCTTTAATGAAAGAACACCTACCGGTACAGCCGAAAATAAATTTGTTCTTTCTGCCTGCGCCCTCTGGAAACCATATTCATTTTTAACATTAAAGGCAAATATTACCGGAATTATTTCTCTTAACAATAATTACATTCCCGGTGAAATCCAAACCGGCGCCCAAACCCAATTCTCCATCAGCTTTAATTATTAATATATTTTTTAATAACTCTCGCAGAGACGTCGAACCTTTGGTTCGTAAGGCGCAGAGACCGCAGAGTTATTGTTTGATATGTTTACTTTAAACCTTAGAAACCTCAGATTACTATTAAGATTTCTATTGAGTTAATAAAGATATCGAATTAAAACTCTGCGAACTCTGCGTCCCTGCGTCTCTGCGAGAAATATTTCTAAATTATTTATTATATGTATTTAACAGTTATATACTACTAAAACTTTGGGAAGATTTGGATTCCGATTGTTCCGATGAACCTTAATGAATGTGGATACTGCGGAGTATTAATTATGCTGTATGGGTTTGGGCTTCCGGAGTTTGGATTAATACTGCTATTTATATCTGTAAAATAAGAATATACCCCGCCAATCTCGCAGAATATTTTTAATGGTACATTAAAAGCTGTTAATGAATATTCTCCCTTCAATCTTAGAATGTGTATCCACTGATACGCTCCATCCCTTAAAAAAAACTTCCTAAGTGCGTCTTTTTCACTCCTGCCTTCATGCGGCAGTTCCGACCAAAGTGTGCTTCCGTCTACAGCTCTGTCCCCGTAATTTGCGCCATGGCGTATCATTTGATACTGAAAACTAAACATACTTCGCGGGAATGGTATTGTTTCAAAGCGGATTAATAATTCATCAGAATTGGGTGGTATGTAATGGCCAAGGGCTTTGCCGAAATTTACAAAGTTTTGTTCCATTTCATAAATGTACCACGGTACTTCTTCTTTAGGATGAGTGTAATTATAGGGTTCATTTTTTGTATAACTAACTGTTACAGACGAAAAAGGCAGCCAGGGAATAAAAAATGACGCGCCAAATTGATAGGCGTACATCATTCTATCTAATTCAAAAAACTGCGGTTCCGGGTTAGCCTCATCCATAAACAGAGAAAACCATATTTTTCCAAGCCCGGGATACTGTCCTTTTAGATTTAAGAACAAAGCAAGATTGTCAAAGTCGCCGACATTATTCTGATACAGGAAATTATCCATAAACGGGAATAAATATCCTAACTCAAAACGCTTAGGCCAAATGACACTGCTTCCAAAACCAATATGAAAATAATTTTTAATATCAAATTCCAGCATAACTATAGAGAACGCATTCTGAAATGTTTCAGATGATTCTTTAATTAAAGCACTGTTATTAGAACCTGTCGCGTTATGATATTCCAATACGCCCGTTAATGAAGAGATTGTTATCCAGTTAAACGGCGAGATTACAGTTTCAAAAGCCAGAAAAGGCTGGGCGCTTTGATTTAATACAAGGCTGCTGTTAGTTGTCATTCCTGCCCATTCGCGATCCAGCCTGGCAAAACGGTAAGTTACATGACCGTTAAAAATATTTCCAGCTAGTTCCGGATACATTGAATACCCTATTGAAACACTTTCCGGCCAGGCTAATTGCCCGCTGTTGTTTACATTACCTAAAGCCCAAACAAAACCATCCCATCTTTTTTTATATGAGTACGGAAAATGAGCTAATGGCTCGCTGTATGTAGTATGCAGTTTATTTATATCATCCGGATCATTATCAATATAATAATTATACATTCCAAGTTTCGCCCGCGGAGACTTAATTACTAATCCATTAATTGTAACGCCGTAAGATGTATTTCTGCCAAGATCTCCCATAAAATAAATGTTTGGCATTATTGTAAAATCACCATAAAAATCACCCGATGCCGGATGCAGCGCTCCGGTAAACTGATTATTATCTGTCAGTTCATTATATTGATACCCGCCTGCCAATGGATAAAAACCGCCGGCAAATGAAAGATCCATTCCAAAGCCGAATTCACCTGAAAAATAGACATCGTCCCAAATATGCTCCGTAGAAATTGTACCTCTTAAAAAATTAAATCCTTCTCTACCCGGATTTAACTCATTTCTTAACTGTTCCAGTATTCTACGTTCAGCTTCTGAAAGCCCACCAAACCTGCGTTCATCAGCGTTACCAAGAATTTCATCGATTATTAAAAGCGCTTTAGCTCTGGAATATGGTCTTGCTCCGGATAAATTACCGCAAAGCCCCCTCATTTGAGCCTGTTCAAATACCGTATATACAGGATGACCCAAGGGTACAGATATAAATGTTTGTGAAAAAGCAAAAAGACAAGAAATTACCAATAAAAAAAATATAAATAAATATTTTTTAATCAAGTTTAACTCCATTTTTAATATATTTGTATTATTTATAAATGTCAATTAATCACTACTTATTAATATTCCAGGTGCAAATTAATACAATTTTAATACAATTTTACCTTGAAAAAGACGTAAATTTACGCTATAATGTACTTAATGACCCTTACAGATTATGATGCCTGGTACAGAACCAGATATAAGCGCACCACTTCTGCTCTTACTACTACAACGTTTATTTTATCTGATCTTATAGCTCTTTTATTGTCTTTTGCCATGGGTTTTTTTTGGGTCAAAATATATGGTTTTATAATTAATGACGCGGGTATTATAAACGCCAAATCCTTTATATTATATTGGCCTTATCTTCCGGTTTTCATATTTATATTCCAGATAAACAGGCTTTATCCAGGTATTTCCCTTGCGCCTTCCGAAGAAATGAGGCGTTTTTTTTAGGTACATTATTGGTATACAGCGGTATTATAATGAGCCGTTTTGTTCAATATGAGTCCTGGGATACCTATAATTCAGCGTTTCTCATCAGCTTCGTTTTTTCTACAATAACCCTTCTTACAATCAGAAGTTTAACTCACTGGTTCCTGCATGTAACGCGTTTGGGCGGTATTCCCACAGTTATTTACGGTTCGGGATCAACCGGAAAATTACTGGTTGATTGTCTTCTTGGCAGCGCCAGAACAGGTTATATACCGGTATTGATTCTGGATGACAAACCGAACGGCAAAGATGAATACAAAGGAATCCCGATAATTCATGATACAAGTTTAGGTCCGGAAATTGTAAAACTGTATAATATTAAAATGGCAATTGTTTCAATGCCGTCTCTGGATACAACGAGTCTAAAAAACCTGTTAAATACCTCAGTCAGCGCTTTCCGTTACAATGTAATTATTCCAAGCTTTTCCAATGTTTCTAGTATATGGATGTCTGTCCGAGATTTTAACGGTATTTTAGGAATCGATACCAGTAATCAGTTTAAAAGAACCTGGAACAGAATTATTAAACGTTTTATGGATTTAACTATTGTTCCTATTGGGGGTTTGCTCGCTCTTCCCTTCCTTCTTTTTATTGCTCTGATAATAAAAATTAATTCACCCGGACCGGTAATTTTTAAACAAAAAAGGATAGGCCGTAACGGAACTCACTTTTACGCGTATAAATTCCGCACTATGTTTGCTGACGCGGATGAAAGGCTGCGAGTGCTTTTGGAAAAAAATCCCGCTTTAAAAAAAGAATGGGAAGAAAACCACAAGCTGGTTAATGATCCAAGAATAACAAGCATTGGAAAATTACTACGGCGAACCAGCATCGACGAGTTTCCTCAACTTATCAACATAATAAAGGGAGAAATGTCACTTGTTGGCCCCCGCCCTATTGTAGACGAAGAAACAAAAAAATACGGGGAAGAATATAAACGCGTTTTTACCGTAAAACCCGGACTAACCGGACTTTGGCAGGTTTCAGGAAGGTCAAACTTAAATTATCTGGACAGGGTCGCTTATGATACATATTACCTTAAAAGCTGGTCTGTATGGATGGATCTTTGGATCATTTTTAAGACATTCGGCGTAGTATTATTAGGCAAAGGCGCTTACTAAGCAAACATCAACAAAATATAAGAAATGAACCACAAAGGCATATAAGGTACACAAAGAAGTAAAAAAGCAAAAACTACTTGTCAAACCTATTAAAATTTTATAATATTAACACAGGCTCTTGATAACACAAGGTCAGCAATTGGGGAGTTTCCAGAGTGGTCAAATGGGGCAGACTGTAAATCTGTTGGCTCAGCCTTCGAAGGTTCAAATCCTCCACTCCCCAAAAGCGGTGTATGTAACAATACCCCGCTTTTTTTGTTACTTTAACCGCTAAAGTGACAAATTTAAAGTTTTTAGGGAGTGGAGGATTTGAAACTTTTTTGCGGCCTGGAGGAACCGAAAGGTTCCGCAAGGTAAACCGGCATGGATGCCGGTTTAGCAAAAAAGACGGCCTGGAAACCCGAGGCAGGACGCCGAGGGTTGGAAGGCAAATCCTCCACTCCCCAAAAAGCGGCGTATGTAATACTACCCCGCTTTTTTTATGTTTTTACGCCAAAGCGGAACTATTGCGTCTAATTCCTTATCTGATAAGGAGTTAGCCTTTAATTAAGAGGTCACAAGTTTATGTGGAGATTAATTAATCTTATAAGACGCAATGGTAAATTATTTTTTTTGGTAAAAAGTCTCCGTTCAATTGGCAAAAACGGGTTTTCTAAAACATTCAGAGAAATAGCTGTCGGATTCAGAGGCAAACATATACCCCTTGGTTCCTTTAAACTGTTGACAAAAAATGAAAAAGTGTCACAATCTAATACAGTTTTTCCCAGGAAACATAAAATATCCATTATTGTATCGTTATATAATACCCCCAAACAATATCTATTAGATATGATAGAATCGGTTCTGTCTCAAACGTACAATAACTGGGAGCTTTGTCTTGCCGATGGAAGTTTAAAAGACAAAATTGAAGTAAAACATATTTGCAATTCATATACCCAAAGTGATAAACGAATTAAATACAGAAAATTCAATAAGGATTTAGGTATATCAGAAAGATTAAATAAAGCCATAGAAATGTCCAGCGGTGATTTTTTATGCATATTACATCAAAGTGATATCCTTCATCCTTCCGCTTTATACGATGTAATGAATGTAATATGTAATGAAGACGCAGATTTTATTTATTCAGATGAAGCTTACTTTAACGAAAACAATAATGTAACTCTCAGGCACTATAAACCCGATTACGCTATTGATACTCTTTGTTCCCATAATTATATCGGCCATCTTACCGTTTTTGACAAAAAATTAATTAATAAAACCGGTGCATTTAAAAGCGAATATGACGGAAGCCAGGATTACGATCTTATATTCAGGCTTACAGATGCCGCGTCTAAAATATATCATATTCAAAAAATATTATATTTCCACAGGAATGATAAAAAAATAATATCATCTGATATCAGAAAAAAAATGGAAAATATTTTAACATCTGAAAAAATTATTACTGAATATTTAAAAAAACACGATAAACCCGCGCAGGTAGTAGGGAAAATTGAACTACCTGGATATTACAGGGTTATTTATGAACTTAAAGAAAAACCTGTTGTATCGATAATCATTCCCAATAAAGATAACGCCTCATTGCTGCGAAAGTGCATTTCTTCTATCCTGGCTAAAACAATTTATAATAATTATGAAATTATCATTGTAGAAAATAACAGCACAGAAGACATTACTTTCGCTTTATATGAAGAATTAAAAAGATATAATAACATACATATTGTCCACTGGAAAGGAAAAGGTTTTAACTTCAGCGAAATATGTAATTACGGCGCTAAAAACTCAAATGGCAGCCAATTAATATTCTTAAATAACGATGTATTAATAATAACTCCAAACTGGATAGAAGAAATGCTCATGTACAGCCAGCGCGAAGATGTCGGAGCTGTAGGAGCGAAACTTTATTACCTTAACGGTTCAGTACAGCATGCCGGAGTAATACTTGGGTTAGGTGACATTGGCGGCCATATTTTTCATGGAGCTCCCCATGATACTATAGGTTATATGGGAAAACTGCAAATCGTACAAAATTTAAGTATAATTACAGCGGCATGTTTGATGATAAGAAAAAAAATCTTTGGAGAAGTTGGCTGCTTTGCGACTGAATTTCCAACTTCTTATAATGATTTTGATCTTTGCTTAAGAATCAGAAAAGCCGGTTTTTTAATTGTTTGGACACCTTACGCCGAAGCTTATCATTTTGAATCCAGATCCCGCGGATATAATACAAGTTTTAAAAGAAAACACAGACACGCTATTGAGACAACACTTTTTAAAGCCAGATGGAAAAACACTCTTAATGCGGGAGACCCTTATTATAACCATAATTTTTCACTTAACAGGACAAATTATAGTTATAAATAACGCCGGAAATATTTCCGGCTTCTGTATCAGCCTGTTTCGGCGGCGATATGGAGATTTTATTATTCATTTTAAATCCGTTTTTAACGGTTAGGCATTTATTTGTCTACTTGAAAATACTAAAAGGTTATAAGGAATATGGGAAAAACTATTACACGATTACGCACACTATTTAGATACAGGGAACTATTCTTTCAACTTATATCCAGAGATATCAAACTAAAATACCGAAGAAGCTTTTTAGGATACATCTGGAGCATGTTAAACCCCCTTCTTACCATGTTGGTTATGTACATAGTTTTTTCAAATCTTTTTAGGTTTACTATAGAATATTTTCCTATTTATCTTCTTATAGGTAATTTACTTTTTCTTTTTATGAATAATGCGGTTACTAGATCTCTTACATCTGTATTAAATAATTCAGGTCTTTTAAAAAAAATATATGTTCCAAAATATATTTTTACTTTAGCCACAGTTACAAGCGAATTTATTACATTTCTTTTATCTCTTATAGCTCTATTTGTTCTTCTTATTGCTACAAATGCTCCGTTTACTATTCGTTATTTTTTAATTTTAATTCCCATTATTCAATTATATGTTTTTTGTTTAGGATTAGGGCTTTTTTTAGCTCAAGCTACTGTATTTTTCAGGGATATTATATATATTTGGAGTATTTTATCTACAGCTTGGATGTATCTGTCTGCAATTTTTTATCCTGTAAGTATTTTACCTGATTGGCTATATACAGTTGTAACAAAATATAATCCTATGTATTTTTTTATTGCCATGTTCCGTAATTTTACTATTGGAACTGTTAATATGGGTAGTCTTGATTTTGCCATCCGCGGAGCAGTCGCTGCCGGAGTAATGTTAATTATAGGTATTATTAGTTTTGCAAGAGCAAAAAATAAATTTATTTTATACATGTGAGGTATTAGTTGGAAAGCATTATTCATGTTAATGACGCTTCTGTAAGATTTAATATAGCATCAGAAAAAATTGAATCCATTAAAGAATATTTTGTAAAGTTCTTTAAAGGAACCCTTCATTTTAGAGAATTTTTAGCATTAAAAAACATTAATTTTGAAATTAAAAGGGGTGAATCATGGGGTATTATCGGCAGTAATGGAGCAGGAAAATCTACATTATTAAGGTTAATCTGCGGAATTATTGCTCCAAGTAAAGGTTCTATAATTGTAAACGGTTCTATCTCTCCAATACTTGAGCTTGGAGCCGGTTTTGACGGTGATTTAACTGCTAAGGAAAATATTTATTTACAGGGAGCTCTTCTTGGTCACAGTCATGCTTTTATGCAGGAACATTATAATAGTATAGTTGAGTTTTCTGAACTTTCCGAATTTTTAGACATGCCAATTAAAAATTATTCTACAGGTATGCAGGCTCGTATGGCTTTTTCTGTAGCTACAGTTGTAAAACCGGAAATATTAATAATTGACGAAGCTCTTTCTGTTGGAGATGCCGCTTTTCAGCGCAAATGTTCTATTCGCATTCAGGAAATGCTGCAAGGTAATACGACACTTATCCTTGTATCTCATGACAACACAACAATTGAAAACTTATGCGAAAATGCAATATGGCTTCGTAACGGTGAACTCGTTTTAAGCGGTAAATCTCATGAAGTCTGTACTGCATATTCGGAGTATTTTAAATGATTTGGCTTATTGGTAATAAAGGAATGCTTGGAACAGAACTTTCTCTTCTTTTAAAAAAAAATAACATATCTTTTATTGGTACAGATAAAGAAATTGATATTACCAGTATAAATTCTCTTGAAAAATATGTAAAAAATAAATCAATTAACTGGATAATAAATTGCGCAGCTTATACTTCAGTTGATAAAGCAGAATATGATATTGAATTCTGCAGTACACTTAATACCGATGGACCTTATAATATTGCTGTAATTGCCAATAAGATTAATGCAAATATAATACACATATCTACAGATTATGTATTTAATGGTAAGGGAAACAAATCATATACAGAAGATGATTCTACAGATCCTATTGGTGTTTATGGTCTTACAAAACGTGATGGAGAATTTAAAATACTACAAGGAAATAATAAATCTTATATTATCAGAACCTCATGGCTTTATGGCAAATATGGTAATAATTTTGTTCATACAATGCTAAAATTAATGAATGAAAGAGATACTATATCTGTAGTTAATGATCAAACTGGCACTCCTACATGGGCAAATGATTTAGCGCAGGTTATAATTAAATTTATTGTTTTATCTGATTCAGGAAAAACAATACCTTATGGTATATATCATTTTTCCAATGAAGGTACCATTACATGGTACGATTTTGCCAGGGAAATTTACTCTAAGGCAAAAGTTTTGGGTATCTTAACAAAAGACTGCGAAATAAAACCATGTTCCAGCTCTGATTTTCCTTCTAAGGTTACCCGTCCGGCTTATTCTGTATTAGATAAAACAAAGATAAAAAAAGAATTGGGAATAACCATTCCTTCCTGGGATGAAAGTTTAGAATTATTTTTAAAATCTAAAGATTAATTTTATTATTTTAAATTTAAATATTTGATTATTTCTATTAAAATAAATGGATAAAGAATATATACTAAAACATAAAAATAGACCTGTTTTATTATTTAAATTGAATGAAGATTTTGAATTATCAGAGATTATTGATATTTATGATGAAAAAAGACTGCCTTTTGGATTAAAGTATAACGGTAAAAAAGAAGCGCAGTTTAAACAATTAGCTGACTGGATAGAAAACAGGAGTTTACCAAGAAGCAGGTCAGATTTAGTAAATATTGAATATGATTTTAATGTAAAAAATTCTATTCAATTATCGTTTGGTTCTTACGCTTTAAATTTAGCAGATCATTATTGGGCACATAAATCTGATATCAATTTAAAATGGGAAGATATTAATTTCTTTAATAATAACTTTAAAGAAGTAATTAATTTTGAATTCATTGGAGTATATGAAAAAAACAGAGAAATACTTATTGCACCGGATTTAACTGTAGACGGAAGTTTACGTAAAAAATGGATAATAAATAAAAACAATGAAAGAATATTATTAAAAGGCAGCCGTTACGACGAAATGCAGGAACCATTTAATGAGGTAATCGCTTCTGATATAATGGAATTTCTTGGTATAGAACATGTAAAATACGGACTTATAAGAAATGAAAGCAATAATATGCCTTTAAGTTTCTGTGAATGTATGGTCGATTCCAATACAGAAATCATTACCGCTCAAGTTGTATTAGATACAGAATTAAAAGAAAATAGGAATGAATATGACAGATATATGCAAATTTGCAATAATAATGGAATAAGTAACGCAAAAGAAAATATCGATAATATGATTATAATAGATTATATAATCGGAAATACAGACAGACATACAGCTAATTTTGGAATTATAAGAAATACCGATACTTTAGAATGGATTAAAACAGCAAAGATATTTGATAATGGAAACTCATTGCATCATAATACCAATACAATTGATAACATTGATAATAATACAGATACTTTGTGCAGATGGTTTCCAAGAGGAAATTATGAAAAGTTGCAATATATTGATTACCCAAAATGGTATACAAAAAATAAAATGAACGATATAAGCGATATAGTATATAATAATTTAAAAAATAATGATAAAGTCAGTGAAGATAAAATAAATAAACTGGTTTCCATTGTAAAAAAAAGAGTAGAAATACTTAATAATGTATTAGATAATAAATGAGAAGATTACCAACCGGAATACAAGATTTTACTTATATCAGAGAAAATGGATTCTGTTATGTTGATAAAACTGCATTAATCCATCGATTGATTACAGGTTCTGGTAAATCATTTTTTCTTTCACGTCCACGCCGATTTGGCAAGTCTCTTTTGTGCTCTACTCTAGAATCTATATTTGAAGGAAAAAAGGAATTATTTGGAGATATATCAGGTTTCCCCGCACTTGCGATTAATTCTCTTGAATGGAAATGGAAAAAATATCCTATTATAAGATTAAGCTTAAATATTGGAAATTATTCAAAAGGAATAGAAGTTCTTGAATCTGCTTTAATAGATTCTCTTAATAATATAGCTTTAAATCATAATTTAATATTACGTGGAGCATTAATACCGCAGAAGTTTTCCAATCTAATTTTTGATTTACGCAAAAAATTCAATGAAAGAGTTGTGGTATTAATTGATGAATATGATAAACCTTTATTAGATACAATAGAAAAAAAAGAAATACATATAGATATGCGTAATGAATTAAAAGCATTTTATGGTATTCTAAAATTTTCTGATGAAAATCTTCAGTTTGTTTTATTAACAGGAATAACAAAATTTTCTCATGTAAGTATATTTTCTGATTTAAATCAATTAGATGATATAACACTTGATCCGTGTTATTCAGATATTTGCGGTATAACACAAGAAGAAATGGAACAAAATTTTAAACCTGAAATAAATAAAATATTAAAAGACACCGGCAAAAATAGAGATGAATATATAAGAGAACTTCGTCAATATTATAACGGTTACCGTTTTTCTGAGAATCCTTTAACTATGTACAATCCGTTTGGTCTATTAAACCATTTTAACAAAAATGGTAAGTTCCTGCCATATTGGTATGAAAGCGGTACACCTACTTTTTTAATTAATATTATTGCCAGTCAAAAAGTAAATATAATCAAATTAAGTAATATTCAAGTTGGATATGATAGTTTTAGAAAATATGATATCGAAAACATGAAAGCTGAACCTCTTCTTTATCAATGCGGATATTTAACAATTACAGATTATTTAGATGAAATTAAACAATATACACTTGATTTCCCGAATGATGAAGTACGTTTGTCTTTTTCAAAATCACTTTTGGATCATTACTTACAATCTACTAATAATATTACTGATGGGTTAAATACAAAACTTATTAATGCAATATTTACAGGCGATATAGATGAAACAATGAATACTTTACGCCAATTTCTTGCATCAATCCCTTATGATATAATAAAAGATACAGAAAATTACTATGAAACAACAATACATTTAATATTTACTATGCTTGGTTTAAACTGCCGCTCCGAAGTCCGTATTTCATCTGGACGTATAGATACGCTTGTAGAAACAAAAAACTTTGTATTCTGTTTTGAATTTAAATTAGACGGAGATGCTGATAAAGCGCTTGCTCAGATAGATACTAAAGATTATCTTCTTTCATGGAAAGGAAGCGAAAAGAAGCTATACAAAGTTGGTGTTAACTTTGATCGTAATAAACGCAATATCGGAGACTGGAAATACTTAATAGAATAAATGTTATAGAATATTTTTATGAATAAATATATAAAATTTAATGAAGATGAACAAATAATAGGCACTCCGCAATACGAAGTATTTCAGCGTATGTGTACAGAAGCGGGTCTTTTCGCGATAAAAGAAGCAAAAGACAGAGGACTTCCTATAACTTATGTAGAGAATGAAGAAATTGTAAAAGAATACTCTGACGGAAGAAAAGAAATCCTTGGAAGAATAAAACCCGCAGTACCTGTAACAAAACGAATATATAAAATTAAATGAAAAAACGAATAAAACGACTTAGGGTTTTCGCAGGTCCCAATGGTTCAGGAAAATCTACTCTTTATAATTATCTTAAACAGATTAAAGCATTTAATTCATATTATCATATAAATCCGGATTTAATTGTAAAAGACCTTAATATTTCCTTTAATTTGGACAATTGGCCTATTAATTTTACTTTTGATGAATTAGTAAATTATTTAAAATATTCACCTTTTCAGACATTAATTAATAATAACATTTCTGATTTATTAATATTTGAAAATAGGAGATTATCATTAAAATCAACTACATCCAATGACAGTTATCTTGCTGCTGCAGTTGCAGATTTTCTTCGTTATAAGTTTATACAATCCGATTCTTCATTCTCATTTGAATCTGTATTTTCTCATGAGTCAAAAATAAAAGAACTGGAAATAGCGAAAAAAGCCGGATTTATAATATATCTATATTTTATTACAACATCTGATCCGTTAATAAGTATTCAACGTATAAAAAACAGAGTAGAAACTGGAGGTCATGATGTACCGGAAGATAAAATAATTAATCGTTATTACAGAACATTAAATAATATTTTTTATGCTTTTAAACTATCTGATAAAGCTTATTTTTTTGACAATTCCAGTGAAAAATTAAACGGCTCTTTTAATTTTTTTATGGAAAAAAATGAAGATAATATTTATATATCTGATGTAAATTCTGTTCCACAATGGTTTAATGAATACATATTAAATAAATTGTAATATATTGCTTATCAGAATGGAATATTAAGCGAAAAAGAAACATTAAATAGATTTTCAATACGCAAATTATATAATCAGTTTGTTTTTACAAGCGAAAACGCGATAAAATGTTTAGAATTTACCGGAGAAGAATAATTGACAAAAATAGAATTTAAAGCAACTTTACAAATGCTTATACCAATGGTAATTCAGATAATAATGGATAAAAGAAACATTTCTGTTGTAGATTCCATAAAGTTATTATATCTTTCTAAATTAAATGAAAAGCTTGAAGTAGAAAACACAAAATTATGGCATTTAAGTCCTCTTGCTCTTTATGAAATATTAGATATAGAACTTAAAACTGGAAAATTAGTATTTCCAACTGAAGCATAATTATATGAAAGTAAATATTATTAATGATTTTTTAATTTTTGTTATAGAAGAATATAAATATTTTGAAAATAAAACTTCTAAAGAAACCATAGACTCTTTTTCTAAATATAATATATTCGATTATATTATTAAACATTATGACGCTTTGCATACAATGGGAGGCAGAGCGATAACCGATGATATTAACTTAATAATAGATACATAAGGAGATAAACAAAATTGCATGAAATTATACTTAAATTTAAAACACGGTTTATCTCTAATATTTGGCTTATTATTGCTGCTTTTATCGCGGGATGCTTTATCACAGGATTTTTCATCTTTATATTACGACCTGTCTCAATTGGAGAACTTGATCGAAGATACGATAGCCAATACAGAGGAGCAACAGAGATTATTGGAAGACTTGAGGCTGAACTTGACAGAGAGCGGCAGCTTAATAGCAAGTTACGAGACAATAATACAAGAGCAAGAGAACTTACTTCTGAACTTACGGGATCAGTTGAAAGAAATGTCCGAAACTTACAGGATGCAGTCTCAATTATCGGCGAGATACGAACAAAGCTCCAGGTTCTGGA
>Ga0123356_10001110_pt1 | contig 29837 bp, 27 predicted proteins | sample TergutEmb28metaG_2_FD_92546 | JGI IMG/M metagenome (GOLD analysis project Ga0123356, IMG submission 92546) | Embiratermes neotenicus P3 segment gut microbial communities from Petit-Saut dam, French Guiana - Emb289 P3 | ecosystem: Host-associated > Arthropoda: Insects > Digestive system > Gut ...
AAAAACTTGTTCCGCAGCGCGGGTGAACGGTTTTATAGGTTTTCATATTATGAAGAGTGAGCTCTTTGCCGTCTTCATAAGTAAAGATAGCCATGTGCTCAGCCCCGTGATATTCAAAAACCCGGCGCATCTCTTTCCATAAGCTGATGGCAGCTATATATGCCAAAAATAGCGTAATACGAATTATTCCTGCGGATAAATTAAAAAGCAGCGGCGATTCTCTGATAAACTCAATGCGGTTTACCGTCCACATTGGAGCGTACATGAAAAGTCCGATTGATATCGCAAACGCAAAGGTCATATTGAGAGCGAAAAACAGCTTCTCTTTGACAGAGTTTTCTTTTTTGACGGTTACAGCTTCGTTTTTTTCTTTTGCCTTGGCGGCTTCTTCATCCTCAACCGCAATATCGGCGCTGCGGGCAAGGGCTTTGTAGCCTAATTTGAATGACTCAAAAAGATTTATTGTTCCGCGGACAATTGGGATTCCCCAGTGAGATTTCCTTTTGGTCAATGAGACAAAAGGCAGCTCCTCGGTTGTTACGCTGCCGTCCATGCGGCGCAGAGACCACGCGACTTTCTCTTTGCCGCGCATCATTACGCCCTCAATAATCGCCTGTCCGCCTACTTTGTTTTTTTTATCGCCGTCGGCGCTAAAAGAGGTTAGTACGCTTGCGGGTATTGTGAGGAATTTTAACGTGTATTTTAGAAATGACATTTTTTTATTACCTGTCTGCTTGCGTTATATTTGACAAAATTAATAACGTGCGTTGTTTTACATCGTCCCCCTGGGGTTAAAACCCCAGGCTGTAAAGACGCGCCAAAAACACGGCGCGAGCGTACCTTCAGCACGCGGAAACATCAGGAAAAATCTTTAAACAAATAAAAAAGGCAGAAAAGGATAATTCCTTTCCTGCCTGAATATATAATACAGGGAACTACTGTTCCTGTGTTTTCTGGTAGCGTTTACGGAAGCGGTCTACACGGCCTGCGCTGTCTATGAGTTTCTGCTTGCCTGTGTAGTACGGGTGGCAGTTATTGCAGATGTCAATGTGAGCGCTGGTTGTTGTCGCGCGTGTTTCAATAACATTGCCGCATGAGCAGGTGAATGACGCCTTCTCGTATTTGGGATGAATCTTCTCTTTCATGTTACCCCTTAGTCCTCTCAACGAAAGTATATTTCTCGGTTAGCTGAAAATTCAGCAAAAATTATCATCGTTTTATTATATGTATCCTTAAAATAACAAGCTACAAAATAGTATATAGCCCGCAATCGGTCAAGGTTTTTTATAAGATTTCACAAAATTTTATATTAATGATATTAATACATTTACGAATTTGAATGCAAAATATTGATAGATTTCTATTTGTTTTTTTCCTTCTTTAGCCCCCTTGAGGGGGTTGGGGGTGATAATATGGCGGGGCGTTACGGGGTGTCCCCGTACGGGGGGTGGCGGAAGACAAAAAAATTGAATGTCTTTTTATTCAATTTTTTTGGCTGGAGACAGGGGGGTTGCCCCCCCTCTTAAAAAGCATTTGATTTTGACTTTGACTTTATCATGCCGCGGCTCTATGCCACCCAGCTCTCTCAGTCCACTCCATAAACGATTCCAAATCAGGTATAATCTCCCGCAAACTCTTTATGTCAACAGTGTAACCTCTAACATTAAACCACTCGTACATCATCGCCATATCCGCGCTGGCTTTCTCTATCTTGTCATAAGGCTCCTCTTCGTAAACGACTTTGCGCCCGATAGCTTTTCCCAGAAGCTCCGCCATCTGAGGGCCTGTGAGTTCGTCGCCCGCTATTTCAAGCGTGCGGTTCATCCAGTTCTGCGGTTCGCAGAAAGCAAGCGCTACAAATCTTCCAATATCATGAAGAGAGATAACCTCAAGCTCCACATCCGCTTTAAGTCCAAGCCTCAGTGTTCCGTCATAAATAGAATCTCTCAAAGCAAGCAGGTTTTCCATGAAAAACACCGGCCTGAATATCGTGTAATCAAGTCCGCTTTTACTTAGATACTCCTCAACTTTTACCTTACTGTCAAAGAACGGGATTCCTGTATTCATATCTGCGCTTGCAACGCTGTTGTAAATAAAACGCTTTACATTTGCGCGTTTCGCCGCGTCTATGAGAGCTATCCCCTGATTAATTTCGCCCTCAACTCCATACTCCATAGGCTGCTGAACGCTAAAGACGCCGTAGCATCCCTTAAGCGGCTCGTCAAGCGACTGCGGATTTGTCATATCGCCGCATACAATCTCTGCGCCAAGACTCTTAAGCTCATTTGCAGCTGCGCTCTCTGGGTGTCTTGTAAGGGCTCTGACTTTCCATCCGTCCGATAAAAGAGCTCTCGCCACGCTTCCGCCCTGATGTCCGGTAGCGCCTGCAACAAGTATCATTTTTCCTTTTATATCCATACCCATAATGGTCTATCCTTTCAAAAAGCAAAAGCTGCATCTTTGCCGGTTTTTCGGTAAAGAAAAAATTCGGCAGTTGGCGCTTTTGCTGTCTATCTATTAAAATTACGGATAAGAAGAGGGTAACTTGGCATGATATGTGTTGATAAGACGCTGCTGAGTTATTATATTATTTAGTTATATTTATTTAGATATCAATTAAACGCTGTACATAGTTGAGAAAATAGCCGATGAATATAATCGATTTCCACACCCATGTTTTCCCCAATGACCTCGCCCCCCGCGCAGTAGATATACTCATTGAAAACGCTAAGTTTACAGGCGTAACCATGAAAAACTACACCGATGCTACGCTTGACGGGCTTGAAGAGAGTATGCAAAAAAACGGTATCGCGGTTTCAGTCACACTTGCTATAGCTACAAAACCTGCTCATGTATCACCGATAAATATGGGGTGCGCGGAAAATCAGCGAAAAAATATAATTCCGTTTGGTACAATACACCCGCAAATGGAAAATTTTGAAACGGAAATTGATTATCTTGTCAATCACAAAATAAAAGGTATAAAGATGCACCCGGAGTATCAATACTTTTATATAGATGACCGCAAGCTCTACCCAATGTACGAGAAATTATCATCTTCTGGTCTGATAGTAGTATTTCACACGGGCAAAGACCCCGGCCCCTTCACCTGCGACCATGCGCTGCCTCATGCAATTCGTAAACTTCATACTGATTTCCCCAAGTTAAAAATTGTCGCTGCGCACATGGGCGGATGGAAGCTGTGGGATGAGGTGGAGCGTGAGCTTGCCGGGGTTGATATCTTCTTTGACACATCCGCTGTTTACAAGCTGTTACCGCCGGACGATTTTGTCAGACTGTGCAAAAAGCATGGCTGTGAGAAGATAGTGTTTGGGAGTGATTCGCCGTGGTATGAACAGGGGGAGTGCGTGGAGTGGATAATGCGCACTTCTCTCACAGATAGAGAGAAAGAGGTGATATTGGTAGAGAATGCTGTGCGTTTGCTTGGTTTGTAGTGATTTATTATGTCTGCCGCTTTATGTCATAACTATGACCGATGCCCGGGGTTAATGAGAATTGCTGCCATTTACTCGTCCTTCTTGTCATCTGCAAGATTTATGACATCTTTGATTTCTTCAAGAAGTTCTTTTTCGGACGGCAAATAAAGTTGATATTGGCTCGTCAGAATGTGTGTGTTGTCCTTTGGCAGGGTGATTTTTGCCAACAAGTCGTTTTTAGCTGTGCAGAGTAATATGCCGACAGTCGGATTTTCATCCGGTAATTTTTCATATCGGTCGTAGTAATTGACATACATTTGTAATTGCCCCAAGTCCTCATGAGTCAGGCGATGTGTCTTAATTTCTATGACAACAAAACAACGAAGCAAGCGGTTATAAAAAATCAAATCCGCAAAAAACTCATCATCTTCAAGCAAGATACGCTTCTGCCGTGCGGAAAAAGTAAACCCATTTCCAAGTTCAAGCAAAAAATCCTGCAAATGCGTGATTAACGCGGATTCAACATCTTTTTCATAATACACAGATTCGCGCTTCAGGCCAAGAAATTCTAAATACATTGGATTTTTTATGATTTCGGTTGGTTTTTCGGGAATCCGTTCTTTGCGGGCGATAGCAAGCAACGCTTCCTTGTCATTACTCATTAATAGACGCTCGTACAAAAGGGAGTTAATTTGACGCTCCATCTCACGTCCTGTCCAAGCGTGGTTTGTCGCTTCAAGCTCGTAATACTCCCTTTTGTAACTATCGTCAATGCCAATGAGCAACCGATATTGAGACCAATTCAATTGTGACCGCACTGCGGACATAATTGGATACAGCCGATAAAATTTACGGGCTCGCGCCAACTGACGATATGAAAAACCGCTTCCAAACTCCATTTCAAGCTGTATCGCAAGGTTTTTAATCAAAAACTCGCCGTAAGCTGCGCGATCTTGCCCGCCCTGTTCCTCTACAAAAATACGCTCACCAAGAGACCAATACATCTTAACCCGCTCAAAATCAACACTACGGACAGCATTGTTACGAGCTTCCTCTATGATATTCCGCATATCGGCTAAAAAGCCGGGATTCGTTGTCTGCAATTCACTCATAATTATTCTTCAAATAAAGAAGATACGTTTTGCCTGCGGCAGCTTGGTTATTTTTCTCAATTTTACGGTTGTACGTTTCCATAGTGGTAATTTATATTACAGTTATATGATGTTTTGACTGCTTAACGTTTTTTTACAGCTCATATTATACATTTACATACACTCATAAAAAGGAAACCGTACACTATGTTTATTAAACGGTTAACGTCTCTGTTTCTCTTTGTACTGTTTGTAACGTCTGCATTTTCACAGGGCCGTCCTGCGAATATTTTTGTAGGAAAGTGTCTGGGGCAGGCTGGTTGCAATGCTCAGTACAGCACTATTAATGCCGCTCTTAACGCGGCGAATCCAGGTGATATTATTGAAATTATTGATACCGAGGTATATGCGGAGCAAATCACGATTGGTTCTTCAAAGTCCGGTATTACCATTCGTTCGACTAATCCAACTAACCGTGAAAAGCCGGTTATCAGGTGGCGTGACGTAGTTAACGTCTCTCCGATAAACCACGCTGAGGCTGAAAACTGTGAGGGTACTAACGCTAATTGCGGAAATAATAAAAACCCGGTTTGCGGCGTTGACGGTTATGCGGTCGGGTGCAGTCAAAACTTTTCAACAAACGGCGCAGTACGTATTATTCAAACTATGGGTATAACTCTTGACGGCCTCGCTTATAGAAGGCGGCGCGACTATGGCTCTCGGACGTTATCCGTTTGGTTTTGACGTCGTATGGGGCGGTACGTGGGCTATGTTTCACGGTAACTCTGCGGTTGCAATAGCGGGTTCAGGTAATATTACCATAAGAAATTGCGATCTGCGTAACGCTTATCATGGTATTACTGTAAAAGACAGAAACAACGGCGGAATTTTTCAGAGTTCAAACCCCAATGATAACGACAGGGCGGATCAGATTCCGCTTGCCTCTTTTGGTACGCAGGGGGGCCATCTTATTGAGTACAACCGTATCCACAATAACTCGGTAGGTTACTACAGCGAATCTGCGTGGGATCTTGCTTCTACTATTCGCTATAATCTATTTTTCGACAACCACCACCCGGGCGGTATTACGCCGGCCGTTCCCGGAAGCAGTGATGACAAACTGGCTGGAGCGATGTTGTTTAAGGATCAGATTCTCTCGCCTGTCGCTATTTATAATAACACTTTTTACTACAACGCGGCTTTCATTAGCGCCAAGATGTGGTATGGCGGTCCGCACCTGATTTTTAATAATATTTTCGGTAGCTTAGTTCCAGGCGGAGTTCCGCAAGGTTCGATTATTAATCTGCACCCTAACCGTATGCACAACAATATAAGCACCAATGAAACTATAAATGAGGTTGATATTTTCCAATCAATAAATCCCGCTTCTTCTAATTTCTTGCGTCCTGATTGGAATCATCCTGACGTTATAGCATATATTAAAAACCAGGGATGGACGCTTCCCGGCATTCTCAATTCAGACGGGACTATAGCAGACCTTGGCGCTATCTCCTCGGTCTCAGCGCCTGTTACAATTGTGGCAAGAGCGATTCCTACAAACGTGGTTATGATTAATGGAACTCAGGCTACCGCGGAGTTTAACTTTCAGGTTTATGACGCCGCTACCGGCCGTAATATAACATTGGACGAGACAAAAATCAAAGTGGTGCGCTGGGTACAGCCGATCCCCAATACTACAGACAAAGAAAGTGTTACTGCTATTCCAAGCGGTTCTATAAGGGATATTACAAGCTCGGTAACAGACCGAACAGTTAAAATGGGTTCTAACAGATTTACTTTTACCGTGACGAATCCCGGAACCTCTACAGATGTTGGAAACCTGTTCGGTTTCTTTGAAATTGTTATAGAAGGTACATATCAGGGCCGTACCATTATTTCAGACGTCTCGTTTTTACCTTACACCCGTCTTCGCAACACTTTAGACATAGTATTTCTTCGGAACGGCGCAATTGTGGACGAGGCAGTTGCAGGACAGACTTACCAAATGCGTATCCGCGCCAATAATTTAAACGAGGCAGGAACCCCTTCTGCGCATACAGCCGGTATTAATGCTATAGAGTTTCAGCTTTTTACAAATAAAATGTCCAGTACCTTATGGACGGCGCCGGATCCGGGAGCTGCGTTTACAATAGCCAATCCGGGTATAAGCAGCGGTGGCAATGAGAGAATATGGGACGTCTATTTTAAGACTGCGGGCGATGAGTCTGTCAGAGCTACGGGTATTGGCACTGTAAACGGTAACAGGGTGGCATTTCTGGGTATTGCCGACATCAAGGTCAAACCCGGTCCTGCAGAGAATGTAACATTTATTGTCCCGGGTCCAAGAAAAGACCTTGAGGACGGTCAGGGCGGTTTTGCGCCTGCGCTCCCCATTCCTCTGGGCGCCCCTTTCACTGTTGAAGTTGGGGTGACGGACAAGTTCGGCAACTTGATTGACGGCTCTGAAGAGGTAAGATTGGAGAATGCCGGAACATCTCGGTCAGACGACTGTCCTGTGATTGATCTTTCGTCACCCAGAACTGCGAATACGGACGCATCCGGTATAGCGAGATTTGTTGTAAATGTTACCTGCGGTACAAATGGCGAGTGGGTTGACATGAAAGCCACAGCTACTTCAACAGGTAAAGATGACATAGGAAGATTGAGAGTTGGCCGTACTCAGGACAGGCTTTTTATATTCGTTGGCGGGAGCAGTAACGAGGGTAACCCCCTGCCTGGCGATTACAGTCCAGAGAGGGGTAATATTTCCTACTGGGATCCAGATATGGAGGTACGTGGAGCTGTTTCTGAAAGAGTCGCGATTCATGTTAAGGCTGTAAGCGGCGGCGCGGTGATGGAAAGAAATTTTACCGTCTGCCTCAGAGCTACAGACCCTGAAATTGAGTTTTACGACGCTCAAACGGGCGGCAACAGATTGCATGACGTTTCCATCATAGAGCTTAATGATGGTGAAGGTGTGGTTTGGATTACAGCCATGACAGATGTAGATAACGCCTCTGTTGAAGCGTATGCGTGCGGCGGTTCTGCCAATACAATCAACGCCGCTTTTCCAAGAAGCAACATCTATTTCAACTCGTTCACGCCATTTATTGCGGTAACAAACATAAGCGGCGTACCGAATACAGCCACGGTTGGAATACCGCGTACTCTCAGCGGCACGGTCAATCCGTCTGACGCAACTAACAGGGCAATAGAGTGGAATGTTTCTGACGCGGGAACTACTGGTGCGACAATTACCGGTAACGTCCTGAACGCAACCGGTTCTGGTATTGTCACCGTGAGGGCTGCAATTGCGAACGGTACGGCTGCCGGTGTAAATTACACGCAGAATTTTAACATCACCGTAAACGAATTTGTTCCGGTGACAGGTATCGCCGATGTGCCGAAAGAGGCGTTTGCTGGAACGCCGTTAGTTCTTGTTGGTACGGTCACTCCAAATACCGCATCAAGCAGAACAATAGTGTGGAGTGTCGTTCAGCCCGGAACTACCGGCGCGACAATTATGGGTAGTATCCTGCATGCAACCGACGCGGGTACTGTAATTGTTAAGGCGTCAATCGCGAACGGTGAATCTGTTGGCGTTGCTTATGATGATTATTTCATTATCACGGTACAATCGCCACAATCAGTGGTATCTGTTAACCGTGAAATTCCAAAAGGCGATACGGACGTGACTGTGTCTGTTGCCGTATTGTCGGGTGAATTTACCGCAGGTCCGAATCCAGCTTTGAAATCATCGGGTATAGTAAATTTTTATCGTCAGGGCAAATCGATACAAAAGGGAGTGCTGACAATTTTTGACGCTTCCGGTAATGTTATCAGCAAAGTGAAGATTGCCGACAGCGCTCAGGGCGCACAGGAACGCCGTCTGGTGGGTTCATGGGATTTAAAAGACGCGAAAGGCCGTCCGGTATCAGAAGGCACATATCTGGTAAAAGGCGTAGCCACAGTTGATGGTAAAAAAGAGAGAGTATCACTTATGATTGGCGTTAGATAACGATTAGTATCCAGACACATGGTAGTAGGGGTTATTACACATCCCTACTGCCTCTTCATCCTCCCATAATGCAGTAAAATCTCATCCGTATGATGCAGCCGCCTTGCGATTTCGCGGGCTATATTTAGTATTAGAAGTGAAAACAGGCGGCTGTTTGTCTCAAAAATATCCATAAGCACTTTACGGCTTAAAATCATAAGCGACGCCTCTTCGAGCACAACCGCAGAGGCGCTGTGATTTTGAATTCCAATTACCGAGGCTTCACCTATGCAATATCCGGCGCCGAAATCAAATATTTTAAGAGGATTATCGTGCATATTAAGTACCAAGTTTATCCGCCCCTGTAAAATGATGAAAATTTCAGTAGCCGCTTTTCCCTCTTCAAGAAGCACATCGCCTACAGCAGCGTTCATAATATCACAGCTGCGCGCAATAGAGCTGATTTCGTTCTCTGTAAGCCCTGAAAAAATAGTTACGTTCCTGAGAATCGGCAGCAAAACCTCTTCCGCCATTTTTTTATATATTATCATTAATACCCCGTTTCATAGGGTTTGCTCACACTGTTCCGTAGTGACCGTAAAAAGATTACGCAAAAATCGAACCATTTTCACTGTGAATGTATGGACGCGTGACTCATCGTTTATTATATTTACTGTGGTAATTATTGTACGATCACAATCAAAAAAGGCTAATGATGGGACTTGCAGCAGGAATTATCGGGCTTCCCAATGTGGGGAAGTCTACAATTTTTAACGCGCTCTGCTCCGGCAGCGGCAAGGCGGAGGCGGCTAACTATCCGTTTTGTACTATCGACCCGAATCACGGCATTGTAGCGGTGCCTGATGTTCGTTTGGAGCGCATCACGGCAATCATTCCAACAGAAAAGGTAGTACCCGCTTTTCTTGAGTTGATTGATATTGCGGGATTAGTGCGCGGGGCGAGCAAAGGCGAGGGGCTGGGGAATCAGTTCTTAGGCCATATCAAAAGCGTTGACGCTGTTGTGCATGTAGTTCGCTGTTTTGAGGACGGCGACGTAGTGCATGTAGACGGCTCTGTTGACCCGCTGCGTGACATATCGACAATTGATACGGAGCTTATGTTTAAGGATTTGGACACCGCCGAAAAAGGGGTATTGCGTGTGTCAAAGGCGGCGAGATCCGGCGATAAGGAGATGAAAGCGAAACTTGAGATATACGAAAAAGTTCACGCGAAACTTTCCGAGGGCGTTTCGGCGCGGAGAGCGCTTGACAAAGAAGAGCTTTTTATGGTTTCCGATATGCACCTGCTTTCATCAAAGCCTGTTCTCTATGTCACAAATGTCGGTGAGGATGAGCTTTTAGAGGATAACCGGTACGTAAAATTAGTCGCGGAGCATGCGGCAAGTGAGAATGCCCAGTATGTAAAGATAAGCGGCAAAGTTGAGGCTGAGATTTCTGAACTTGCGATAGAGGAGCGCGCGGGTTTTCTTGAAACGCTTGGACTTGCGGAACCCGGTCTTACTACGTTAGCCCGTTCAATCTATAAGTTGTTAGGGCTTGAGACATTCTTTACAGCAGGTGAAAAAGAAAATAGGGCGTGGACAATTAACAGAGGATCAACCGCGCCGCAGGCGGCCGGTGTTATACATACTGATTTTGAAAAAGGGTTCATCAAGGCGGATGTTTATACTTTAGCCGATTTGGAAAATTACAAAACGGAAGCCGCGATACGGGCGGCGGGTAAGATTCGTTCCGAGGGGCGGGAATATTTAGTAAAAGATGGTGATATAATGTTTTTTAAGTTTAATGTTTGAACTTAAAGGAGTTTCTAAAAAACTCCGCTCGGCCTGAATATTATCTATCGCTTGATTTTCTATTTTGTATAAATTATATTCAAATAGCTTATTTTTCTGTTTGATTGTTCGTTATGTACATCTGCGTTTGTTTACGAGGATTCCGTTATGTTAAAAAGAGATATGCCGCTGTTTCATAAATACATCATGTTATATGCTGTATTTTGTTTAAAATCAATCATTTACCCCCCCCCCCCTTGTCAAGCAGGAATTTGGCTGTAACGGCGTAGTTAGCGCCTGCAGAAGAGCGTTTAATCGAGCAGGAATCATTTTTGGTCTCTTTTTATCAAGCCTCTTTAAACGCCGTTTATGCGCGTTTTACAACTATGTTTATTTTGTCAAAAATATTTCTATCTATAACTTTACAGGAAAGTGTGGTTTTGCATGAACAGATGCAGTGGTAATGCGTTTAGTTTTAGGATGTTGATGGTAAAAGCGTCTCTTTTAGTTATCATTGCGTTAAGCGTGTCGGCTTTTGCGCAGGATGGTGTTACGGCAGAACAGTCAGCGGAACCGGAAGAGGTGGCGGAGCATTCGGAAGAAGCAGAGTCGGATGAAGCAGAAGAAGTGGCGGAGCATTCGGAAGAAGTAGAGTCGGATGAAGCGGAAGAAGTGGCGGAGCATTCGGAAGAATTAGAGTCAGAGGAAGCGGAATTGGACGAAGAGCAGACAGAGGAAACTCAGCCATTGTTAAAAGCGGAGCGGATGCGTTTTGCACGGAACACTATTACTGTTGATATCGCCCTTAATGCTTTAGGTATAGGCTTATCGCAGATAGGTAATTTAGGGGAAAGCTTATTTGATAAAAGCTGGAATCCAAGCTCTTCCGGCTTCGGCGTAGGCGCGCAGTATGAGCGCCGCATAAACGAAAAATTTGGCGTAGTAGGAAGATTCGACTATGTGCAGTTCAGTCTTAATTTAGAGCAAACTGACCCGTCACAAATTAGGGTAAATGTACCGGGGTATACGACCAGGGTTACGGATGCTTATTGGTTTGAGGAAATGAGTACCAATATTTGGTCAGTTGAGGCACAGGCTCGCTATTATCCAATGAATTCGTTTTACGTTGGCGGTATGCTGGGTTTCGCCGGTATGGCAATAGGTTATGAAGATAAGGTAAACATAGCCTATGATGTCCGTGACTGGTTTGGGCGACTTGTGGAGTCTGAGTCCATTGTTGAGGGCGCTAAAGTGAAACCATGGCGTAATTACATTAAAATAGGGCCGGTGGTGGGGCAGCGATCGGCATTTGGCGGTCCGCGCGGCGGGTTTGTTTGGGATACTTATTTGGGATACCATATAGCTTTCGGTATGGGCGATAAATACACTAACAGATTAATTGAGACGGCTACTAGAGAAGATAAGTTTAGCAGCGACAGCGAAATAACCAATGGCTTGGAAGATATTGTTGACGCTTTGGAGATGTTATTTATGAGTGGCCCGCGCATCTCAAGCTCTATCGGATGGAGATTCTGATTACCTGACAAAATGTGTGATTTAATATGAAAAAACTCATATTTATTTTGGTTATACTATTTATAAACGCGGCAGCATCTGCACAAACCCTGCCGCGAATCCCGCAGAGCTCACCGCAGGCAATCGCGGTCTATGTTATCGGTGACGGCGTCAGCAATAACACAAAGACCGCGCTGGGCACGAGACTGCTCGCTTCCTTGGTCAACAGCGGCCGTTATAACGGCATAGAACGCTCCAACTCTTTCCTTGACGAAATAGAGAAAGAGCAGATAAAACAGCGCAGCGGTGCGATAGACGACAGCCAAATCAGCAAGTTAGGCCGTCAGTTCGGCGTTAAGTTTGTTTGCATTGCTAACATTACACCTGTATTGGGCGCGTTTCAGGTATCAGCCCGCATAATCAATGTTGAGACAGCTGAAATCGCTTTTATCGGTGAGGCCGGAAGCGCCTTAAAAACATTTACCGACCTTGAACAGGTTTCCGACCAGGTAGTTAGAAAGATGTTCGGCGGCCAGCCTGAACCCGCGGCTCATGCGCTGCATCCTCTCGAAAAGCCGGTAAAGCTCTCTTTTTGGGCAGGGACAGGTCTCACTATTTTAGGCGTTGGCATACTCGTATATGGTATAAACGAAGAACAAGCCGTGCAAAGAAACGTTCAAGCGGCTAATTACACCCCGGCGAGATATAACGCGGCAAAAAAATCTGCGAAGAACCGAAATGCCGCATATATCATCGGCGCGTCCGTTTTGGCATCGGGAATATCCGTATACATATTTTACTGAAAGATAAAAAATGGTTGACTTAAAGAGAAAACTATCGAACAAAGGCGGACTGCTCTGCCTTTTGGCGCTTGTTTTATGCGCTTGCACCGAAGTGCCGGAAATTGGAGGCGCAAAGATGTCGGGAAATACGTTAATTGACCGTGACGGTCAGCGTTACCACACCGTATTGATAGGCAATCAAAGGTGGATGGCTCAGAATCTAAACTATCAAACGGATAACGACCCGTGTTATGGCAGTAAACTTTCCAATTGTCAAGAGTACGGCCGTTTGTACACCTGGAGAGCGGCGATGAGAGCTTGTCCCGACGGCTGGCATTTGCCGAGTGATGCGGAATGGGATACTTTGGTAAATTTTGCGGGCGGTTCGTTAACAGCTGGAATTGGATTGAAGTCGGCAAACGGTTGGAACAATAATGGTAATGGTACAGACACTCACGGATTTTCGGCTCTGCCCGGCGGCAGCTACGGCGGCGGTATCGGCAGCGTCGGTCACTGGTGGAGCGCTTCAGAGGAGAACACGAGCGAAGCTTGGAGCCGAAGCATCTACTACGGCAGCAACAGCGTAGGCAGAGAGAGCAGCGGCAAGACGCATTTATTTTCGGTACGGTGCGTTATGGATTGAGGTTCCCGGTAGAGTAAGTCAACTTTGTTCTGCGCGGCAGACAGTAGTGAAATATTTAACGTCTATTTTTGTTCAGCGAATGTTATATTATATACATAAACCCCAGCGCGCTAAATAAGATTTCCACGAGGGCAGTATAATATTTATATGCGATATGCAGAAAAACGTGCAATATTCAATTGGTACTCTTATCCTAAAAACGCACTTATATTTTTTACGCTGATTTGCCTCTGCGCGCTGCCGTGCACAGGTCAATCCGCTAACAAAAAAGCTATCGAACAGCGGATGATGCGCCTTGTGACAAACGGTTCAATTGTTCTGCTTGACGAAGAGGGAAATCCGCTTATCTCTCACAGGGCGGATGAGCTTTTTATCCCCGCGTCAATCATAAAAATATTAACAAGCGCTATCGCTTATGATATTCTTGGAGAAGATTACCGTTTTAAGACAGAGCTGTTTGTCAATGATGACGGTGACGCCGCGGTGAAGGGGTGGGGGGATCCGTATCTGATTTCTGAGGAGATTGAGCTTATCGCCAAAGCTCTCATTGATAAAGGTATCACTACTATCAGAAAAATTTATTTTGATCACTCAAATTTTGCAGAACCCATCAATGTTCCCGGAATATCCCAAACCGCTAATCCTTATAACGCGCTCAACGGCGCGCTTGTTGTAAACTTTAACTCTCTTAATCTCAGAAGATGCTCTCAGGGAGAGGTATCCTCAGCAGAAGAGGTAACGCCTCTTACTCCGCTTGCGTTAAACAAAGCCTCAAATATCAGGCGCGGTTCTGAGCGAAGAATTAATCTCTCCGCGAATCCTAAAGAGTGCCGCCGTTACGCGGGGGAACTCTTTATCGCTATATTCGAAAAAAACGGTATTACCATACAAGATCAATCTATAAACAATGTGAAAATTGATGGCACTAAATGGAACCTTATCCACACCCATCTTAATACAAACGATATGGCGGTGATAAACACAGGTCTTCAAAAATACTCAAATAACTTTATCGCGAATCAACTTTTTCTGACAGTAGGCGCGGTAAAAAAAGGTTATCCGGCAACGCTTGAAAAAGGTAAAGACGCGTTTGAGGAGCATATCAGTTCATACATGAAAATACCTGAGGGATTGATTGTCATGGAAGAGGGTTCCGGTCTCTCAAGAAACAATAAAGTCAGCGCAAACATAATGATACAAATTCTGCGCGAGCGTCAGGAATTAGCAGAGCTTCTGCCTGAAAAAAGAGGCGCGCTTGCCAAGTCGGGAACTCTCACAGGAGTATCTAACTACGCAGGCTATATACAAACGGAAAAAGGGCTGCGCCCTTATGTGATAATGCTTAATCAAAACGCGCCTAACCGCGACAGGGTTCTTGATCTTTTGGTTGAATATAGTAACGCCGATTAATTTTTTTCGAAAAAACATAAAACAAATAAAAGAGGAGAGTTGTATGAAAAAGCTGATAACTGTTTGCTGTATGTTAATTATCACCGTTAATTTTTCCGCGTTCAGTCAAAATATATCACCGGCCAAAAGGCAGGATATAATGAAGCTGATTGAGGTAACAGACGCGAAAGCGCAGATGGTGCAGACTTTTGACTTAATGTTTACAAATCTGATGGGGTCAATGGGCGCCGGCGTATCTGAGGATTTAAAACGCTCTGTTAAATCTAAATTTGAATCAAGAGTTAACGATTTTGTAAATTTACTTGTTCCTATTTACGATAAACATTTTACGCATGATGATATAAAACAGATAATCAGATTCTATGAAACTCCTACCGGCAAAAAAATGATAAAAACCACGCCTCTCATTACTCAGGAATCTTTTGCCATCGGTCAAAAATGGGGACATGATTTGGCGCAGGATATTGTAGCCGAACTTATGAAAATAATGCAGAAATAATAATGCAGAATGCAGAAATTATTCCAGTTAGCTTCTATTTTTTATTGGCTTTTATGGTTTTTATAATTGCTGTGAGAATTTTTTTAATTTCTACGCAATCAGTCAATATGCTTTCGCTTTGTTCTGAGGTTAAGTAATCTGTTTTTGAAAGTAATTTTAACCAATATTCTGTTTCAGTTGCCTCCTTAAAAGCAATATACATTTTTGCAAGGAAATCTCTGTCTGATTGCCCATTATTAGCTTCATGCGCATTCGCGCCAATACTTGTTCCGCAACGCAACAGCTGCTTTGCCATAACATATTCATTTTTTTCGTTACAAAGGTGCTTATATAAATTCACAATACGCACTGAAAAATTCATAGTCTTATCAAGAATAATATTGTCTTTCACTACATCCTCGGTTTCCAGATTTTTGCTTTTATTTCTGCATTCTGCATTATTAATTCTGCATTATATTTCCTCTCCCTCTCTTCCATAACAACCCTCTGCGCTTTCTTAATATGATCATACCCCATCAAGTGAAGCAGACCATGCACAAGGAGCCGCCTCAGTTCTTCCTCATAAGTTAATCCGTAGGCGCGCGCCTGTACTTTTGCGCGCTGTAGTGAGATGTAAATTTCACCGAGCAGGTCATCATCCCCGAATTCAAAAGAAAGCACATCGGTGGGCTTATCCTTGCTTCTGTATTCGCGGTTGAGTTTGCGGATAGAATAATCTGAACAGAGGATAAGCGTTGTTGTCTTATTTGGTTCTATGCCCTCGCCTTTATAAACGCGTGAAGCGGTCTTAATTAAAAGCTGATTTGGGCATGGCAGCGGTTCGTATTTGTGAATGATTTGTATCATATCAAAAAAATAATAAATGCGCTGGTTTTATCACTATTAAAAAAATATGGGTAATCGTCAAGAGAATATATTAATTTAATATGGTATATAAGTGTATCAGGTATATGCAGTCTTATTTATCTTTAGTTTTAAGGAGTGATAAATTATGTTAACTTCCCGAAAAGTTACTTTAAAGACGGTTGTTTTTTTGACGCTGTTGTGCGCTTTGCCGCTGTTTTCCAATGAGAACATCTGCTCTGTGAAGGGTATTGTTGGAGATGTAAAGATAAACAGGTCAAAGGTTCGCAGGGAAGAGGCGGTAGGCAATAATTCTGCTGCCGGCTGGCGGGCTGTGCAGCTCAATATGGTTCTGCGGGAGAGAGATGTGATACAGACTTCCGCGCAGTCGGAAGTGAGGCTTGAAACTCCTGACGGCAGTATCGTAACGCTTGGTGAGAACACAACGCTTGAAATATCTTCGCTTAAGAATACTCCGAAAGCTTCTAACACTAAAATTAAGTTAGTCGGCGGAAGTATGGTTACGAATGTACAGAAGCTTGTTGACAAAAAATCCACTTTTGAAATTCAAACCCCGACAGCTACAGCTGCGGTGCGCGGTACTATTGTGGAGCTTGATGTTGGGAAAGGCGGAGTTACTGAGATAAAAGTTTTTGACGGTAAGGTGCTTGTTGCTCCTGCCGGTTCCAGGAAATTTGTAGAAATCGGCGACCGGCAGACTGTTGAGGTAGCTCCAAGACAGAGAAAATTAGTTGTAAAGGAAGTTCCAAAGGATTATAAGCCCAGACCAACAAGGGTCATAGGTGAAGTGTGTCCTGAAGAGGAAGCGGTCAAACAGAAGGAAGCTGCTAAACAGAGTAAAAAAATGAAAGAAGGCAAAGAGAGCAAAGCCCTTGTGAAACTCAGCCTTAAACTTGACGGTGAGCCGGCCGATACCATTAAAAAACATGCAAAAGAACCTTTCACTGTTAATGGAGTAGTGACTCCGCCAGGCGCAAAAGTAAGTATAAACGGTAAGGCGGTTAAACCCGACTCAACAGGCGCCTTTAAACATGTGATGAGAGCGCCGGCTGATTCCGGTGTGTTTACGCTCAGAATTGTGGCAAATGATAACGAAGTTTCAGAAACTGTGCTGCGTACTGTGAGAGTGGGAGCGCCTGCTGTTGCTGCGGAAGTAAAATTAGTTTCACCGGTTGAAGGTCAGGTTGTTAAAACGCCGGCAGTATTAGTGAGCGGAACAGCGTCTTTTGGCTCAAAAGTAAACATAGGCGAAAAAAGTATAAATGTGGAACAGGACGGTACTTTCAGCGCAGAGATTGCTTTACCCGGCAAAGAGGGCGGTACGAAACTTGAAATTGAAATTGTTGACGGTGAAGATAACGCTGTGTGGTTTATACGAAATGTTACGTATAAGAAAGACGGAAAATAGAGCGTCTGAAATGCAGGGCGCGCGCGGAGCATAGGGCGCTGCCATATTGTAATGATTATGGGCTTTCAGCCAGGTTGCCGCTTATTTTCCGAACCCCTTTAGGGGTGTAAGATTTATAACCCCGGGGGTTAACCCGGGGTTTTTCAGTATCATGACTCTCTATCTTCAAACTGCAAGCCGCGTTTGAACTGATAATATAGCGTAAGTCAAGTCTCCTGTACTCGCCGGATTGATTTTCATCATTCAAATATCCATCCCTCAGAACAATTATATGCGGATTAAATTCTGTGCTGAAGATGAATTCATGCGCCTCTTTCTGCGTTTCTTCGCTGATTATAAAAAGCGGTACAGCCGTGACCTTTTTTCTTTGCAGAAAAGGTTCAATCTCTCTCTCCCTTATTCTTTTTACGTCATCGCTTTTTCCATGAGCAATTATCCACGCCGTTTTATTTTTATCTGGATGGATGATTACGTTTACTTCTGCCAGAGGACTTTTAAATTCTGAATATTCGATTGTAGTTTTAGTTGATAATTGTAATGCGGCGATTGCGGTTAAAAAAGCTGTCAGTGCGCCTGCGTGCAGTAAAAAAGAGTTGCGCAGATTCTGATGCACTGCGCACAATCCGGTAATAAATATTGACATAGCGAATAGTTGAAGAGCGGTTGTATCAGATACTCTTATTTCGCTTAGCGCGAAATGTTCACAAAATCGGCTTAAGTAAATCATGGAGCTAAGGATTTTTTCCGCTCCCTGAATCAGAAAACCGCTAAGCGGAGCTATGGGTGAAAAGATCACTGCTCCAAAGAAAAACCACATCGCAGCCGCCATGAGCGGGATTGCTACAGGGTTAAAAAACAGGCCGTAAATAGAAAATGTTCCGAAATGATATAGAAGTACCGGAACTGTAGCCACAGATGCGGTAACAGAGAGCCAAAAAGGCGTCAGCGCCTGACGGGTAAGGAAATCATAGCGCCGGTTGTGAAGTTTTGGCGTCATGGTACATAGAATCGGCTGGAGCAGTATAATGCCTGCCGTAGCTGCAAAGGAGAGCTGAAAGCCTGCTGAAAAAAGACTGTGCGGTGAAATATATAACCAAAATAGTCCGGCAGTGCCAAGGGAGTGTATTGAGTGATTTTTTCGCTGAAGAAGCATTGACAAACAGAAAAAAGTAACCATCACCGTGCTTCTGAAAAGTGAAGGAATAAATCCGATAAAAAAGAGATATCCCCAAAGTGCGCCGACAGAGAGAATCATACGTAAACGATAGGGAACGCCGCATATTTTAAGCGCCGCGGCTATTGCGGTGAGTAAAAGCGCCGCGTGAAATCCTGATATCGCAAGCAGGTGAACTATACCGGCTTTTCTGAATGTCGCGTCAAGCGAACGCGAGCGGTATTCATTTTCAGCCAGAAACGCGGCGTGAAATATCCCGCGTACCTCTTCGGATTTAGCCTTGTTTATGACGGAGTGGACTTGTGTTCTCAGTGTGTGAGAAAAAAGTGCGAGGTGCGATGGCGCTGCCGTACTGTCTGGCAGGATTCTGCTTATTTGAAATTGTCCGTGTATATTGTTAACTGCGAAGTGATTGCGCTGGTCAAAGCTATGAGGCCCTTTAGCTCTCTGCGGTGCGCTGTAACGTCCCTGAATCGTGACAGTTCCCATTGGCGGAACAGGGTTTCGTGATGAACAGCGCAGAGTTTTATTTTTTAGTATCCGTTCAATTTCTTTATCACCGGCGCCTGTAACTTTGCAGCGAAAACGCGCGGTTGAGTAGGGGGATGTAACAACAGGGCTTGTTATTGTAACTTTTAGAGTGAGAATTTGGCTGCGTTCGCTAATTTTCTCCATCTCTTCATAGAATGAGTGCAGTTTCGCTTCGGTATATGTAAAGAGCGCGGCGCCGCTCATCAGAAATAATACGACCCTCATTAGGGGGCTGCGGCAGAGAATCCCTGCAAGCATTGAGAAAATGGTTGCTAAAAAAAGCAGATTAATGTAGAATATACCTATAAGCGGCGTATACAGGTTAAGGCAGAGTTTTGCTGTACATATTCCGACGCAAATACCTGTAAACGCTGCAAATCCAGGCAGACGCATCCAATAGCTGAGACCGGAAAATGCGTAGTCACTGTTTTTAGTCAGCATTTTTTCGGTTTAAGGCGTTGAGGCTGATAATCATCAGCCCTTAGTAATTATTGTATTTTGAGAATCTGCCGGAATGTTTATTACAGAGAGTGCAGAGAATTATACATTCCACGATTAATTTTTACGCCCGTACCGTCTGGCGGCCTCACGGCTGTCGTGCAGCCGGCGGGCGGTGCGGGCGCAGCAATTAATCGTGACTTCAATAATATAGTTCAGGAAGAGAGCTTTTGCAAATGGAACACAGCTACACCATACTGCTTGTTGATGATGAACCGGCAATCAGAGATATGATATCTGTGTTCCTTTCTGAGGAGGAGCAGTACAGAGTGCTTACTGCGGACTGCGGTAAGGCTGCGCTTGAAATCCTCAGTACAACAGATAATATTGATTTGATTTTATCAGACGTCAATATGCCGGGAATGAAGGGTTTTGAACTTCTTAAAATTGTGAAGGAACAATATCCGCAGGTGAAAAGGCTTCTTATTACAGCCTACAATGTTGAAGATTATATAGGGCTTGCGCTCAGTCATGATATTGGGAACATTTTTGTAAAAACCGTGCCGTTTAATTTTTCTGAACTCTCCAAACTGCTGAAAGACCTTCTTGAAGACAACATCTTCGGCATTGAAAGATTTTTCCCAAAAGACGCAAAAATTCACCGCGATTTGATACGTAAATCTACAAATCTTGATGTTGAAGCTAATAGAATCGTCTCTATGGTTAATGACGGCGAAAGAGGGAAAAAGTTAGAACTTGTGCTTTTTGAACTCTTAACCAATGCGATATTTTACGGTATACGCAATGAAAACCCGGAAGATAAACAGAACTGGAATTTTGACTTTGAGCTCTCTGATGAGACCGCTGTAGAGGTAGCTGTAGCTGTTGACAGCGAAAAATACGCAGTTTCTGTAAAGGACAGGGGCGGGAAGCTCAAAAAACAGGATGTGCTCTATTGGCTGCACCGTCAGATTGCGCAAAATGATAAGGGTATGCCCCTTGGACTGTTTGACACTCACGGACGCGGTCTTTTTATAGCGCGGCGCTACATTGACAGGCTTGTAGTAAACATAGACCGCGGCCGCCAGACAGAGATTGTTCTCATAAATTATTTAAATAAGACTTATTCAGGGTCTAAGCCTATTTATATAAACGAGTTATAAGAGTGCAGCGTTAAGAGTGGAGTTAACGTCAAAGCACTCCAAACTAACTATAGGTTTAAGATGATTTTTTCTTGTGAAGTTCCCTCAAATGTCCGCAAGTCAATTTCTGTTGTTGACTATCTTAGCGCGAGATTTACTTATCACGGTTATCAGCAATGGGTGGATATTGTTAGTGAGGGACGTGTTTTAGTCAATGGCGCGGTTTGTAAGGTGGATGATCGTGTTATAGCTGATGATATTATCGGCTATGACCCCGGTGAGTGGGAAGAGCCTGCTGCCGATCTTTCATATACAGTCATTTACGAAGACAAGTGGATTTTTGCCGTCAATAAACCGGGCAATCTGCTTGTTCACCGCGCTGGGAAATCATTCCGCAATAATCTGGTCTATCAGTTACGTAATGTGCACTCGCCGCAGTATCCCAATTGTCACCCTGTCCAAAGACTTGACAAAGAGACATCCGGCGTTGTACTGTTTGCAAAGGATTCTGAGCAGGGGGCTGTGTTTGGCAAGCTTTTCAGCGAACACAAAGTATCAAAAACTTATAAAGCTGTTGTCAACGGTGATTTTAGTTTAAGGACTCCCTGCACAATTGATGCGCCGGTATCCAAAGATAAAGAGAGCGGTATCAGCTATAAATTCAAAACTGATGAACTCGGCAAAAACGCTCTCACTGTCATAGAGCATGCGGGCGTTTGCGCAAGCGGGTTGACTTTATTGACAGTAAGACCGGTTACCGGACGCACACATCAGATACGGGTGCATCTTGCGCATCTTGGCTTTCCGATTGTTAATGACAGACTCTACGGTCTTAGTGCTGACGATTATCTTGCTAACGCAAATCATCATAATGATACTTGCGGCGATGATAACACTTTATCAAAGCGCAGGCAGCTGCTTCACTGCGAATCGCTCTCTTTTCATCATCCCCATACCGGTGAATATTGCGAGATATCGGCAGAGTTTCCTGAGGATATGATACAAGCCATTACAATAATAAGTAAGGGCAGTAAGGGCTTATAATTATCAGCCCCAACCCCAGCGTATCAAATAAAAAAAGGGCTAACTTACGTTAACCCCTCTTTTAAATCTACTAAGACTACAGCTTACTTCTTCTTGGCAGCCTTTTTAGCGGGAGCCTTAGGAGTACCTGTTCCAAGGATAGCATCCTTAGCTGTCTTTGACACTTTGAACTTTACAACTTTCTTTGCAGGAATCTTAATCGTTTCGCCTGTAGCAGGATTTCTTCCTGTTCTGGCTTTACGCTGTACAAGAACCAGCTTTCCCAAACCTGGGAGGATGAAACCGTTCTTAGCTTCTTTGTAAGCAAGAGCGGCCAGATTGTCAAGAAGCGACTTAACCTGCTTCTTGGTGAGTCCTTCTGTTTCAGCGAGTGCAGCAATCGCTTGAGTTTGGGTCAGACTTTTAGCAGCCATGAAAACTCCTTTTTAGGTGCAAGTGAGAAAAGGAAAAGTATCAATTTGTATAATGAAAATAGTATTTTTATGATAGTTATTCAATAAAAAAAGCATTTTTTTACAAAAAAATTAAAACTCATAATGAAAGAGCTTAGAGCTTAGAACTTAGAGCTTAGAGCTTAGAATAAAAAATGTGTTTGAAGAGAGGTTTTTGTATTCCGGTATCTCTGCTAAGTTCTAAGCTCTGAGTTCTAAGTTCTATTGTTTTATGTTAAGTTTCTCATTCGCAACGTCAAGCATTCTGTAAGCATGTTCAAGATTGTCAAACGATTTATGCACCCAGGCGCTTCCCCAAAAGAAGTTACAGCTTGTTTCCGCTGTCAGGATAGAGTCATAAGCGTCAATTATTATCTGTCTGATCTCTTCTGCGCTGTTTACTGTTTGTGAACGTTCATCGAATAGTTTTTTCGTTTTGTGATAATAGGCGCTTGCGCTGCGTATCTCATCAAATCCTTTTCTTTGCAAAAGCGAACCTGTCCACTGGGCAAAATCACCGCCCCAGTGGTCGCCGGTGTTCCATGCGCCTCTGTGAACCTCAACCTCTTCATCCGGCGGATATTTATCAATAAACTCAGTTATGTGCGTTGGAATAAAACCAAGAGTTCCCGCTCTGTAGCGGTTCATAATTTCGTGATAAAAGCTTCCCCAAAAACTTGACTTGACGTCTGCGCTTCTGAACCAGCCGCCGTTTTCACCGTCTGTCCATGTTGTAACAAGGGCGGGGAAGTCGCACCACTTTGTCCGTTCGTAAAGCTCATGCTGAAACCATCCTGGGTCAAGTCCAGATTCCTGCGCATCGGAAAGTTCGCGGTCTCTTGGTATGACTATGATCTCTTCACCCCCATACCGTGCGATATAAGGCCGATAGCGCCGCTCTTCCCAGCGCATTTCCCGTTTTGGCTTTATGTACCAGCAGTCAACTAAAACGTATCTGTAACCGTGGCGCTTAAGCATGGGAATCATCTCCATGCAAAACCCCATCTCAGGCGGCCAAAAGCCGTTAAAATGAGGCCGCCCAAGCAAATGGCTTCCAATCCCTTTCCACCACTCAGTCTGAGCGTCCCAATCTTCCTCAGGAATAAGAGGGTAGACAGGGTGAAAGAGCCCGCTGCCTACAAACTCAATAGGGGAGCGTCTGAACCGCTCCATAAAATCGGCAATGTCAGCCACATCACAAAACGCTTCACGTATGGCAGGATCCTCAAGCTGTTTTAAGAGCGTACCCGAACAGCTCAAATGAAGCCGCGCAATATCCTCATACCCCTCAAGCATACGGGTTATACGGTCATAACACCAAAGTATCTGCTTCGCTTCCCAGCTTTCCGTCTCAGAGTTGAACAGTGCGAGAAGGTTGCCAAGCGGCTGATGCAGATGCAATCCGAGCGCGTGATGAATATGTGCCATATCTGTCCCCTTTAACTGTAAAAGTTGGCTTCGCCGCGATAAATACGGCGTTGTGCGGGGGTAACCGTACCCGTCTATTGCTATAATATAATACATTACACAAATCAGTATTACTATGGCAGTTAAAGGCTGCAAGTCCCGGTACAGCGACCTTAAGATGGTTCGTGCAGTCGGTGTGCCGGGACTTGCGGCCTTTAACTGCCGCCATAATATATCACATCATAATTGTACTGCCGTTTGATAACAACGCGTTTGTGCCGCCTTCACTACGCATCATTTATTTTACATAAATCATGCACGACCCTCAAACACAGCTGACCGCTGCCGTACACATCGTAAAAACTCTGACTGCCCGCGGTTTTGAGGCGTATTTCGCCGGGGGATGGGTCAGGGATTTTGTTATGAACTCCTCTCAAAAAAGCGATATTGATATTGCGACAAACGCAGCTCCTGATTCTATCCGTAAAATTTTCGGCCAGACTATTGGAGTAGGGGAGCAGTTTGGGGTGATGATTGTAGTAGAGGCCGGTATCCCTTTTGAAGTGGCGACTTTCCGCTCCGACGTGGGGATAAAAGATGGGCGGCATCCTGAACAGGTTGTCTTTACTGACGCGAAAAATGACGCGCTTCGCAGAGACTTTACTATAAATGGGATGTTCTTTAATCCCTTTACAGAAGAGGTCATCGATTATACGGATGGACAGAGCGATATCCGAAAAAAAGTTATAAGGGCTATTGGTGATCCTTCGCAAAGATTCAGTGAGGATTATCTGCGGATGTTAAGAGCGGTTAGGTTTGCTGCGCGTTTTGGTTATGCAATAGAGGAAAACACATTCAGCGCAATTAAGGATAATGCCGTTTATATTAAGGAGATTTCTGTTGAACGGATATTTGCTGAGATGAGCAAGATGCTCACCGGAAAAAATCCCGAAGCAAGCCTTGAACTGCTGCATGAATCTGCGCTTCTGCCGCAATTTTTGCCGGAAGCGGAAAATCTTTGCGGCATAGAACAGCCGCCGCAGTTTCACCCTGAAGGGGATGTATTTATCCACACAGTAAAGACATTGAGCTTTCTGCCAGAAAACCCTTCCCTGCAGCTTGCATGGGCCGCGCTTCTGCATGACATAGGGAAACCGTCGGTAATGACCGTAAGCGACCGCATCCGCTTTAATAATCACCACAGATCAGGCGCGGTTATGTCGGAAGCGCTTCTTAAGCGTCTCAAAGCGCCCAACGCTCTAATAGATGCTGTGAGCAGTATGGTTGACAATCACATGAATTTCATGAACGTAGGCAAAATGCGCCTCTCCACGCTCAAAAAGTTTTTATCGCGCCCAACTATCCGCGATGAACTCGAACTGCACAGGGCCGATTGCCTCGCAAGCCACGGTGACCTTCAAAATTACGACTTTGTAAAGGGGCGCCTTGGTGAATTCAAGGTTGATGAGATTAAACCCAAAGCATTGATAAACGGTAAAGACCTGATAGAGCTCGGACTCAAGCCGGGGCCGATATTCGGTAAAATTTTAAGTGATATTTATGATTTACAATTAGAAGAGAAAATCTCTGACAGAGAAGAGGCGCTTTTAGAAGCGAAAAAATTGATATTTAAATAATCATTATTGAAAGATGAAAAATGCCCTTTAAAAAATATTTAATTATTTCTGCATTTATTTGTATTCTGCCATTTATTTTACTCGCACAGATTGATAATGCAGGGGTAAAGGAGAGACATTTTCAGGGGGTTCTCTTTCCTCAGGTTTACAAAGAACTGGCAGGTACAAAAATCAATTACCCCGGATTAAGGGAGCCTGAAAAAAAGAGCGTTACCGCAGGCTTGCTTCCTGATTATTCCGGTGAAAGCTGGTCTGCGCTTTACGGGTGGGGTGAATGGGCAAACGGCCCGGCTATCGCGGGCGTATGGCTTGGAAATTTAGGATTTAACAACAACTCTCCCATTCAAGATGATGATATGTGGTATGAATTTCAGGTAAACGAAGAAGTTTTTTCTATTCGCAGCGCCGCCTGGGTTACTCCGTTTCGCAACAGTTCATTTAAGGGAGTCTCAGTAACTTACGATGCTTTGAGTAAACGGTTCGAAAATGACTGGAGCGGCGGAACTTACAATATGGACAGCACTTTTTTTGGAGTTATATCGCTCGTACAGTTAAATGCTAATTTACATTTGAGAATGGGTATCAGCAGCCTTTACTATGCCGGGGATTCATATTATACGGCGGGTATGGACAATGAAGAGAGAAGCGTAGACGGAGTTTTTGCAGGTGTGATTGACAGCGACAATAGAACGGTTGAACTGCGCCTGAGTAACACATATCATTATGTTGACAATTTTTTCGGCGGGCAGATAAACGACACTGTTAATGTAAGCCTTCTTTTTAGCGGCGGTAAAGTAATGCAATATAATAAACACCGTCTCTTTTATGGACTAAAGGTAAAAAGCGGAGTTTCACTGCTCTCAAAGGCTGACAGCAGCACCGGGCGCTTTCATTACGGACATTATCTTGGCAATGTAAAACGCAGCGGCAGAATTATTTATACGGAAGTTTCACCGCCTCTTATTTTTGACGTACATCTCTTCAGAGCGGTTTACGGTATGTTGTCAATCAACCCGCAAATTAACTATTCACACACAGATCATTCCCAAAAATCTAAATCCAAACATTCACTGAGTTTGACGTCACAGCATCCGCTCCTCAGCTTCTACGGAACAATAGGTGAAAAAGTAGAGTTTGCAATTAAACCCTCAATAGGAAATGACGTCTTCTTTTCTGCTGCTGAGGTGAGATACAGATTTTAGAACTTAGACAAACCAGGAATCTTTGCGCCTGTTGTCTTGATTTTTCTAAGCTCTAAGCTCTCAATCACCAATCCGCCTCAACATCCCCGCCTGTGAGCTGTAAGCTTTTTGATGTGTATTGATGGATTTCAAAATCATTTCCGTCGGGGTCTTTGAGCCAGATTTGATATGTGGAGTCGCATCCGAATTTTTTTGGGGTAAAGGCAACGCCTCTTTTTGTGAGCTCTTCCATCACTGCGTCTATATCGGATGTTTCAAGACAGAAATGCGCCATGCGGCCTCGCGGCGCGTTTAAATCCAATGAGGTATCCTCAAAAAGTTCAATAAAATTGCCGCCGCCGAATTCAAGGTATGCGCCGTAGAGGCTTCCTTTTTTATGGAAAGTAAAACGCTGCGTGAAGCCGAGATTTGTGTAGTAGTCTACAGATCTTTTGAGATCTTTTACATACAGGCATACGTGCGCTATTTTGTTAAAGAGCTGGTTTATCATTGATACCTCTTTGGATGGAAGATGACACACGGGGCGCTGCCCCGTGGTAATGATTATGGGGCTTTGCCCCTGTATGTAAGCGCACAGGGCGGCGCCCTGTGTTAATGATTACGGGGCTTTGCCCCGTGTTTTTTGTCTGCAACGCGTTGCGTATCTACAGGCATGACGTATTTCTACTGCTTCTTTTTCATTAGGTCGCCCATTGGGTCGCTGCTTTTTGGCGCGTCATCTTCTTCGTCAAGCAGACTGCCGAAATCTACATTTACAGATTTTGCCGGCGCGGTGGTTCTGCGTGCGGCTGGGGCGGCGTCCTCTCTTTTCATCTGCTGCATCTGGCGCGCAGGGCCTGACGGCGCGGTTTGCTGCACGTTTTTACCCTCAAGCCTGTCTATTCTGCTTTGTATTCTCTCTTTGTCAACCATGCTGGTTGTAAAGATAAGCGCTTTTTTGAGCTGTTCGACAGCTTCCGCTTTTTTTCCCTCAGACTCAAGGATATTTGCAAGCTGGTCATATAATCCGCCTACATCCGGGCGCACTTCTATGGCGAGCTTTAACTCCTGTATGGCCTGTGCGGGATTTTTCTCTTTTCTCCAGAAAATATCCGCAAGCTCATAACGCGCTTCTACGTTGCTTGGGTCTGCGGCGATTGCGTCTCTCAGATATTTTTTCGCTTCATCCATGCGGTTAGCTGTAATAAGGCACTTGGCAAGATTGAGCAGCACGCCCGACTCTCTGTGTCCGCCCTGTACAATTCTGGTATACTCTTGAATAGCCTGATTGTTTTTGCCTGTGGTCGCGTACATTGAAGCGAGGTTTATACGCGCGGTAATATTACTTGGGTCTGCCTGTACCGCCTTACCCAGCGCATTGACTGCGTCGTTGGTTCTGCCCATGTTTTGATAAGCGACGGCCAAGTTACTCCAGGCGTGAGAGCTTCTGGGGTTTAAACGCGTCGCTTTCACGAATCCGTCTATCGCCTGCGAGTAGCGTCCCCATCCAAGATACGCTAAAGCAAGATTGTACTGAGCCTCAAAATTATTCGGCTGCATACTCACAAGTCTGCTGAAATGCGTAACAGCCTGGTCAAAAGCCCCGCGCTGCATCATCTCGTTGCCGGACATCATTAAACTTTCCGGTGACTGGGCAAACAGCCCGCTGCTTAGAACAAGAACTGCGAACATTGAACTAATCCCAAAACACTTTTTCATAACACATCTCCCGCGATTGGTTTAAAAACTTGCCTACAACCAGATAAAATAACTTCAAACAGCTTTTTTTGCAACAAAAAATGTAAGAAATGGCGAACGGGCGTTAGTTTTTGTATATTATATCTTAGTAACCGGCTTTGCCGCGGTAAACATGGTCAACAAACACGAAGATTGCCCGACTGCGCTAAAGTCTTCAAAAAGCTGTTTGTAAGTACAAAAGGAGAATAAATAAAAATGTCAGAATCAATGCAATCAACAATTAAAAAAACAGTTAACATCATACCAATATTCATAGCCGTTTGTATGATACTCACGCTTTTTACAGCATGCGGCAGCGGTCAGTCAAACGCTAAAACAAATAATGAATCAACCTCAGCAGGGACATATCGTATGATAAGCGGATCAAGGGCGCAGAAACTTTTTAATGACAGCGGCGCGGTTATCGTTGACGTGCGCAGTAAGGCTGAGTATGATGAACGCCATGTGAAAGGCGCTATCCTGATGCCGCATGACATAGTACAAACAATGGCGCAGGCGGTGCTGTCTGATAAAAACAGTACAATAATAGTATATTGCCGGACAGGCCGGCGTACTAAGTTAGCCGCAAATTCACTTTTTAATTTGGGATATAAAAATGTTTACGATATGGGCGGTATCGGCAACTGGCCGGGAGAGTTTGAGCCGTCAGGCAGATAACAGTTACTGAGCCCTGCCCAAATAGTTTCTTACAAAAGCGGTAAACGCGCGGTCAAACTCTGTGCTGTATGAGTACTCAGGATTGCGTTTTGAGTTGTCGAGTTCCTTTTTCTGCCACTCTTTTGTCTGGTGCGCAAGCTCTCTTGCGGCGATACGGAGTTTCATAATATCGTCTTCATTGCTTCTCCACTTATTAATCCGCGCATCGGATTTTGGAGAGTTTGCAGAGGCGTCGTAGTCGCTTTCAGATACAAGCGCAGCTCTTGGCAGCGCTTCGGTTGAGCCTTTTGCCGCGCATATCATAACATGAAACCCGCGCAAAAACCGCGGGAAATAAGCGTCAAGGTAAAGAAGCCGTCCCCACGCCTGATTTTTAAGCGCACTCTCAAATTCTCCAAGTGTGGATATAAGGGTACGGCAGACCGCGCTTATCTGTTTAGCCTCAAAATCGGAGAGCTGATAAGCTTTTTCCGCTGATTCCTTATAAACGGTATTTTCATCTCCGCGTCTGCCTTTTTTCACAAACATGTCGTCACCGGGAGCAATGACTGCATAAGAGCCGGATTCATCGAAGCTTATGCGAACCTGATTATGGCCTCTGCTCGCTTCGTCAAAAGTGATTGCAATTCTTGCAAGAGGTACTCTGAAAGGGGTACGCGGTTCTAAACCTTCCGGCGGCTGGTCGCTGCCATAGGAGAGTGAGGCGCTAAGTGCAAGTATAAGGCTCACGGCAAATTTATTCAATTGAAACATGACCTTTCATGACAGGCTGAGTATTATTAAGATAATATTTAGCCGACCGCAAAACCACAAAAAAAACGGGCAGCCGGAAAAAACGGCCGCCCTTTTACCATCATCGCACGGGCCTGTTGCCCTAAGCGTCCGCTCTTATTTCTCTTTGGCGATAAGAAGCATATCCTGCGGGTCAAGTCTGAGACGCAGAGAGTCGCGCGGCGGATATTTATCGTAATCTTTTACAAGATTCAGATGAACAAAACC
>Ga0123356_10001111_pt1 | contig 29832 bp, 28 predicted proteins | sample TergutEmb28metaG_2_FD_92546 | JGI IMG/M metagenome (GOLD analysis project Ga0123356, IMG submission 92546) | Embiratermes neotenicus P3 segment gut microbial communities from Petit-Saut dam, French Guiana - Emb289 P3 | ecosystem: Host-associated > Arthropoda: Insects > Digestive system > Gut ...
TAGTATTAACAAATATTCGGACATCCAATTTTTTGAATTCCTCCAAATTCCACACGTGTGGAATTTTAGTAAATTTTCACCATAAAAAAGGCTGCCCAAGAATTACTTCTCGGACAACCCCTTCTAAAGAGAAAATTATTAGCTTTTTGCTTCCGCTTTTGCAATTTCCACTTGAGCTATTGCAAGTAAAGCTATCGGAACCGAGTAAGGAGAACATGAAATGTAGTTAAGACCTGCATCCATGCAGAAACGTACATTTTCAGGATTTGCTCCATGTTCACCGCATAAACCGCAAACCAGATCGGGTCTTGTAAGTCTGCCACGATCTGCGGCAAGAGCTATAAGTTCCTTTACCTTTGGATCAAGCGTACTGAATGGATTACCGTTAATAAGATCAAACAAGGTGTAATCCGGCATAAATGTTGTAAAGTCATCTCTTGAAATACCCAATGTAGTTTGAGTTAAATCGTTTGTTCCGAAGCTGAAGAACCGCGCGTATCTTGCGATTTCTCCTGCATCAAGCGCTGCAGCCGGCAGCTCTATCATAGTACCAATCTTGTACTCAACTTCTCTTGCTTTTAATTCTTTGCGCAGAGCTTCTTCGATATCAACGATACCCATATAATTAAAACCTTCGATCTTTTTACCGTAAGCGATAAGTTTAAGTTCGGAAGCATTCATGATAATTGGAACCATAATTTCCGGTCTTGCATCAATCTTTTCAGATCTTAATTTATAGGAAGCTTCAAAAATTGCTTTTACCTGCATTGCGTAAATCTCAGGGTAAGAGACAGCAATACGGCAGCCTCGATGTCCGAGCATTGGGTTAAATTCATGTAAAGCGTCAATTCTGGATGTTATATCTGCTTTTGAAGGTTTTGTTCCTTTTACTTTTGCGACATGGTTAATATAAGCAGTTAGTTCATCAGGGTTGTGAGGCATAAATTCATGCAAAGGCGAATCCAACAAGCGGATTGTTACTTCCCTGCCTGCCATTGTTTTCATGATGCCGTAAAAATCTTCACGCTGCATTATCTGGAGCTTATTTAGGATTTTCTGACGTTCTTTTCTGTCGTCCGATAAAAGCATGTCGCGGAATACATTGATGCGATCAGCTTTAAAGAACATATGTTCTGTACGGCATAAACCAACACCTTCGGCTCCGAAACTTAATGCCAAAGCTGCATCTCTTGGAGTATCCGCATTTGCTCTTACATGGAAATCGTTGATATATGTTTTTGTAAGTGCGATAAAATCCAAAAGCCCCGAACCTTTAGGATCAGGTTCGATAAGTTCTGCAACTCCCAAATAAACAGATGATTGACCGTAAAATGGTACATCAATAGTAATATAATCGCCTTCAGAAAAACTAATTTCGCCCAATGTAGCTTTGGTTCCTTTAATTTTAAGAATCGGAGAAACCAGCGAAACTTTACCATACTGACGCGCTACTACAGAAGCGTGAGCTGAATAACCGCCTTCTGCAGTTAATACACCTGTACTAACTTCTATCGCTTTAACGTCTTCTGCAAAAGAAGATTCAAGTACAAGGATAAAACGGCCGTCTTCGTTGTTTTGTATTGCGGCTTTTTTCGCTTCCAAAAGAGAATCTGTGCTAAAGAATACTCTGCCAATTGCAGCGCCTGGCGCTCCTGCAATACCGCCTTTCCAGGATTTAAAACTTTTTACGCTGGATGGATTTATAACAGGATGCAGGATTTCATTAAGACGCAGCGGATCTATTGCTTTAATTACATGATCAGCATTTACGATTTTTCGTTTTTGAAGATCAAGTAAAAGTTTAAGATCTGATTGTGTAGATTTTTGATCTACAAGTCTTTGTTCTATCAGCCATAATTTACCGTTTTCAACTGTAAAACGAACCTGCCGGATTTCTTTAAATTTATCTTCTAAAGTCCAGGCGATTTTTTCCAGCTGTTTAAGGTGAGCGGCATCAATTTTATTTATTTCGTGCCCTGTAGAGCCAACTTCGTTAAACTTTCCTGTAAAGTAATTTCCCTGCAGTTTTTTATCGCCTGTTACAACATTGCGGCTAAAGAAATAACCGGAGCATGATGCTTTACCGTAATTTCCATATACCATAGGCTGAATTACAATAGCTGTATCATTATCGTTTTGTTCATCCATTTTAAGCATTTTGGAAATTTCACCAAGGGTTGTTAAAAGCTGAGTTTCAGGATCATCAAAAAAACCTTTGGGGAAATACTTGCCGTATTCATCCATGTATTCCAATGCTGTTTTTTTCTTTGGCAGCGGTGTTTTATCTTCTGCATGAAGTTCGTTAGAAGGACCTTTAATACCCAAAATTCTTTTGATAAGTTTTAACTTAGCTGAAATTTCATCTTTTTCTTTTGGTTTATTTTCAAGTTCTTTTATTCTTTCCTGAATCATCAGCATGCCGCTGATCATGAAAAGCACTTCACTTGTGGCAAAATCTGCGCCAACCCATTTACTAAAACCGCTTAATACGGATTTAACAAGACCAAAATTATGTAAAGCAGGATAATTTGTAATCGCCATGTTTGAAGAAATAATAATCTTCAAAAGCATTGGGTTATCTTTATCCCCATAATTCTTGCCGACCAGTTTTGAACATTTGTTTAAAAGATCCGTAATGTCTTTTCTGGCAGCTTTTGGATCTACTTCTGACGCTATTTCTGTATCCAGAATAATACCAGGCAGAATTGGAAATCCAAGTTCGGCAAATTCATTCGCCTGTCTGCCTCGAATACCCAGCAATTCAGGTTTTACCTTTGCAGGGATTACGTCTTTTTGGCTAAAAAAATGTATTCTCGAGTCCATATAATTTCCTTATTTAAAATAGTTTAAGGACGGAATTTACCGGTCCTCGCAGGAACGCTTCAAACATTTGACTGGCTCCCTGTGCCAAATAACGCTGCAATTTTGCCACATCCTGTATTCCTTCTCCGGCTACAGCAAACTCAATAGCAGTACCATGTTTTACCTTACCCCATTTAAACAATGAGTTAATATCAAGGATTCTTTCGTTTTCATAATATATATATACCGTTAAATTGGGATGTTTTGCTTTATAACTGGCAACAATCCTCTTCCATGCTTCAACGTTTCCATTATGGAATAATTCATTTTGAACTATAACAGCATATCTTGGTGTCATGTTCTTTGGACTGCCTGCAGCTGCTTTTGGCTGTTCACCTTTTTTAGCCACAGAAGCGGCCACTTTGCCTTTAGCTCCTGCTTTGCCTTTAACACTTGTTTTTGATTTTGCAGGTTTTTCATCAGATGCTTTTTTCGGTTTAGAAACTTTTTTTACTGTATATTTTCCCTTTGTCAGAGAAGCAGGAGGGGTAACTTTGGACCCTTCGAATAAACGAAGAGCAAGATCAGCTGCTTTCTGGCAATTATCATTTGTTTCTTTTCCCTGAAATCCCGCATATACTACCATTAATTCACGTTTTCGCAATTGCCCGAAACCTGCCAATTCCTCGGCAACTTTAGGATTTGCTATTAGAAGACCTAATTCGGGATGATAATAAGCAGCAACAAGATCAACGCCATTCCATTTACCAAATACCTTGGCAAGAGCAGAAATATCGTCAATAGTACCGGAAAGATTGGAAGATGCTGTCTTGTAACCAAGTTTGTCGACCAATAACATCCTTAAAAGCAAACCTATTCTGCTGCTAGTTAATTCATCATCATCTAATTCATAAATAATATCACCAAGATTCGCTCCTGCGCTTCCGGCAATTTCCATTGTTTTTTTAATATGTCAAACCGCACTGTTAAAGCCCGAACGGGTAGAAAGGATTTCCAGATTAGTACTATCCGCCATATATCCCCCTTAATTTTATGAATAAAAAAAACGCCCCCGAGTAATTCTCAGGGGCGCTAAGCAAACAAACGTTCCCTTACATAACCCTTATCTTAGAGTTCTGCAATACCGCGTCCTGATCTTTTTGCTTTTCCTCTAGAATCTACAACACCTTTTTTCTTTGCTGCAGGTTTTGAAGATTTCTTGGGAGCTGAAATAGCTGCTCTTGGTTTAGGTGCTGCTGCTGCAACTGCTTCTTCTTCATCATCAGATACAGCTGCGAATGACTGGTTAATGTCTTCACGTACTGTTGATCTTCTGCGGCTGAATGAAGCGAATGCTGCATCAGAGAAGCCTTTTGAAACACCATGGAGGAATTCGTTTAATACGTTCGCCATAGCGTCGAGGGTAACTTTTTTGCGTTTAATGGAGGTAATATCTACGTCCAATAAAAGACCTGGCTGGAGGTGATACGGATTGATCATATAGTCAAATCTGTAATATTCCCTTTCGAGCCATGAAAGTCTTTCTTCCATAAAGCGGCGTTCTGCCGGATACTGGAAGTCATACATTTTTCTCATGCGATCGCGCATTCTGATAATTCTTGTGCGGATTCTGTCTTTTTCATAAACGTATGTGCGGTTTGATTTTTCAACTTCTGTTTCCGCTGATTTAACAAAGGAAATTTCGTCCCATACCTTTGCAATGTCTTCATAAAGTGGTTCGCCGCTTTTGTCTTTAATTGTTTTGCGGATTTTACCTTTGCTTCTTTTTGCAAGATCCTGGAAATCGTTGATTTTGAAAGCGCTTTTCTTGTCTTGATAGTTAACTTCAAGAACATCCCAAAGATGCTGTACTTCAGTTTCAAAGCTCTTAACCTGAACATCATAAGCCTTGCGATCTTCAATAAGCTGAGCATTATCAAAGAAGCGCATTTTGATTGAATAGCGTTCGTCAGGAAGATTGGCTGTGTCAGTATCTTCGTATTCACGGATATTAACTTCACGTCCGTTTTTAAGGTTTTCAATATACTGATATCCCATTTTGGAAGTATCAAGAATTGAAGTAATTGAGTTAATCGCTGTGTTGAAACCGCGGTTTCTGATGTTTTCCATGTCGATGATTTTTTTGATGTTTTCGCGAACATTTAAAGCATCGAATGATTCCGGATCGATTTCCGCGCGAAGGTCGGTAAGTCTATCCATAAGTGTTTTTGCCATGAAAGTATAACGTCTTGATTTTGCTTCTTCTGCATTATCATCTGTAAACGCTTCAACTTTGTTCAGCTTTGTAAAGATAACTTCGCCGTCAGAAAGTTCTTCAAGACCCTGATCGATTCTGTCGTCTTTAATCTGTTCTACAAGTTTATCAATACTGTCGATTATGTGTTTTGCAATTAAATCTTTTACAAGATATTCAACAGTTACCTGATAATGGAAAATCGGGCTTATAAGTTCTGATTCTAAAATGTTAACAGAAAGTTTAACATCTGTTACAGTTTTAGGTTTGTTCTGATTGTCTTTGAATGCGCACTTTACGATTGAATATGCATTTTCACCGCGGACGAAAGCGCCGGTGTCTGTTTTCTGGCGAAGAATGCTGTTTGTGTGTGTTTCAAGTTCGTTGACACCTCTTTGAATATGTCCCTGTAAGTGGCCGTACATATTAACAACGGATTTTTCAACTTCACCTGTGTTGAACTTGTCAGCGCCGCCGACAGCGTCAAGCAGGTCAGCAATTTCTTTTGGTGTGTAGCGAGTCAGAACTTTTGTTTCTTCTTTGTCAACAAAGTTTCTGACCTTTTTTACCATTTCATCTTCGCTCGTTACCATGTAACGGTTGAACATGTTCTGATAGTTCTGGTTAAAGTAATTGTACAGCTTTTCTTTAATACCGCCCATTATATCAAGACGATCAAGTACGTCTTTAGGCAGCCTTGCTGTCAGGTGGTGGATAACCTTATTGGTTTCCTCTTCCAGTAATAGATTTACTTCAGCCTGCTGATCACGGTATTCCTGTGCCAATGAATTGCGTGAACCGACTGCGCTTGGTTTCTCCGGATGGAATACATTCGGGGATTTGGGCAGATCAATTGCTCCCATATAACTCTCCTTATAAATTTAGTTTTATAACTACAACCTTATTTGGAAGGATACCATATTTTCGAACTTATTGTAAAGCCCTTTTTTATGAAATTTACCATGGAATTCGGATTCGGCTATGTCAAGATATAATTTAATAAAAATTAAAATAACCATAAAACCCTAGCCTTTTTTAAAAAAACATGGTAAAATTCGGGCATGAAAAATAAAGCTAAAAACAGTGCCAAAAAGGCAATATTTCTGATGCTCGTCCTGGTAATCTTTCCGGGTTTTTCCAATATTTACGCTCAATCAGCAAGCCAGCGTGCCCCAATCGATGTAAATTTAATTATAGACGGCTCTGATTCTCTTACGGATGTAAAAGACGAAGTTACCGCATGGGTTTTTAACCGCCTGGATCAGATTTTAGTGGAAGGAGACAGGGTTACTGTATGGAACGCCGGACCTTCTGCAAGGATAATTTATACAGGCAGAATGGAAGGGGATGCCAAGGAAACCGCAAAAAGAAGCATTAGAGAAATGACTACATCAGGAAATAATCCGGATTTTTACGGAGCGCTCACAGAAGCCTCCGCAAGACAGAGTTCTTCTTTCAGTTATACACTGTTAATTTCTGCTTCTCCTGCCGCGCTTTCATCAGTTATATCAAATCCGCAGGGTAATTTGATACGTTTTTCCAGGATCGAAGAATTTTCCGAATGGCGTGCGCTTGTCGTAGGATTGAACCTTGATTCAAGGGTCAGATCGGCAGCATCGGCTTTTTTCAGAAATCAGTAAAATTACCTATTTACTCCATACTGCATAGAATCTCAAAGAAAAATGTGATAATGTAGATATCAAATGAAAAAATCATTTACGGGCTTTTATATTTTTATATCTATATTTTCTATCTTATTTATCATTGTCCTTGCCACAGGTCTTTGGAAAAATTTTATTCCTTCGCAAACAACTGATAGTGTAAGAACAACATTTATTACTGTAACTGATGCAGATTCAATTTTTTCAACCGGACAATCCGGGAATATATTTTGGGAAGATAACTTAAATACAAAAATCCCTTTGGAAGACGGAGAAACAGCAATTGCTGTCTTAAACAGGGAAAGCGGTTCTGATTTTCCCGAAGAGCAATTTGTTGTTTATCGTAATAATGCAGACTCTGCTTTTTTTATAACATTTTTAGCTTTCGATGACAGAACCAGAAATTACAGACGTTTATGGGATATACCTGTTGCCGCTTCCCGTATTGATACAATCACAATGTACAGTATGGATTTAATAGGAGATAGAAATAACTGTATAGTTGTTAATGGCATGAACGCAAATAATGAACATACTATGACAATAATCAGGCGTACTTCAGGTCAGAATTATATAAAAATTGCAGAAATACAAATTGACGGCTCTATTGTAATTCAGGAAACAGGGCGCACCCTTGCATATCAGCAGGGAATGTCAAGGGGACAGAGTTTTAACATTGCGGCGTACGGGCATGATACTTCATCTTTTAACATACTGGATCAAATAGAAACAATTTATTCATTTAATCCCAGCAATGGTGTGTATGAACAAATCAGATTGACAAGAATACCCGGATCGCAAATTGAACAAAGACGGCTGCGTGAACTATTAAGCGGAGTTCCCGGTGTTTTTGAAGATTTTTTAAATGATCTTTGGTATTTTGTAAGTCCGCAGGGAACTGAAGATACAAAGCAATTTTTATATTTTGATCCGGCAGGAAAAGAAATAATATTTTTCGGTGATGAAGCCCAGCAGGTTTTTATATGGCAAAATTCCGCATATACCCGTTTGGGTATGCGTATAAGCAGCCAAAATATTTCAATAAATACTCTGCGCCGGAATATTTTTATTGAACTGGAATCTCTTAACAGTATCAGAGTTACAGTTGACGAAGATGTACGTCTTAGAATAACAGCGAATACAGCCTGGGACGGAACTTACAGACGTGCAGGACCTCTGTTTACAAGGGAAACAATATCGGAAATTCAACAAAGTATTAATGCTGTTTACGACAGTACATGGGGCAGAATACAATTCCATGATTCAGGTGAATATACGATAAATTCCGGCGGAAATATAAGAAGAGGGCATTATGTACTTTACCAGATTGACGGTAAAAATCTTCTTGAACTGCGCCATACAGAAGGCGATGAACGCCGCATGGTTTACACAACAGAATATGCGGCAGGGGTTTTGATATTATCGAGGGTTCGAATTGGCACTAGCGGTGTGCAGGAACTGCTCGAACCCCCGATTACACTAACACCTGTAAATTAAACAAAGAACTTAACCACGAACCACACGAACCATCACGAAAATGAAGATAGATATCGAAGTACAATTTCGTGTTTTTCGTGTGGTTCGTGGTAAAAAAAAATAAATAAAACTTAGATCACTCCCTGATCCAGCATGGCTTTGGCGACTTTTTTGAAACCTGCCACATTCGCGCCTAAAACAAAGTTGCCGGGTTTTCCGTATTCTTTTGCTGCGCTGTCCATACTTTTAAAAATGCCTGCCATGATGTTTTTAAGTTTGGCGTCTACTTCATCAAATGACCATGAAAGACGTGTGCTGTTCTGAGACATTTCCAAACCTGATGTTGATACGCCTCCTGCATTGGCAGCTTTGCCCGGGAAGAATGCAATACCATTACCAAGAAGATATTCTGTTGCATCCATTGTTGTAGGCATATTCGCGCCCTCACCGACAATTTTGCATCCGTTTTTAACAAGGTTTTTTGCATCATCAATAAAAAGTTCGTTTTGAGTAGCGCATGGTAAAGCAATATCACAAGCGATATCCCATACCCTACCCTTTGATGCTTCTGTATAAACTGCATCCTTGTGGACTTCGGCATACTTTGTAAGTCTTTCTCTTTTTACAAGTTTGACATCTTTCATGGTATCAAGATTGATGCCTTCTTTATGGCAAATAAATCCGTTACTGTCTGACATGCCGATTACTGTCGCTCCCAGGGATTGCGCTTTTTGCGCCGCGAAAATAGCGACATTGCCGCTGCCGGAAATTACAACTTTTTTACCCTTAAAACCGTCACTTATGGTTTTAAGATATTCGTCTACTATATATACAAGTCCGTAACCGGTTGCTTCGGTTCTTCCAAGACTTCCGCCCCATGTAAGACCCTTGCCGGTAAAAACTCCGGTAAAATTGTTAACAATTCTTTTGTACTGACCGTACATGAAACCGACTTCCCTGGCTCCCACTCCAATGTCTCCTGCCGGAACGTCAGTGTCAGGACCGATATGACGGTATAACTCTGTCATAAAAGACTGGCAGAAACGCATAACTTCGTTTTCGCTTTTACCTTTCGGGTCAAAATCGCAGCCGCCTTTACCGCCGCCCATTGGAAGCCCCGTAAGGGAGTTTTTCAACGTTTGTTCAAAACCCAAAAATTTAATAATGCTTTGATTCACCGAAGGATGAAAACGAATGCCGCCCTTGTAAGGTCCGATTGCAGAATTATATTGAACGCGAAAACCGCGGTTAACATGTACTTTACCCGCATCATCTACCCACGGAATTCTAAAAGCAATCATACGTTCTGGTTCTATAAGCCGTTCCAAAAGACCTGCTTTTTCATAAATACTGTCCTGGTCAACGATGATCCGCAATGAATCAAGTACTTCTTTTGCAGCTTGAATAAACTCAGGCTGTCCTGCGTCTTTTTTTTCTACCAATGCTATTATATTGTCTACGTAACTCATATATCCTCCCGAATACAATTTAAGTGTTTAAAAGTTTTTCTGCACTTGCAAGTTTGACAGCAACACAGAATATTTCCATTGCTTCTTCCAGTTCTGTAAGAGGCGGAAAGGTTGGAGCGATGCGGATGTTGCTGTCTTTTGGATCTTTGCCGTTTGGATATGTCGCGCCTGCCGGAGTTAAAGCCACGCCGGCTTCAGAACAAAGAGCTACAATGCGTTTTGCTAAACCGTCAAGTGAATCAAAACTTACAAAATAACCGCCTTCAGGTTTTGTCCATGTACCTATGCCAAGACCACCTAAATGACTTTCCAGTTTATCGTTTACAAGTTTAAATTTGGGACGCAGAATTTGCGCATGTTTTTCCATGTGTGCCATTACATTTGCCGCATCTTTGAAAAAACGCGCGTGGCGAAGATGAGTTAACTTGTCAGGTCCGATTGTCTGCGCGGTTAAACGCTGTTTAATATATTCACAATTTGATTTTGATGAAGCCATACATGTCATCGAAGCGCCTGCAAAACTTACCTTTGAGAACGAAGAAAATACATAAACCATGTTAGGGTTTCCCGCTTCTTCGCAAAGACGTACGATATTTAAAATCTTTTTTGTTTCTCCAAGATCATGAATCGCATAAGCGTTATCCCAATAAATTCGAAAATCATCGGCGGCTGGTTTTAATTTTGCAAAACGTTTTATAGTTTCGTCAGAATAAACAATACCTGTCGGATTTGAATATTTTGGTACACACCAGATACCTTTGATCATAGGATCAGATGAAACCAATTTTTCGATAACATCCATATCGGGACCGTCTTCGCCCATTGCAACCGGAATCATATCAATATGAAAATAATTACAAATTGTAAAATGCCTGTCGTATCCCGGTGACGGACACAAAAACTTTATCTGTCCCTGACTCTGCCATGGTTTCCCCTCTCTGACACCGTGCGATACGTTTACAGAAACGTTATCGAACATCAGAGCCAAAGATGAACTTCCGCCGACGACTACTTCATCAGGGGTTAATTCCAAAAGGTCTGCAAATATTTTTTTTACTTCCGGGATTCCGTCCAGTCCGCCGTAATTGCGGCAGTCTGTTCCGTTTGCGGATTTATAATCATTTGCCGTAAGGCATGTTAACATATCATTGCAAAGCGCCAACTGATCGTCAGAAGGAACTCCTCTTGTCATGTTTAATTTTTTGCCATTTTCTTTATACCTGGAAAAAACGCTTTCAAGTTCGCTTTTCAGAGCAGATAACTCAGCCGCATCCATCTGTGAATACTGTTTCATTTTTTTTACCAATCCTTGGTTTACCTTACACTTTTTTATTACTTTAGCCAATAGATATTTAAAGAATTCATCTCGCAAAGAACGCAAAGGACGCAAAGTTGATGTTCGATTTCTTTACATTATCACTATAAATATTTGAAATTTCAAATATATTTCTTGTTTTGATTTATGATATCAAACTACTGCTTTGCGTCTCTGCGCCTCTGCGAGAACTAATATTCTTAATTTATCTAATTAGGAAGGAGTCAAAACCTGCAGCGCGAAGTGCGCTGACTGTACGAGCCTGGTCTTGACCTACAGGAACAGTGACTGCCCACATTGGATTACCGTTTACAACACGCTGTTCAATCGTAGGAGAAAAACCCGCTGATCTTAGATTTGCTGCCAAAGTTTGCGCGTTTGCCTGCTGGCTAAAAATACCGGTTTGTAATCTAGGACCAGAAACAGCGGTTGTTTGAACAGGAGTTGTTTGAGAAGGTATAGAAGTTTGAGTTGGTGTTTGAGTAACAGGAGCTGATGTACTTGCTGATGTTGTACCGGTTGATGATGTACCTGATGACGCGGGGTTCACTCTTGGCGCTGATGCAGTTTCAACCAATGGCAGGGAATCAAGCCCTCCAGCAAAAAGCCAAAAAGGATTAGGACGGACGATAATCGATGATGATTCACCTGCGGCTAATCTTCCCTCCAGTGTTTGCGGAAATTCATTAATAAGCCGCAGCCTGTATCTATCTGAACTTCCGTTAAATCTGCCTGACACCTTCCATAACATAAAAAGTATTTCCGCTTTCAGTTCAGAAAATTCAGGATGATCAGCCAATAGGGTAAGTCCGGAAACATCGCCTGATTTTATTGCTTTAATAGTAATATCTAAAAATCTTGCACGGATATTTCTTGATAACATTGGTTCCAAAGCAGCCAAAGCTCTATCCCATTCACCCATCGCAGCAAGACAGTAAGCGCACGATAAAAGCGCGTTTTCATCAACCCTGCCCGGTATTGCTGTAGCGGCTTCCAGCCAATTTCTTGCTGCTCCTTCAATATCACCTGTCAGCTGACGCAGGCGTGCAAGCTGAATTAAAGATTGCTGTTTATCTGCCGCTGAAATTCCTTGTCTGTTTATTGTTCTTTCGATATTTTGAATTTCTGCTTCCAGGGAAATACCTGTTTGCGGATAAACAACACATGGCAGCAAAATACTTAATGTTAAAAAAAACATGATAAAAACCATAGTCTTTTTTAGGTTTTTCATGATTTACCGCCGTTATTTCTTGACAAAAATCTTTTTTTGGCAGAAGCAGCGTCTTTTTTTATTTGGTCATCAGAATCCACAGTTACCCTTTCATGCCCTGGTGTCTGTACATTCGGTAAATCATAATTACTGGTTTTATTTATCTTTTGCGGTATATCATTGCGTTTTTTTCTTACATAGAAAATTAAAGGTAAAGCGCAGAAAAAACCTATGGCAAATGAAATAAATATTGTAAAGAAAACCGGAACATTTTCTGCCTTTTCAAATCCAAAATTAATATCACTTTTATAATTGTCATCAAGATTTAAAGCTATAAAAGCTAAAAATATTGAAAAAATAATAATGATGATGATTAATCGCCAGGGCATGATAACTCCTTTGCGCGAAATGTATTTCCCTTTAAACCCGATAAAGTTACTTTGGCAAAAGAGCCAATCATCGATGCGGGACCAGGAACTGCCACCTTTTCGTCTTTTTCTGTCCTTGTTATTAATTCATCGGCATTTTTTCGGGAAATTCCTTCTATTAATACGATTTCGCTGCTGCCAATTCGGCTTTTTAAAAGCTGCGTTGTATGGGTTTTTTGCAAAGCGATAACCCTTGAAAGCCTTTCTTTTTTAACATCATCTTCGATCCTGTCGGGTAAATCGTAAGCCTTTGTTCCTTCACGAGGATTAAAATGATACATAAACGAGTATAAAAACTTAATTTCTTCCATTATATCGAGTGTTTTTCTAACATCATCTTCTGTTTCACCGGGAAATCCTACCAAAATATCAGTAGAAATTGTGATTTCCGGCATAGCGGCTCTAATTTCATTTACCAATTTGACAAATCGCTCTATTGTATAACCGCGGTTCATGGCTTTTAATATGCTGTTTGAGCCATGTTGGACAGGCAAATGAATATGACGGCAAAAAACTTTATTGGCAGCCAGCACTTCTATTGTTTTTGACGAAAAATTGGCGGGGTTTGCCGAAAGAAAACGTACCCAGTTTATTCCGTTGTTACGTACTTCGTCTGCGACAATTTTCAGAAGTGATGAAAAATCAGTGCTGCCCGGCCAATTGTAGCTGTTTACATTTTGCCCAAGCAGGGTAATTTCCCGCACTCCCTTTTGCGCAACAAGGTGTATTTCCTGTTTAATATTTTCAGGATCTCTTGAAACTTCGCTGCCCCGTACATAGGGAACAATACAGTAAGAACAAAAACTATTGCAACCGTGCATAATTGGAATAAAACTTCGAAACTGCCCTTGTTCAAGATGAGATTTTGAAAAAGAAAACACAGCCTTTTCATCAGGATTGAGGTTTGCTTTTGTGCCGTTTTCGGCTGCTTCAAGAATAACAGGGAATATTGAACGAGCCGAAGTTCCCATTACATAATCAACTAAACTGTATTTTTCTATTAATTTGTCACCAAGGCGCTGCGCCATGCAGCCTGCAATAACAATGACAAGATTTTGTTTATACTTTTTTTTGATTGCTACAAAATGATCGATTCTGCCAAACGCGCGTTTTTCTGCTGTCTGCCGGACAGAGCAGGTATTGATTAAAACAAGATCGGTTTCATCGCTGTCAGCCGCTTCTGTCCACCCGCGTTCTTTGCAAACAAGAGCTAATGCCGCGGACTCGGCATTGTTCATTTGACAGCCGTAGGTTTCAAAAAAGTATTTTTTATTCATTATAAAAACTAAATTAAGAAATTTTTACCACAAACCACACGAACTCGAACCTTTGGTTCGCACACGAAAGAATAAGTAAAGTAATTCAAGATCTTCTCTTAAGACCTATAAAAAACTTAACGCTGTTGTAGATGCTGATTATTATTATAAAACTTGCTCCGATTATCAAAAGAATTTTTGATATTCTGGAAATAGCAGGTATATTCATTTTAGAAGCAAGGGTTAAAGCGCCTACCAATACTAAAATTATACCTACTTTTCTGTCTGTCGGTTCTTTTGATACAAAAGAACAAAGACCAAACAATAAAACAAGTCCGCCTACAACAAAACCAAATACATTCTCGCTTGGAATAATAGTAACTAACAAAAGAAAAATTCCAATTACAAAATAAATTATTGCTGTCACACCCAACCTTGATAATTTTGCTGTTGATAAAACTTCTTTTTTTTCTTCAATATCACTCATAACTACTCCTTATTTTTTTTATGAAAATTTTCCCAATTCCCATGCTAATTTAATTGCTTTAAATAAACCAATTATAACAAGACCTATTGAACCGATAACCAGAAAAAATATTGCAAACCCTTTAACTATTCCAATCGGCTGATACGCAAGCAGCATAAGAAATCCGCAAAAAACTACAATAAGACCGGGTTTGTAAAAAAACTGTTTTCTGCGAACTAGCATAATCAAACCGGAGATAAATGTAAATGAACCTACCGCAAGTCCTACATGCCTCAGCCGCATTCCAACATATGTTAGAACAAAAAGAGCAATACCGCCTGCAATTAATTGGATAATTAATCTGCCTTTGTTCGGCAGATTCTCTGTTGAAGGATTAGCATCTTTCCATTCAGGTTCGTTTGACATTTTAACTCCTTATTTACCGGCAGTTGCTAACGCAGCTTCGATTACGTTTTGTAAAAGCATTGCAATTGTCATAGGTCCCACACCACCCGGAACCGGTGTAAAAAAACCTGCCTTTTGTATTACAGCAGAGTCGACATCTCCGCATACACGATAACCTTTTGGTAAAGACGAATCGTTTACACGGTTAATTCCAACATCGATTACTGCCGCTCCTTCTTTTACCATATCTGGTTTTATTAAATCGGCGCTTCCAACCGCTGCAATTAAAATGTCCGCCTGCAATGTATGGTACTTTAGATCTTTTGTACCTGTGTGGCAAAGAGTAACAGTAGCATTATATTCACGGCGTATTAAAAGGTTGGCAAGCGGCTTTCCTACGATATTAGATCTTCCTACTATAACAACATGAGATCCAGCCACAAGAACATTATATTCACGTAAAAGCATTAAAACACCATGCGGTGTACAGGGTAAAAACCCGGGTCTTCCTAAAACCATATTTCCAACTGAATCAGGATGGAAACAATCAACATCTTTTTGCGGAGCAACCGCTGCGTTTATTTTTTCTTCGTTAATATGTTTAGGCACTGGTGATTGAACGAGGATTCCATGAACTTTATCGTCTTTATTTAATTCGCTGATAATAGAAAGAAGCTGCTGTTCGCTTGTAGATTGTGGAAGTCTTATGTCACGGCTTTCCATGCCGGCTTCTGCAAGAGCTTTTTCTTTTGATTTGACATAAGAAAGACTTGCCGGATCATCGCCGACTAATACAACGGCAAGACACGGAGTAATTCCCTTTTGTTTTAAAGCGGCGGCTCTTTCTTTAACGCTCTGTCGAATTTTCAACCCAAGCGCTTTTCCGTCTAATAAAACTGCTGACATTAACATTCCTTTTTTATTTTACAATTGTAATATTACCATAAAACGTCCGTTTATGGCAGTAATTGAAAAATCACCGTCTAATGCAACATTACTTAGTCCAAAAAAACCACGATTCCATGTTAGATCGTCCAGGGACCATTTTAATCCCTTGCTTTTTGCCTTCCATATTTTATCTCCCAGCGGGAACACGGCAACAGATGCTTCTTTTTCTGCATTTAATGATAACTGACTGTTTCCTTTACAATCAGCATCTATACAATAAATATCCGCAGATTCGGTTATCCATCTGTGCGGAAAAACTTCTCTTTCAAAAAGACAGCGTATTCCAAAAAGATGGTCGACCCTGGTGCTTCCGCCGCCTCCTATAATCCAAACCCGATCGCATCCTTTTTCCTGTGTCAGTAAAAAAGCAAGCTCTGTATCTGTATAGTCTTTATCATGCTGATGACGTATAACACGGTCTTGCGCAAATGTATCGAGAAACGCTTTTTCTTCGATAGAATCCATATCACCGATAATCCAATCGGGTTTTACGCCGGCTCTTACTGCTGCATCTAACCCAGAGTCTGCAGCCACAATAAGTGTGTCTTTGCCGGCATTTTCGAGTATTCTTTTAATTATTTTCGTATCCGGTGCTGCTCCGCCTGTAAATATTATTCCTAGCATCATTCTCCATTATTTCACACGGAGGCACAAAGGCACGGAGTTTTCATTCGTAATCTTCTCCGTGCCCTCTGTGTCTCCGTGACTCCGTGTGATGAATTTATAGAATAAATCTAGTATACTCAATTAACAAGGAAAATTCAATTGAGAATAACTATTGACCCAATACTAAAAGAAATTGCCGCGCTTTTTATCAATAACAATAAAGAAATTTACCTTGTTGGCGGCGCTGTAAGAGACATGTTACGAGGAAAAAAAAATCATGATTGGGATTTGACAACAAATGCGCTGCCCGACGAAGTTACAGCGATAATAAAAAAAGCAGGCGGCAAAGTTATTCCCACAGGCATTAAACACGGAACAGTAACGGCTCTTTTTAAAAACCACAGTACAGAAATTACAACGTTTAGAACTGAATCCGATTATTCTGACGGCAGGCGGCCTGATAAAATAAATTATGCAGCAACTATAGAAGAAGACTTGTCACGGCGGGATTTTACAATGAACGCAATCGCACTGCGTCTTCCAAAAGGAGAAATTGTTGACCCTTTTAAAGGCGTTAAAGATATTAAAGCAAAAATAATCCGCTGTGTGGGAGATGCAAATGAACGTTTCAGCGAGGATGGCTTGCGCCCGCTGCGTGCTGTGCGGTTTGCTTCACAGCTTGGTTTTAAAATAGAAAAAAATACACTAGAAGCAATAAACGGCGCTCTTTCCATAAGCGCAAAAGTTTCCTGGGAGCGTGTGCGGGAAGAAATTGACAAGATAATATCATCTGCTGTTCCGTCTTTAGGGTTTCGTTTAATGGAAAATACAGGTCTTTTAAAACTTTTTATTGCGGAACTTACCGATTGCCGCAATATAGAGCAAAAAGGGTTTCATCAATTTGATGTTTTGGATCACAGCCTATTAGCCTGCGATTATGCTGCTGCAAAAGAATTTTCCAAAGAGGTGCGCCTGGCTGCTCTTTTTCATGACATTGGAAAACCAAGCGTTCGAGAGCTCGACCCAGTTGGTGTTTGGACATTCTACCGCCACGAAGAAGTATCGGCTGCGATGTGCCATGTTTTATTAAACCGCATGCGCTATTCAAATGCTGTTATCGATAAAGTATGCCACTTGGTAAATCAACACATGTTCCTTTACACAGAAAACTGGTCGGATGCCGCTGTCCGCAGATTCATAGCTCGTGTAGGAGAAACTCATCTTGATGATATTTATTGTCTTCGCCGTGCCGATATTTACGGTTTTTCCGGCAAAGAACCCGATTACCGCTCAATAAAACAACTTGTAGAAAGAGTTAATAAAATCTTAACAGCCGGCAGCGCATTCACTATTAAAGACCTTGCAGTCTCTGGAAATGACCTGATGAAAATTGGTATCGCAGGCGGCAAAACAATGGGAGTTATTTTAAAAAAATTGTTGGAAACAGTGCTGGATGATCCGGAACAAAATACAAAAGAAAGATTATTGGAAATTGCTGACAAGATTAATAAAACAGTATCTTTTTAAGTATTAAGGAAAGTTTACTTGTTTAATAAAAAATTAGTGTTATAATAACTACATGAAAAAAATAATTATATATTTTACAGTTACTGTTTTATTTTTAGGTTTTGTTTTCTCTTGTTCATATTCAAAAGGTCCGGGATTCGGCTTTTTAGGCTTTTTCGGCGCTGTGTTATCCGAAACTGATTTTACTGACTTAGATTACGAAGAAGAGTTTGATCCCAGAAACTTTGATCATATCGTTGATAATCCTTTCTTGCACGCTGGAGATTATCCGTTATCAACCTTTTCGATTGATGTAGATACTGCAGGTTATTCTATTACTCGCAGATATATCGAGTATGGAAGTTTGCCGCCGTCCTCGATTATCAGAATAGAAGAACTCATTAATTATTTTGATTATGATTATGCACCTCCAACAGATGACAGGCCTTTTGCGGTTCACACCGAGGTTGGATATGCTCCATGGAATCCTGAACATTATCTTGCACGAATTGCCATTAAAGGTATGGAATTCCCGGTAAATGCACGCCCAAATGTAAATCTTGTTTTTTTAATTGATGTTTCGGGTTCTATGAACGCTCCAAACAGGCTGCCGTTGGTAATTGAATCACTAAAATTGCTTGTTAACGAATTAAATGAAAATGACAAAGTGGCAATTTGCGTTTATGCAGGAAAAGCCGGAACAGTGCTGCCTCCTACAAGCTGCAATGAAAAAGAAAGAATTTATAATGCTTTAAGCAGATTAACAGCTGGCGGCTCCACAGCAGGCGGAGAAGGAATTCAGCTTGCTTACAGATTAGCACAGGAAAGTTTTAACCCTCAGGCAATAAACCGTGTTATTTTATGTACCGATGGTGATTTCAATGTTGGAATAAGGGATCGGGGCGAGCTTTTGGATTTAATTTCTGAAAAAGCAAAAAGCGGTGTTTATCTGACAATTTTAGGTTACGGTCTTGATAATTTTCAGGACGGAACATTAAAACAGCTTGCTTCTAAAGGCAACGGAAATTATGGTTATATCGATACAATAGAAGAAGCGCAAAAATTGCTGGTAAAACAATTAAGCGGAACATTAATAACTATTGCGCAGGATGTAAAAATTCAAGTAGAGTTTAACCCTATTAACGCAGGTGCGTATCGTCTTATAGGATACGAAAACCGTGTAATGCGCGATGAGGATTTCAGCAACGACGAAAAAGATGCCGGTGATATCGGAGCCGGACACACTGTTACTGCATTTTACGAAATTATGCCGCCGGGAGCAAAAGCAAATGCGCTTCCAAGACGCGACGAATTAAGATACGGACCGCTCCCAATCGAATATATATCACAATACGCAAATGAATTATTAACTGTAAAAGTACGCTACAAACTGCCGGCAGAAAATACAAGTTCTTTGATTAGCTTTCCTGTTACCGTATCTTCTATCAGGCAGCCCGGCAGTGAATCTGCAGATTTTAGGTTCGCCGCATCTGTTGCAGGTTTTGGAATGCTGCTGAGAAACAGTATATACAGGGGAAATATCACTTATGAAAGTGTTATTCAAATGGCGCAAAATTCGCTTGGCAGCGACCCATGGCAGTTTCGAAGAAGTTTTATAGATATGGTTAAAAAAGCCGAAGTTATACAAAAAAAATAATCTGCGGATTATGTGTTTATTTTTAAATAAGCCATCTTTGCCGCATCTTGTTCTGCGCTTTTTTTGTTTCTCCCTTTACCAGTGCCGTAAACTGTTTTTCCGATACACACTTCTATCCAAAAAGTGCGCTCATGTTCTGGACCGGTTCGTTTTACCATGTTGTATTCGGGATAACACTTGAATTGCTGCTGGCAAAATTCCTGTAGTATGGATTTATAATCCTTATGAAAATCATCACCTGTAACTTTATTAATTTGAGGTTTAATACAGCGGCTTACAAAATCAAAAACGCATTTATAACCGCTGTCAATATATAAAGCGCCGATTACCGCTTCCATTGCATCGGCTAGAATTGTTTTTTTAGTTCTGCCGCCTGACATTTGTTCTCCCTTGCCAAGAAGCAGCATTTTATCAATCTTAAGATCAAGAGCGATTTGTGACAGAACTTCTTCCGATACAACAACAGCTTTTATTTTGGCAAGTTCGCCTTCGCTTTTATCGTGATAACTTTGATATAATAATGTTGCGCAGACAGCACCCAGTATTGAGTCGCCAAGGAATTCAAGACGTTCATTATTGGCTTTATTACCGGTTTCATTGGAAACTGAGCGGTGCATGAATGATTGGTTTAAAAGAGAGAGGTTCCTAAATTTAAAACCGGCGGCTTTTTGAAATGCCGCCAGTTCGTTTTTTCTTTCTAAACTGAGGATATTATTTTTGCTGGGATTTAATAAATTCGTAAGCATCCTTTACAGTTTCAAATTCATTGGCTTTTTCGTCCGGAATATTGATGCCCATTTCTTCTTCGATAGCATAGACCAATTCATAGGTATCAAGACTGTCAGCGCCTAAATCCTGGCGGAATGATGCTTCCATTGTTATTTTTCCTTCATCCACTTCCAGTTTTTCCGCAATGAGCTTTTTCATTTTTTCAAACAATTCGTCCATTTTTCTCCCCTTAAATCAAACTTTTAATTCAATTCCCGGAAACTACGTTAGGTAACCCCCAACAAAGATTCTAGGGTACTATTACCTGCTTACCCCTGTAATAACCGCATTTTGGACAAACCCGGTGTAAAAGAACCTTGTTGCCGCAGGTATTACAATCAATCATTGTGGGGGCGGTAAGTTTCATGTTAATGGACTGCCGACGGCTCGTCCTGGCTTTTGATGTTTTCCCTCTGGGTACTGCCATAATCTAACCTCTTTAACTATTGTGATAATAACAAAATATGTTCTTGCTGTCAAGACACTTTAATAACTTTTGTCAAATTGACTTATATTTGATCTATATACAGGATCTCAAATACCTTGTGAATTATACTTTTCTTTTAGAGCTTTTGCAACCAGTTCGGGAACCATTCCATGTAAATTACCATTAAAAGAAGCCAATTCTTTAATAGCAGACGATCTGATTACAAAATACTCGGGATCTGTTGTCATAAAAATTGTTTCAATTTTAGGATCCAGGGTTCTATTCATTACTGATAATTCAAATTCATACGAAAAATCTTCCAGTCCGCGCACTCCCCTTACAAGCAGTTTGATATTATTCTTCTTAAGATAATCAACAATCAAATGGTCGCAAATAGCAACAGAAACGTTTTTACAGCTCTTTACAAGTTCACGGATCATTTCAACCCGTTCGTCTGCGGTAAAAAGATACTTTTTTTGTCTATTTTCGGCTATTACAACCACCAGTTCATCAAAAACAGATGCTGCCCTTTGTATAATGTTTACATGTCCTGAAGTAGGCGGGTCAAATGAGCCCGGAAAAGCGGCTTTTAACATAAAATAACAATACAATTTGTATAAAATCCGGTCAAGTGGTTTATTTATGGTGAAATAACCATAAATTATTCATAAAAGTTGACAAATTCATTTAAATAGTATACATTAATCTTATGAAAAAGATTTATTTTTACCTGCCGGTTATTCTTGTATCAATTTTAATCTTCTCCTGTAAAACTACAAAACCTGCCGTGACGGAAACTCCTGAAGTAACATCTACTGTAACAATCACAGCTCCAGCAGAGGACAGGAATACAAGCAGAATTGATACTTTTGATCCCAGAACAGTCAGCGAAGCTCAATATGCATCTACAAGAATTGAAGTACAGCAATTTATCGAAAATCTTAATCAGATAATCAGAAACAGAAATTTTCAAGCCTGGAGGGCTTGTTTATCACCGGAATATCTTGCAGAAATTTCATCCGCTGAAAACCTAAGGCAAATATCAGAACAGCCGGCTATGAGAACCCGTAACATTGTATTGAGAAATGTGGAAGATTATTTTATTCATGTTGTAGTGCCGTCAAGAGCCAACAGCAGGGTTGATGATATTGAATTTATCACTGCAAACAGAGTTAATGCTTTTACAATAAATGTAAATTCAAGAGGTGAAGAACAAAGGCTGCGTTTATACGCACTGGAAAGAGTAAATAATACATGGACAATTATAAATTAAGGAGAATACTATGTTTTCATTAAAGCGTTTTTCCGTCTTGTTAGTAATGGCGGTTATATTGGTAACAGCCGCCTCCGCTCAAAGCGGTACGCAAAGGGAAATGACTGTTGAACAATCCTATTTGCAAGAATCAATGGAACTTATGATTATACGGGAAACTGCAAGATCAACAACCAGAGAGCAGAAATTTATCGCTCTTAGTTATATAAGCGATGCGATTGGCAGAGGCAGTACAAACGACGAAATCCGCCAAACATTGGATTACCTTTCAAGAGAAGGCAGAAGATCTGTAGCAAGAGAAAATAACCGCGTTGTAAATAATTTCCCCGACATTAGACGGCAATCAGCAAGGTTATTGGGTCAAATGGGTACTGAAGAAGCAAGACAATCCCTTATCGAAATTCTGCAATACGAAAACGAACCAGCGGTTCTTCAGGAAGCGATCAAATCCCTTGGTGATATCGGATCAAACGATAATAACGAAACAGTAATACATATCGCATGGGTTATGAACCGTTTTTCCAATTTAAATCCTGATAATCTTATGGCTATCGCTACTATCGATACATTTGAAAAAATTGCAAGGAAAAACGGCGGAATTAATTCTCCGGAAGCGATCAGATGTCTGGTTCTTATATCTGAAGGGCAATATATTACACCGGTAAGAGAAAGAGCAAGGCAGTTATTGGCGGAATTACGCACCTACAATTATTAATCCTAAAAGCGGGGTGCGGCAATTAAACATCTTATTATTTTAAAGTAGATGATTATTGTTGACATCCTGTTTGCGTTTAAGCAAAAAAAGGTTTTCTCTCTTGTAGGTGATAGCGGAACCGGAAAAAGTTTTCACGCAAAATTTGTTGCTCAAAAATACAGAATTGACCTCATTATAGATGACGGTCTTTTAATAAGAGATAACCGCATTCTTGCAGGACATTCAGCTAAAAAAGAAAATAATTTTTTAGCGGCTGTTAAAGTCGCTTTATTTGATGAAAAATCCCACAGAGACGAAGTCGCGCGCAGATTATTAAACGAAAAATTTAAACGCATTTTACTTTTGGGAACGTCAGAAAAAATGGTTTTTAAAATCGCTGCCCGTCTTCAGCTTCCGCCGCCTTCAAAAATAATTAAAATCGAAGATATAGCTTCCCAGGAGGAAATTGACAGAGCAATCCGCACAAGACGCATCGAAGGCAAACATGTAATTCCTGTCCCTTCCATCGAAATAAAACGAAGTTATCCGAATATCTTTTTTGATGCTATAAGAATTTTAAAAAAACGCAAAATTTCCGGCGCTCACGGCGAGCATGGCAATGTACCAACCGGCATCGGTCCTGTTCCGACATTGCATGAAAAATCTGTTGTAAGACCTGTATATTCAAAACACGGAAGAGTTATAATTTCGGAAATAGCTTTAATTCATTTGGTAACCCATTGTGTTGATGAATACAATAAAGAAATAAAAATAAAAAAATTACATGTTAAAAATGCCGAGATGGGTTACCGTCTTGTTATAACAATCGATGTTCCTTACGGCATCCAGCTTGGCGGAATGCACGAAATGCAGCAATTTGTAATTGATACTATCGAACGTTATACAGGAATTTTAATCGAAGAAGTAAATATTATTATAGATAAAGTTACAGAATAACTTTTTATTGTTCGTTATTAACTTCATTCTTTTTCTTATTTTTGCGTCTTCTCTTTCTGGCGGCAGATGAAGTATTTTCCGATCCGTCAAAAACAGGTTTTGGATACGCTCTTTTTATTATTATACCTTTTGATGTTAAAAACTTTTTTACGGCATATTGCATTTCAAAACGGGGAGGATTCATAGGTAAAACAAAATCACGGACTGTTTTACAAATTTCCTTGAAATTATCAACTGTTCCGGATTTCCAGTCAGCAATTCCTTCCATATAGTCACGGAAAAGTGAACCTAATACGTGTCCTCTTTTATTATCTTTTTCTTTTAAATCAGCTAAAGTCTGCAAATAAGATTTCCTGAATCCCGCTTTTTTGCGCATTAAAATGGCGGCTTGCGGCTGCAAATAATAATAAAGCCCCATCTTGTCAAGAAAATCAACGATAACATCGGCTTGATCGGAATTAATAATTTTAAGAATTTCTTCTGTAAGACGGGAAGGAGATATTGTTTTAAGTAAATTGGATTGAGCGGATATTTTCATCTTAAGATTTAATGGTATTGTAAAACCTGCCGCTGCTGCGTACTTGGCGGCTCTGATCATTCTTACAGGATCATCTGTAAAAATTTCTGAAAGAGATATAATGGGTTTAATTAATTTCTTTTTTATATCATTCATGCCGCCGATATAATCAACAACAATCTGCTGCTGCGGATCGTAAAACAGGGCATTTAAGGTAAAATCACGCCTTTGTACATCTTCTTCTATAGTACCGAATGTATTACTTGTATGTCCGTCTTTTAATGAACGAAAGGTAGAAACTTCAAATATCCGCTGTCCGAAGTAAACATGAACAAGACGAAAGCGCCGTCCGATTATTCTTGAATTGCGGAATATTTTTTTAATGCGGGTTGGACTTGCAGCGCTTACTATATCAAAATCTTTTGGTTTTTTACCGAGAATTAAATCCCGCACTGCTCCGCCTACAATGTATGAATCAAAACCTGCGCTTTTTAATTTTCTTATAATACTTACAGCTTCGCTGTCAACATCGGCAAAATCAATACCATGTTCATCACGAGTGTAAATAACCGCTTTTTTTTCAGGTTTGCCGTTAGTACCTGTTGAATATCTATATCTCATTCACAACGTTTGTTAATCCATGAAAGAAGGTTTTCAATAACCTCTTCACGATTAGTCTCATTTAGTGTTTCGTGCCTCGCTCCCGGATATAATACAAACTCGCAATCATCAATTCCCAAATTACGGTAAATATTTACAAGAGCAGTAGGACTTTTCCCCATATCACCTACCGGATCAGCGCTGCCGCAAAAAACATATACAGGCGAAGAACGGTTTATTCTTGCGGTAGCGTCAGGACGGTGTATATTATACAATAGCTTTGCCAAGTCTCTGTAAAATCCTGTTGAACATAAAAATCCGCATAACGGATCTGAAAGATAATCATCTATTTCTTTTTCATCACGGCAAAGCCAGTCAAATGCCGTTCTATTCGGCTTAAACGGTTTATTGTAAGGTCCGTCTGCCATTGCTTTTGCAAAGCGGGAACCTTTACGCTGCCCTCGAAGGAAAGCGAATAATGTCATAAAAGGAACCCCGATCTTTACCATAAAATCGCCGGGTCCTTTTGTTCCCGATAAAATATATCCGTTTATTTTTAAACTGTCTGGAGAAGATCCGTTTCCCTTTGATGGAGGTTTTGAGTATTCCATATAATTTTGAATTATAAACGAGCCCCATGAATGACCTAAAAGAAAAAAGGGAATATCGGGTCTATTTTTACGAATCTCTATATTAATCATATGGATATCGGCAGTAACGCTGATAAATCCATTACCGTCAGTACAGTGCCCCAAAAGACCGCCCTTGTCAGGTCCGTTTACCTCAAGGTTAGCGGTTTTACCATGCCCTCTTTGATCTGCTGCCCATACTTCAATTCCCGCTTCAGTTAACCTTTGTGCAAGTCTTTTATAGCGAAAAGCATGTTCTGCCATTCCATGAGCTATATGTAATACCGCTTTTGGTTTTTGCATATTTTCAGGCGACCAGCGATATAAAAAAAGTTTAGTCCCGTCGTGGCTTTCAAAAAACGTTTCAGTCTGAACCATGGGTAATTGTATCTATAATAAGTGATTTTTACAACGGTTATTACCGGTATTAATACATATTCTTTTGGTGCTTTTGAATCAATTCCAGTTTTAGATTGCGCAGCTTTTCCGTGATTGAAACCTTGTATACATGAGGGTTTAAAAGCCTTTTATACGTTGAGTCAAAACTGTCAAGATCTTTTTCGGCATAAGATTTTACTTCATTTAATGACGGTGTCACTTCCAGCAGCTTGCCGTTATCTATTCGTTTTTTTAAAAGCGGCTGTATTTTATTTTCGATTGTGTGAACGAAATGGCGGTAATCAGCCGAAGGATGCCAAAAACTGTAACGCTGCCCTTCAACTAAAATATCTTCACTATCATCAACACTCAGTACATCCGCAACTGCTGCTCCGTTTTTATCTTTGATTCTCCAAACTTGTTTAATACCCGGGTTTGTAGTTTTATCCGGGTTGTCAGAAAACTTCATTACAGGTTTAATACCGTTCTTTCCATGTATAGCTGACAATTTATATACACCGGTAAAAGCCGATTCATTGCCGCCTGTAACTAATCTTGTACCTACTCCCCAGCTATCTACAGGCGCTCCTTCTTTTACAAGTGTTTCTATTATATGTTCATCCAGATCATTTGAAACTGTGATGTAAGCGTTTTTAAATCCGGCTTCATCAAGCAGACGGCGTACTTCTAATGAAAGATAATGAATGTCGCCGGAATCAAGACGCACTCCAAAATTTTTCCCTTGCTCTATTAATTTTCTGCCGGCTTTTATGGCGTTGTGTATTCCGCTTTTTAAAGTATCGTAAGTGTCAATTAAAAAAATAGTTCTATCAGGGTAAAGATCGGCATAAGCGCTGAATGCTTCTTCTTCACTGTCAAACGACATTATCCACGAATGCGCCATTGTTCCCAAAGCAGGAATATTAAAGATTGAAGATGCCAATGTATTACTTGTCCCTGAAGAACCGCCGATATAAGCGGCACGAGATGCAGAAACGGCTCCGTCTTGCCCCTGTGCGCGCCGAAGACCAAACTCCATTACAGAGCCTTTTTTGGAAGCAAGCCAAACACGGCATGCCTTGGTAGCGATTAATGTCTGAAAATTAATTATGTTTAGTATTAATCCTTCGATTATTTGACATTCAAAAAGACAACCTTCTACTCTTATTACAGGTTCCTGCGGAAAAATCACAGTTCCTTCGTCCATTGCCCAAAGTCTGCCGTTAAAACGAAATGTTTTAAGAAAATCAAGAAAAGCTGTTTCAAAAATACCTAAACTTTTTAAATAAATAATATCTTCATCGGAAAAAGAAAAATTTGTGATTTTTTCCAAAAGAGTTCCAAGTCCTGCAAATATCGAATAACCTCCGCCAAACGGCTGATGACGGAAAAACATTTCAAATACTGCTTGTTCGCTTCTGTTATTTTTCCAATAACCCTGCGCCATGGTCAGAGAATAAAAATCTGTAAATAACGCGCTATTATCCATTAACCATACTCAGTATTTCTTGAGAAGTGCGGAATTCAATCCCTGCATTCTTCATTGTTTCTATTGCTTTTTCGACAGAGCCTTCTGGGTTATTAACCCCGCGCACTGCATCGCTAACAACAATTGTATGAAAGCCCAGCCTCCTTGAATCCATCGCACTGTATAATACACAATAATCTGTGGCAAGTCCGCCGATTATTACAGTCTGTATATTAGTTTGTTTTATACAACCTTCCAAACCTGTCGCTGTAGAAGAATCATTTTCAAAAAAAGCCGAATAGGAATCAAGCTCCTGCCGAAAGCCTTTGCGGATAATAAATGTAACCGGGTTTAAATCAAGACCGGGATGAAAATCCGCTCCTTTTGTCCCTTTAACGCAATGTTTTGGCCATATACCAAAAGAAACATGATCATCGCCATGCCAGTCTTGCGTAACCGCAACCATACCGCCTTTTTGGCTAAAAGCGCCGGATAACGCATTTAACGGAGAAACAACGGTTTCGCCATCCGAAACAGCCAGAGCGCCGCCCGTACAAAAATCATTTTGTACGTCGATAATTAATAAAAGTGTTTTTTTAACATCCATATATAATAATATAAACAATATAATAACTGTCATTCAAGCCATAATTTATTCGTAACCATTTGACAATTATTTTATTTTAATGTAAAGTACTCAAAGTTAGCCGTCTTAGCTCAGCTGGCAGAGCACTTGACTTGTAATCATGAGGTCTTCGGTTCGATTCCGAAAGACGGCTTTTAGGAACCGGTTTTTTGCTTTTATTTCTTTATTTTGGGGAGGGTAGATGTAATGAAATCGATAAATAAAAAAATGACTGTGGTGTTTTTTTCAATTCTTCTTTTTTTAATTTTACCGGGTATGCTTTTTGCGCAGCAGAATGATTTCTACGGAACATGGGTTACAAAAATTTCTGAATTAAATGAAACAATACTTATTGAATTTACCATTTCTGCATCAAATTTTATTATGTCATACGAACTTTATGAAGATAATAAATTAATTGATACCGAAGTAATCGAAGCGAGAATAAATAACTGGTCAAGTATGACTAATTCCGACAGCACTTCAAGGGTCAATTATCCCAATGGGTTTTTAATAACAATGGATTTTTACGGGATGGAAATACCAATCGAAATATATATTTCCAGAGATAGACGCCAGTTTACAATTCCGGAATTAAATGAAGATTGGGACGAAATTGTAGTGTTTATGAAACAATAAATACATTATTTGCTTTACGAGAGAAGGGACTTGCCTGATCTACGAGAGAAGGGACTTGCCGGATACTACGAGAGAAGGGACTTGCCTTACAGTCGGCAACATCCTGTTGCCTCCTTTCAGGCCGCCTACGCCCCCTGTCGGCGACATCCATGTCGCCTTTTCCTTCGGCGGGGGCTACGTTTCAAGTCCCTATACGTAAATTTTTAATTGGAAAAGTTTTTATATAATTTAAAACACATTAATAAAATTATTTGCTTTACGAGAGAAGGGACTTGAACCCTTAAACCTTACGGCACTAGATCCTAAGTCTAGCGTGTCTGCCAATTCCACCACTCTCGCATATAAATGACTTCCATAAAAATGTATCAATATTCCAGCCTTTGTGTCAATTGACCATTTTAACTCTTTTTGGTAGTATCTCTTATCTGTTAAAACTCGGCAGGTTTAAGCGGTTTTTAACAAGGACCGCTAGCTCAGATGGTAGAGCAGCAGACTCTTAATCTGCGGGTCGCAAGTTCGATCCTTGCGCGGTTCATGATATTATAGAAAATTACCAAAAAAGAGGAAAATTGTGGCTATATCAAAAGAAATAAAACGCCTTGAAAAATCTAATGTCCAATTGAACGTTACAGTTCCTAAAGAAGATGTTCGTATTCAATATAATGATATGTTAAAGGAATACTCAAAGAGTCTTCAAATACCGGGCTTTCGCAAGGGTAAGGTTCCGCAGGAAGTTTTGGAGCGCAAGTATGCCGATGCTCTTAAAGGCGATGCATTAGGCCGTGTAATGGAATCTACATTACAGGAACTTTTTAAAGAAGAAAACCTTTCAAGAACAGAAAGACCTCTGCCCTACTCCACACCCGAACTTCAAGGTGAACCGGTTTTGGATTTGGATAAAGATCTTCAATTTTCTGTAATTTATGATGTTCTTCCGGAAGTAAAAGTTGGTCAATGGAAAGGATTAAAAGTTGAACATCCGTATGCAGAAATCGATAAAAAAGATATTGAAAAAGAACTTGAAGAAATCCGCGAGCGCAATGCCATCGTAATGGATCGTGACGATACCGCTCCGGCAAAAAAAGGCGATGTAGTAACTGTCGATTACCAAATATTCGAAGAAAACGGCGATGCGAACCCGAACATGCAGCGAAAAGATTTTGTATTTACAATCGGTTCCGGCACTAACATTTATAAATTTGATGATGATGTAATCGGGATGAAAAAAGGCGATAAAAAACAAATCGAGAAAAAATTTGATAAAGATCATCCTGATCCTTCAATGGCAGATCAAAAAAGAAAAATTGAGATAACACTTACCCAGCTTAAAGAAAAAAAACTTCCGGATTTGGATGACGATTTAGCTCAAGACGTCGATGAAAAATTTAAAACACTTGA
>Ga0123356_10001112_pt1 | contig 29815 bp, 25 predicted proteins | sample TergutEmb28metaG_2_FD_92546 | JGI IMG/M metagenome (GOLD analysis project Ga0123356, IMG submission 92546) | Embiratermes neotenicus P3 segment gut microbial communities from Petit-Saut dam, French Guiana - Emb289 P3 | ecosystem: Host-associated > Arthropoda: Insects > Digestive system > Gut ...
GCCTATTTCGAACGAAATATCATTAATGAAATCCATAAACAGCACATTTTCGAGTGTGTTAATGGAAACCGGCGTGTCTGGCGGCAGGGACACATCCCCAATCGCGCAGTACAAGTCCCGCAGCACCGCGGGCTCACTGAACAGCATTGCGAAAACACTGTCCTTGAATTTGTTATTTGTCTTCATACCCTTCTATATGGCGGAAACTGGCGTTTTGCATTAGTGCTTTAGAATTTTTTTTCCGAATTTTTCACACAAAGGCACCAAGGCGCGGAGACACGGAGGAAGAGAAAAAAGGAAAGGCATTCCTCCGTGCCTTGGTGCCCCTGTGCCTTTGTGTGAAAATTTGCGGGTGAGCATACTTTACATACATGGTGTCACCATTTTTACAAGTACAGATTAGAAACAGCAACTTTTTTCTTTTGTCAGATACTGTCAATCATCATTTTCTTCATTCGCAATTAATTATTTTACGAAAGAAATATAAAAACTATTCGAACGATACTTGTTGGATAGCTCTATATTGATTTTTTAGTACTGGTTTAGTATATTAATATTGTGGAGGCAAAAAATGAATCGTAAGGAACCGCAACCTATATCTGTCGTTATTGGAAATGGCCGAAACTCAGGCATTTCGAAAATGCAACCGGCGGTTAAAATCTCTCGGCCATCTCCGCCGCCAGCTCCGCCAGCACCACCCATTGCAAAAAAGTAACTTCTTTGTGAAAAACTCGTAAATTCCCCCATTCCTCTGTGCCTAAGTATACTCATAGTAGCCCCAAACCATATTGCCTTCGCCCCCTTTTTTTGCTATCCTTATCTTCAAATGAAGATATTTACCGGCATTCCGGCATCCGCAGGCGTTGCTATGGGCAAGGCTTTTGTGTATGCGGAAAATGAAATCCCTGAAATCCCCTGTTTTACCATTACAAAGGCGGAAATAGATTCCGAATGGGGGCGGCTGCAGGAGGCCTATGCCAAATCGGTGGAGGAAGTAACGGCCCTGTATGAACGGGCAAGCCGGGAGATGAGTCAGGAACAAGCCAGTATTTTTCAGGCTCACTTGTTCATGTTGGAAGATGTTGATTTTCATGAACAAATAAAGGAACATCTCAAAAAAAGTTTGCACAATATCGAATGGGTTGTGTGGGAAATGGCGCGGAAAATCGGTCAGGAATTGATGTCATCGCCGGATCCTGCTTTTCGGGAACGGGCGGTGGATATTGCCGATGTATCCCGTCGCATAATCGGCCACCTGCTTTTTGTGGAAAACAGCCGTTCTTCCCTTGCTGAACTGGATGAGGATGTGATTCTTGTTGCCCATAACCTTATGCCCTCCGACACGCTGGTTATGGACAAATCCCATGTAAAGGGTATCGCGCTGGATGAAGGAAGCAGAACCAGTCATACGGCGATTATTGCGCGGGCGTTCAATATTCCTGCGGTTCTGGGGCTTTCCGATTTTTCCAAAACGATCAAGGATGGTGAAATAATTGCATTGAACGGTACAACAGGGTTTGTGGTACTCGATCCCGACAGCCAGACTTTGGCGCAGCAGGAAGATGAGGATAAAAGGCAGCGCAGTCAAAGAGATCAGCTTATTGCCCTGCGGGAACTTCCCGCGGAGACAACTGACGGGCATCGGGTAACGCTGAAAGCGAATATTGGCTTGCCCGAAGAAGCCGAACAGGCGCTCCATCATGGCGCCGAAGGTATCGGCCTGTACCGTTCGGAGTTTCTTTTTCTAACGCCGGGTAAGGCTGCCGGGGAAGAAGTGCAGTACAATGCGTATAGCCATGTCCTGAACGTTATGGGTAATTTGCCGGTGACGATTAGAACTGTGGATCTGGGAGGGGATAAGATTATCCCGGAATTCCTGACCCACGATGAAAAAAATCCGCTTCTGGGATGGCGGGCCATTCGTATGTCCCTTGCCAACCCTGCATTGTTCAAGGTGCAGCTGCGGGCTATATTGCGGGCCAGTGTGCACGGTAATGCGCGCATTATGTTTCCCATGATCTCCGGTATTGAAGAACTGGAACAGGCCAGCGCCCTTTTTGATGAGGCTCGATCCGAATGTAAAAAGAAAGGGCAGCCTTACGCTGAAACCATTGAAACCGGCGTGATGATTGAAATTCCTTCCGCCGCAATGATCGCCGACATTCTTGCCGAAAAGGCCGATTTCTTTTCGATTGGTACTAATGACCTGATCCAATACAGCCTGGCTGTAGACAGGGGCAATGAAAAAGTAAGTTATCTGGGCGAGTCGCATCACCCGGCGGTATTGCGTTTTCTGAAACGGATCATAGACGCGGCTCATGAAAGGGGCATTAAAGCCGCCATGTGCGGAGAGCTTGCGGGGGATCCCATGGCGACCGCAATACTGATTGGACTGGGCCTTGACGAATTTAGCATGACCGCATCTTTGATTCCCCAGATCAAAAAAATTATTCGGGGAACCAGTCTGGCATCCTGCCGGGCGCTGGCGGCTGAATGTTTGTATGGACGTTCCATTGCAGAAGTTCGGGCTGCGGTGCAAAAATGGATGACGGATAACGTATAAGCCTGATAAACATGGAATTTGATATATCCAAAAAATACTGTAATCTTCCCGCTGTGGCATTGGTAGGACGTCCCAATGTGGGAAAGTCCACGCTCTTTAACCGCCTGCTTCGCAAACGCAGAGCCATTACCGATCCAACACCCGGTGTTACCCGTGATCCAGTTGCGACTGACGGTTTTGTTGCCGGTAAACCACTGCGGCTTATTGATACCGGCGGCTATAAACTGGATCGTTCGGCAGATAGTACCATTGATGATTTAGTCATCGAAAAAACGCTGGATGTTATCAAAAAAGCAAACCTTATCGTGCTGCTGCTTGAAGCGGGAGAGATTACCATTGAGGACGAAGAATTTATCGGCCTGCTGCGTCCATACCAAAAGCGGATTATTGTTGCAGTGAACAAAACCGAAGGAGGCAGGCTGGCCGCCGATTCCTGGAACCTTTTGTCTTACGGCTTTGAAAAAATATTTATGATCTCCGCCGAGCATGGCGACAATGTGGGCGATCTGGAACAGGAAATTATCGATCGTCTTGATTTTTCCGCAGTGGAGGAAGCGGTCGAAGAACGCCGGCCGGTGCGCATAGCCCTTTTGGGAAAGCCCAACACCGGCAAGTCAACATTGTCCAACCGGCTTACTTCGTCCAATGCCTCCATTGTCAGCGACATTCCCGGCACCACCCGCGATGTGGTTGAAGGAAACTTCCGCTGGAAGTCCCGCGATTTTGTAATTCTTGACACCGCCGGCATACGCCGCAAAGCCAAGGTAACCGAAAACATCGAATACTATTCGGTAAACCGCGCCATAAAAACCATTGATCAGGCTGACATTGTGGTGTTGCTGATAGACGCCCAGGAAGGACTTTCCGAGCAGGATAAAAAAATCGCCGCTTTGGCCCACGACAAGGGCCGGGGTATCATTATGGCGCTTAACAAATGGGACACCATGCCGCAGGTTAAAAATACTTTTGAGGCCACCTGCGACCGTATTCGGTTTTTGTTTGGCAAAATGGAATATGCGCCCATTGTGCCGGTCAGCGCCAAAGACGGCAATGGCGTGGACAAATTGCTTTCTACGGCAATATCCATGTACGGCCAGCTTACCACGCAAATCGAAACAGGCCGTTTGAATCAGGCCCTCCGGCGCTGGCTGGAGGAAACGCCTCCTCCTTCCGGCCCCCGCACCCATTTCAATGTAAAATATGCCGTGCAAAGTTCGGCTAATCCGGTACAATTTATTATTTTCACCTCACGCATCCACGCAGTCAGCGAATCGTATATTTCCTACCTGCGCAATAAAATCCGCAAAGACCTTGGTTTTTCCCTTATCCCCGTTGAAGTTACCATCCGGGCATCCAGCAAGAAAAAAGAAGATAAAAAAGGTGACTGATACGCTTTTTGCGCCGCTGTTGCCGGATCTTCGCCGTCAACTTGATGTTATTCCGGCGTTGATTGATACGGTTTTTCCGTTGCCGGGGCGGTTTCGGGCCGACTTGCCGGCGAGTGTGGCGGAGCTTTCACGGCTGCTGACTGCCGGCAGGGGAGAGCGCAGCCTTTCTTATCTGGGGCGGTCGCCATTGTTGTCGGCATACCTTCGCTTTTTTGTACCGTGGAACCTGTACCGCCTGTGCCGTTTGCTGCCCGGTCTTGACCTGTCCCTTGCCGCAAATGATCGCGTGACCGATTTAGGCTGCGGGCCGCTTACCCTTGCTCTGGCGCTGTGGATTTCCCGCCCCGATTTGCGCTCCCTGCCGCTTGAGTTCCAGTGCATCGACCGCAGCGGGCCGGCGCTGGATGCCGGTAAAAAATTGTTTGCCGCGCTTGCCGGCGAAAATAGCCCGTGGAAGATTCATACGATTAAAGGTGACATTGCCACCGTAAAAGCAAAACCATCCGCATTGGTGTGCGCGATAAATGTATTTAATGAAATGTACGGCGATATTTCGCGTACCAGATCGGACAACCTGCAGTACAGCGCAGAAAAATCAGTTCGGCTGCTGAATGGCTTTGCCGGCAGTAAAGCCGGCGGCTTTCTGGTCGTGGAACCCGGTTTTCCCCGCTGCGGGGAATTTATCAGCCTGTTGCGCAGCGCATTTATTGAGTGCGGCCGCTCGCCCGTTTCACCGTGCCCTCACGATCAGGTGTGTCCTTGTACAGCCGGTATGCCCGCAAAACGCTGGTGTCATTTTGCCTTTGAAACCGATAACGCTCCCCAGACCCTGCACCGCCTGTCTCAGGCAGCAAGACTTCCCAAAGAACGCGCAACATTGAGCTTTTTATTTGTTGGAGAAATGAAGAGTAGGGAAGTGGACAGCGGAAATAGTTCGGTGTTGCGCGTCATCTCCGATGCCTTCCCCGTGCCGCCCAATCACTTTGGCCGCTACTGCTGTTCATCGCAAGGCCTGGTTCTGCTCACCGGCGAAAAAAACACCATCGAAAAAACGCACTCCGGCGCCATGGTAACCGCCGCCATCAAAAAAGACCGCGACCCCAAAAGCAGCACCTTCCTCGCTGAACTGAAATAATAATTTTTTTTGCAAAAGCTCACGCAAAGACGCCAAGATCACAAAGGGCGCAAAGGAGGCAGAAATCCGCGTTATTTATTATCTTGGCGATCTCTGCGTCTTTGCGTCTTGGCGTGAGAAAATGGGAGAAAATTCACAATCTCTTTTAGTTCCCGGATTTTAGGCGAAGGGTAATTTTGGTGTTTATTGTTTTCATCCAGCAGAATCCCATTGCCGCCAATCGCCAGAAACCCCTCGACATAAATGGGGTAGTCATCGATAAACAGCACATCCGCAATATCGACGCCCAGTGTTTGCAGCGCATGGTCAAAAAAATCCCGATGGGGTTTGCCCCGGAAGCCGCATTGCCGTATATCAAAAATATGGGTAAAAATATCGCTTATTCCCAGTTTGTCCAGAATCAAATCGGCGTGTTCCCTGGGGGAATTGGTAAGGATTGCCTTGGGAATGGGGATGCCAAGGAGAAATGCCCGCAGTTGGGGATCGCGAGGCAGGGAGTCCGCTTCGTTTTTGGGGTGGACGGCGGCAAAATAAGCCTCAACATCGGTAAGGCCTTTCATCAAAAGCCATTCCAGAGAGGTGCCGTACTGGCGTATTGTGGCCTTGCGTTGCTGCTTTGCCTCTGCAGGCGTTATGCCCAAAAAAGCGGCGGTAAATTCCATTATACGGCAGCTTACATTATATTCCAGCCCATAGTTGCGCGAGTACAGGGTATTGTCCAAATCAAACAGCAGATACTTGATCACAATGTATCTTAACAGTTATAATAAAGAAAATCTATTATAAGTACGAGGAAACAATGATACGAGGCGGAGATATTGTCAGAGGCAGTTGTTTGTTGCAGAAGGGGCAGCCCTATCTGGTGGTTGAACGGGAATTTCATAATCCCGGAAAGGGAACTGCGGTTGCGCGGGTAAAAATGAAAAGCATCAAAGACGGCTCGGTGCTGACCATGACCATTCCCACCCAGCAGGAAGTTGAGGATGCTCAGGTAGAGATTCATAACTGTCAATACCAATATACGGATCAGGACAATTATCATTTCATGGATAACCAGTCTTATGAACAGTACGAAGTGCCCATTGCAGAGCATGAAGACAAAAAGTTCTACCTTATGGAAGGGGACACCTACGAGCTGATAATCTGGGAAGGAAAGGTTATTGATATCAAAATACCCTACAAAGTGGCGTTTACGGTTGCCGAAAGTGAAAATTATATCAAAGGCGATACCGTTTCCGGCGCTACCAAGCCGGTGGTAACCGAGACCGGCCTGACCGTGCGGGTTCCCCTGTTTATCAAGCAGGGCGAAAAAATCCTGGTCAACACCGAAACCAACGAATACGTGGAGCGAGTAAATACGTAATTTCGTAACCAAAACTGTTTTTTTTAAATTCAGGGGTATCCATTTTAATTTTGATCTTTCGCAGGGGCTGTTTAGTTCTGCCGGCATTGATGCGGGAACACAGCTTTTGTTGAAGGTTTTTTCACGGGTTTTGGATGAGGATGCGGCAGCGGGCAAGACCCCGCCGCAGCGGATCCTTGATGCCGGCTGCGGCGTGGGCGTTATCGGTATATGCGCCGCCGGGGCAATTTCTGCGGTGGCACCGCAGGTGTATATACGCGCTCAGGATCGGGACGAGCTGGCCCGGTTGGTAACACTGCATAATGCCGCGAAAAACGGCATCCCTGCATCGGCATTGGAAGCCCACACCGAACCCCTGCTTGCCGGCCCCGGCCGCTGGGACTATATTCTCAGCAATATTCCCGCAAAGGCCGGGATGCCGGTACTGGAAGATTTTGTCCGCCGCTCGGCAGGCCTTTTGAATCCTGACGGCAAGGTTATACTGGTGGTTGTACATACCCTGGCGGATTTGTTCCGGGAACAGATTACTGCCAGCGCGGAACTGGTGCTGGAACAAAAAGGCTCCGGTCATAATGTGTTTGTGTATACCGGAACAAAGAACAAAGAACAAAGAACAGAGGACAAAGGGGCGGTTTTTCTTGAGCGGTATTCGTTTTATGCGCGTGCTGTTGCAACCAGTGTTATCGAAAAAATTCCTGTTAGCATTGAAACGATTCATGGGGCTGGCGGCTTTGACGAGCCCGGCGGTGCCGTATTGGCAATGGCAAAACTGATTACCCGCATTGGACTGGAAAAACTGGCTATTGACAATGGCCCATTGCTTGTCCATGAACCCGATCAGGGCTTCTTCCCCTGCTTTTTGCTTCAATATTTTACCACGAACCAGCACGAACCATCTTTGATTCTGTCCGGGAGGAATATTCTGGGGTTGGAGGCGGCGCGGCATAATACTGGCGCAGCTGCCATTGTACCCGTTGCCGATCTGCAACTGGGCAAGACGGCCTTACTCGAAGCGGCAGGCGGGCAGCCTTACGCCCTCATTGCTGCCTTCCCCGAGCTGCTGCCGCAAAGCTCGCTGCCCAAGGAAGTAGACCAGCTTGCCGCCCTGTGGGATGCCCTGCCGCCGCTGCTTGTCACTAATGGCATTTTCCTTGTCGCATTTGGCTCATCAGACGCAGAACGCTTCGACCGCAGAAAACCGCCGGGCTTCACCCGGCTGGGCAGCATCAAGCGAGATGGCTTCCGCGCTTTGGCATATCGGTATTGCTGAAAATACAACTTATTGCACTATGGTGTTAAGGAATTGTTCTTTGAAATTAATGGTTAGGATAGTGCCTTTGGGGTCTTTTGTGGCACTGTCGTAGTCAAGGGTTATGCCGCTGCGTTCCAGGTAGGCTATGGCGCGGGCAAGGGTGTTGGTTGTCAGGGTAAGCTGTCCGTTGCTGATGCGGATAACCCGTAAACCCAGCATCTGCAGTACCGCTTCCTGTGACAAGGCGGTAATTTTTGCGAAATTGCCGGTGTTGATAAGGTCGGCGCCGACCATCCATGAGCCGCCGCAGGCAAGCACTTTATCAAAGGCTATATATGCGGCGATATTGTCCGCATTGATGCCGCCGGTGGGCATGAACTTAAGGTTTGGATATGCGGCGGCAATGGCTTTAATGTACGCCAAACCTCCGGCCTGTTCCGCAGGGAAGAATTTTACCACCTCAAGGCCAAATGCAAGGGCTTGTTCTATATCCGATGGATTGGCGCAGCCGGGGACAATGGGAATGCCTTTTTGAATACAATGGGCTACAACGGTGGGGTTAAAGCCGGGGCTGACAACGAATTGCGCCCCCGCGGCAGTGGCGCGGTCGGCTTGCTCGGTGGTGAGTACTGTTCCTGCTCCCACCAGTGTTTCAGGGACTTCTGCGGCTATGCGTCTGATGGATTCTTCTGCCTGTGCCGTCCTGAAGGTAATTTCAACGCAGGGAATACCCCCTGCCACAAGCGCTTTTGCTAATGGAACCGCTTTTTCGACATCATCGATCTTAACCACCGGCACAATGCCGATTTTTTCCAGCTTTTCGAGAAGAGGGATCATAGGAATGAGTAATGAGTAATGAGGAATGAGGAATTAAAGATAGTTGTTCGTCATATAAGCGTGTTGACAACTCGCCTATCTACGAACAACGCTTCTCATTCCTCACTTCTCATTCCTCATTTTCTTTTGGCTACCAGTTTCCGCCGCCGCGGCGGTCGTCCCGGCGAGCGGGTTTGTCCATTGCTTCATTGACGCGGAGCTGGCGCCCGTCAAGTTCTGTTCCGTTTGTTCCTGCTATGGCTGCGTTTGCTTCCTCATCGCTACCCATCTCAATAAACCCGAAACCCTTGGAATTACCGGTATCACGGTCCGTGATGATCTTTGCAGAAACGACATTGCCATAAGCAGCGAAGATATTCCGCAATCCATCCTCTGTGGTGTTGTAGGAGAGGTTCCCAACATACAGTTTCTTTGCCATCGAAAAAAATCCTTTTTCCGGAATTTTACCGGAAACGCGTGGACATATAGTCCAAATATTCACGCCCGCACAAGCGAACGCCTCAAATTCCCCCTGTCAAACAAACCGGAGAAAATAAGATACTATGGTTGTAAGGGAGAAAGAGACGGAGAGACGACAAGACCGGAATCCCTAAACATGAACCAGTGTCCGATACATACAACGGACTTTTTTGAACAATTCTCAATTTCAAACAAATACCTTAACTATGTCAATTTTATCGTTTTTTCACCAAAAATGTCAAGGGGTATACAGACAAAAAAGGCAAAATATATTACAATAGTCCAGAGGTATTTTTGATGAGTAGTATCCGCTATAAGGTGCTTTTCCTTATTCTTGTTTTGGCTTTTGCCTCATTTATCGGTTTTGGCGTGTTTTTTGTGAATAGTGTCCGAATGCAGCGAATTGCCCGTGATTTTTCGGAAAGTTATAATGAGTCCCTGGCCGGGGAGTCGTTCTATAAGTTTAAGGCTTTTCTTGATTCTATTCAGGCAAGTTCAGGTATTTCCCAGAATTTGGCAGAATCCTTCTATGAACTCAAGGATATTTTAAGCCGGAGGGATTTGGCCGAGGTTATGCTGGCCAAGTATCGCAGCGCCTTTGCCCGGGAACCGTATTTATTGGGCGGCGGGGCCTTTTATGAGCCATATGCCTTCTATCCTGATATATACGATTTCCACTGTTTTGTCAGTAAGGTGTTTACCGCCGGCGGCAGTCTTCCTTCCGAAAGAGATGTCCAGTGGGCCGGGAACGAATGGGCCTGGGATGTGGATACCTACGACGAAGGCTGGTATAAATTCGCCCTTCCCCGAGGCTGGAACCGCGCCATTCCCCGGGAATCACGCTATCACTGGAGCGAACTATATGTCGATGCTTCCCTTGATGCCTTGATGGTTTCAGTATGTCTGCCCATCTACAGTAACTCCCGGTATATCGTTGGCGTGGCAACGGTAGATGTTTCCCTTTCGACCTTACAGGAAATGGTCAATTCTTTTACCCTGCCTACTCCATCATCAAAAATTGCCGGTTTTTCTACTATTAATAGCGCCACTTTTGCCATTAGCGGCGAAAACAGTTTTGATATTGTTCCTTATCCACGGGGCAGTTGGCTTGCGGGACTCTCGCGGCTTAGTCCCGGCCAAAGTATCACCAATAAAAATTTTATCATTGACGAGGTCAGTTATACCCTTGCTGTTTCAGTGCATGATTCGGGTATAGGGCTTGCGGTGCTTGTTCCCAATGAAGAAAAATATCAAGCATCGGAGGCGGTGCAGCGGACAAACCAAATTGTCGCTATTGGTATATGTCTGGTGATGATTGGTATTGTTGCGGTGATTCTGCTTGCCCTTTCCCGCTGGATAGTTGCGCCCATAAAGCAGGCTTCTCAGGTGTTTACAGTTTTGGCGCAGGGTGACTTGACCCAGGATATCACCGTGAAAGGCCAGGATGAGCTTGCCCACATGATGCGGACATTGGGGCAAACTCAGGAAAGTATTAAAGGCCTTATCAAAGCCATTGGCGAAAAGGCCCGTACGCTTTCTGCAACCGGAATCGAAATGCAACACATGATGCAGGATTCGGTGGAAGTGATAAACAGTATACATACCAGTACTCAGGGTATAAAAACCAAATCCGCCAATCAGTCTGGAAATGTCGCCAAAACCAATGCGGCCATAAGTCAGGTAATCAGCAATATTAAAAATCTTGACGAACATATAGAAAAACAGGCGGAAAGCTCTTCCCGGTCATCTTCGGCAATTGAAGAAATGATTGCCAACATTAGTTCGATTACAGCGAGTCTTACCAGAAATGAACAGGACCTGCTGCGGCTGCGCAATGCTTCATCCGAGGGGAATGCTTCGCTGCGGAAAGTATCGGTGGATATTCAGGAAGTTTCAAAAGAATCGGAACGCCTGCTTGAAATAAACAGGGTTATTCAGACTATTGCCAGCCAGACTAATTTGCTTGCCATGAACGCCGCCATTGAAGCGGCCCACGCCGGCGATGTGGGACGGGGTTTTGCGGTCGTTGCCGATGAAATCCGCAAACTTGCCGAATCCTCAAGCCAGCAGGCCAAGACTGTTTCGGTTGTGTTGAAAAACATCAAAGATGCCCTTGACAAGATCAGCACTGCGACCATGGCAAGTTTGAAACAATTTGGGGATATTGAAAAAGGTTTCGATGCGGTTTCCGCTCAGGGTATGGAGATCCAGCATGCAATGGAACAGCAGGATGCCGGTAACAAGGAAGTGCTTGCGGCAATGACTATCTCGAACGAGGTTGCCCGGAATGTCCGCACTAATTCGCAGGGAATTCAATCCGCAAGCCGCGAAGTTGCCGATGAAAGCAAAAACCTTGAAGGCCTTACCGGCGAACTGGCAAGCGATATAAGCGGCATTGCGTTGGGTATTGGCAATATCAATACCACTGTTGAACGAATCAATGAAATCAGCGAGAAGAACAAGGAAGACATTGATATACTCTTGCAGGAGATCAGTAAATTTAGTATTTAATGTATGATGGTGAGGAAAAAATGCGCAAGCTCTATACCTATCCCTGGTTGATTGTGGCAATTATTGCCGTCATTACGATATTTTTTGGCTTCCAGCTGCCCAGAGCCGAACTGGACAACAATAACCTCCGGTTTGTACCCAATGATGATCCGGCCCTTGAAACTTCCCGTTGGATAGACGGTATGTTTGGCAGCTCTTTTTTTATTTTGGTAGGGCTGGAGCGGCGTTACGGCACGGTTTTTGATTCTGCGTTTCTTGACCGCTTGCGGGAGTATACCCAGGCGCTGGAGGACATTCCCATTGTCAGGGATGTCACGTCCCTTATCAACGCCGAATATATTACCGCTTCCGGCGATGCCATTATCGTGGAAAAGCTGGTGGGTACTGGTTTTTCCGGTACGCCTGCCGAAATTGCCGAATTAAAGCGCCGCCTGCTTTCCTGGAATATGTACGAGCGGGCGCTGTATTCCGATGATTTTACTGCGACCCAAATTTTAATTCCATTGACGATTGCCTCCGATGAGGCAAGTTCGCCGGAAATAACGGAATATATCATGCGGGTTAGGGACCTTGCCCATGAAACCTTTGCTGGTTATGCCGCCGTCTATGTAACGGGAATGCCTGTTATTTCCTCTACCGTGAGCGAGGCGATGAACGCTGACCTTACACTATTGGTTCCGGTGGTAACATTGCTCGTGTTACTGGTATTGTTTTTCTCGTTCCGCAGATTTACGCCGGTGGTGCTGCCCCTGCTTACCGTCGTTGTTTCGGTCATATGGGCGGTGGGGGCCATGCCTTTATTTGGCATAAAACTGTCGGTGATTACCACGGTGCTGCCGGTTATACTGGTGGCAATTGGCAACGCCTACGGCATCCATGTGCTTACCCATTATTTGGCCGCTGTTCAAAAGCAGCAGGCGGGCGGCAACTCATTGAGCGTCGAAGAACACCGCGAACTGGTTCTTGCAGTGATGATGAAGATGCGCAAGCCGGTATTTCTTACCGCGATAACCACTTTTGCCGGTTTCTGTTCTTTCTGTTTTACAAAAGTTGCCCCAGTCCGTGAATATGGCTATTTTGCAAGCTTTGGGGTGTTAGTTGCTTTTTCTGTGACCATGACTCTTATTCCCGCGCTGCTGTTGATGAGAGGGCCGCGGCTGAAACCGGGTAAACCCCAAAATAAAAGCACCGCATTAGAAGTTGTTCTGGCCGATAATCTGATGATCATCGCCCAGCGGAAAAAGACCATACTGTTTTGTGCTGTTTTGGTTATTGCCTTTTCGCTGTACGGCGTTTCAAAGCTGATTGTCGATAATGTAATGGTTGAATACTTTAGAACCGACACCGATATTTACCGGTCTGATAATTTTATCAGACGGCAGTTTGGTGGTTCCAAGGTGATAAGTGTTGTGGCGGACGCAGACACCGAAGTTCTTTTGCATCCCGACACCCTTGCCGCCATGGACGGGCTTTCGGTTTTTCTGCAGGAAAAAGTTCCCGGTGTTGGCAAGGTGATGGGTTTTACCGATTTGGTCAAACGGATCAACCAGGTCTTTAACGTCGGTGAAAGCCCGGACGGGTTGCGCATAACAACGGCGTCTGCATCAACCGCATCCACCGATGATTTTGGTTTTGGCGGCTTTGGCTTTGGGTTTGATGATTTTGGCTTTGACGATTTTGTTGAGGCAGAACAGGGTGGGGGAGCCGGCGACCATGTCGGCGACCGTGTCGGCAACTACGTCGATGCAGTGTACACCATCAATGAACTGCTTGCGTTGTTTGACCGGGCAGGGAATCATTTCCGGGGCATGAATGCCAATGATCTCATTTGGGAACTGAAACGGCAGGTCAATTACGAGGGTGCATCGTATTACGAGATTCCTGTTGACCCGCAGCGCTATGGTAAGGAAACTTCTGCCGAATTACAGCGGCTAATTGCCAATTATCTGGTGCTGTTGTCGGGGAATATCGGCGATTATGCCAATGATCCCCTGGAACCAACGGCAATTAAAGCAACGGTGCAGTTGCGTACCCTGGGAATGGACGACAGCCATGCCATTTTCCGCGAGATAGAACAGTATGTGGCGGCAAATTTCCCCCCCGGCGTAAATGTTACCCTGGGCGGCACCACCATGGTGGAAAGTTCCCTGAACGATCTGGTCATACAGTCTCAGATAATATCAATGGTATTTTCTGTTTTAAGTATTTTTATTATTATTGCCATTGCCCATAAATCACTGATGGGCGGCTTGCTGGCCATGACGCCGCTGTCCATTTCGATTTTACTCAACTTTGCCATTATGGGTCTTGCGGGGATCAAACTTAACCTGGGCACTTCAATGGTGGGCGCTGTTTCCGTGTGTGTGGGGGTTGACTATACGATCCATTGCCTTGAGGCGTATAAACGTGAATATAAAATAGCCGGCGGAACGGACGATTTCCTGCGACGGGTATTTTTCAGTTCCGGCAAGGCCATTATCGTTAATGCCGTATCTGTTGGGGCGGGCTTTGCAGTGCTATTATTGTCCCGTTTTGTTATGCTTGCCGACTTTGGGCTGCTCATTGCCTGTACCATGATTTCCAGCGCCCTGGTAAGCCTGACCGTTCTTCCCGCCCTGCTTGCTTTAATTAAACCTAAATTTGTGATACACTCGAATTAATCTCGCAGAGACGCAAAGGCACAAAGGACGCCAAGATTAAGACAACGCAGCTTCCTGCCTCCTTTGTGTTCTTTGCGTCTTGGCGCCTTGGCGTGAGGAACTGGGAGAATTTTGTATTTTTTCGATAAGGAGTAGCAATGCGTAAAGAAATGGATCGTGCCCTGGTGAAAGGTTTTCTTAAAGCCTCAGGAAAGAATGTGGTAAACGGAAATGGCGATGTGGTTTTGCTGAATGGGTGGGGCCTGGGTAACTGGCTTCTCTGCGAAGGTTATATGTGGCTGAGCCCCCAAAACGAACGCTTTGATCGCCCCCGCAGAATAGAAGCGGTTGTCCGGGAATTGACTGGTTCCGCATTTTCCGAATATTTTTGGAAAGAATTTCGCGCGCGTTATACAACCAAAGAGGACATCCGGTTAATGGCCGAACTGGGATACAATTCTGTGCGGATTCCTTTTAACTGGCGTATACTGCTGGAAGATGAACCGGGCCTCAACTGGATAGAAGAAGGTTTTACCCTTTTGGATAATTGCATTGACTGGTGCGAAGAATACGGTCTGTATGCCTTTTTGGATATGCACGGCGCGCCCGGCGGGCAAACTGGCGCAAATATTGATGACGCTGTCGAAGAATTGCCCCGCCTGTTTATGGATCAGGACAGTTGGGACAAGGCTCTTGCGATTTGGGAAAAACTTGCCATACGGTATGCCGACCGGTGGATTGTCGGCGGATATGATCTGCTGAATGAACCCATACGTCCGGGCAGGCCGGGAATTGTCGATTGCGATCATCTTGTTCCCGAACTGGTACGTTTTTATGATGAAGCCATTGCCCTGATCAGAAAACACGACCGCAAACATATGTTCTCCATCGAAGGACATCATTGGGCTTCAACCGCCGCCCTTTTTACCAAACGATTCGACGATAATATGGTTATCCATTTTCACCGTTATGGCTGTCCGCCGGAATTGCATATCTTTAAGGAATTTCTGGATACGTCAGAACGTTTGAACCAGCCGCTGTGGCTGGGGGAAACCGGCGAAAATATTTTGGAATGGTTTTCGGCAGTGTTTCCAATGGCGGCGGATCTTGGTATTGGATATAATCTGTGGCCCTGGAAAAAAATGGATACAAAAAATTCGCCCCTGTCGGTGCATAAGCCTGCGCAATGGGAAAAAATAATTGAGTATACCAAGGGCGGCTTACGGCCTTCCTATGCAGAAGCACAGGCAATTCTCCAGGAGTATCTTGACAATATGCTGGTGCAAAATTGTACGCATAACACCAATGTTACCTGGCACTGCCTGAGACAGCCCGGCTGTATTGTACGGGGAACGGATTTTGATCTGTTCCCGGGAAAAGGAATTTCCTATAACGGCGCGCATACCGATGAGAATTCTCCGTCATACCGGTCGGACACGGGTATGTGCATTAAAACCGTAAAGGTTAAAGAAAAAGAATTCTTTTTTGATTGCTGCTGGGATGCCTTTGCCCTGGAATTGGCGCAAGATGAATTTGCCGTTTACACTCTTTATGACAGTACCGGACAAAACACCGTGTCTCTGGAATTAACGGTCAAGGAAGACGCTATTGTAGAAATAGCAAATGAAAACGAACTGCTGGGCACATTGGAATTGCATGCCTCCGAAAACATAATTATCACAAAAGGCATATTGTTACCCCAGGCAGATAAAGTACTGGTGAAAGTTACGGTACGAAAGGGCGTAGTTCACCTGCACAGGGTAGTTTTTTAAAATTATTTTAGGAGGAGAGCCATGAAAAAAATGCTGTTTTTTGCTTTGTTTGCAGGGATGCTTGTTGCGGTTCATGCGCAGGATGATGCTTTGTCCATTGTGCGCGCTTCACGGGACAGGATACAGGCGGAGACGGTTTCCACCCGGTCAAGAATGGTGATACGCACCAAAGATGGCTCCACTTCGGAACGGCTTATAGACCAGTATGCAAAAGACGGGCCAAAAGGCACCCGCACCGTGATTGTCTTCCAACAGCCGGCAAGCGTAGCGGGAACCCGATTCCTCACCATGGAAAATCCCGGCAACGCCGATGATCGCTGGATTTTTCTGCCCAACCTGGGAAGGGTGCGGCGTATCGCCGCCTCGGAAGGTTCCGGCAGCTTTGTGGGAACGGACTTTTCCTACGATGACGTTTCCTCGGCTACCCGCAACGCCAACCTTGATACCCATACGCTGCTGCGGGAAGAAGATTATGACAGTGACGGCATTAATGCCGCGACCTGTTATGTGATTCAATCAATACCCAAAGACAGTTCGTACCAGTACTCAAAAATGGTTCAATGGATAGCAAAAGACACGCGCATCGTTATGAAAATTGAACTCTTTGATCGCAGAAATACTCTGGTAAAAACCGTTGAAATGTCCGGCCTTAAGGATGTGCAGGGCCGCCTCACCGTTACCGTTACCAAAATGACGACGCACGCAGCGGGAACTTCCACCACCATTACCAACGAAATCATCAAATACGACGACCCCATTCCCGAAAGAGTCTTTACCACTGAATTTCTGGAAACAGGAAGAAGCAGATAAGGGACTGGGGACTGGGGACTAGGGATTTTGGTTCGTAATCTGAGCGTGTTGGCAACGCGCTTTGATTGCTAACAACGCTCCCCAGTCCCCAGTCCCTAGTCCCCAAACAAAAAAGGAAACACCATGCGAAAAATATTATTCTTAACACTATTTGTTTTAATCATCGGTACAATCTTCCCCCAGGATTTTGGGTTTGGGTTTGATGAGGATGCTTCTTCTTCCCCCACTCCCCACTCCCTACTCCCCACTCCCCATATTACCGGTGAAATTGAAATGGATATAACGCCGTATGTGCATGACTTTGACAATACGGATAATCCCGGAGGGATTTCTTTTTGGGATATGGTTTCCGGTAAGCTGAATGTTTCTCTTTCTGGTTCTCATGCAGAGGCTTTTGCCCATTTTAACCTGCACGCCGCCGCCATAAGTGAATTGTGGGAGGCAAGTCCGAATTTAAGCGACCCCAGTTATACGCCGCTGATAATAGACGAAGCTTTTTTGCGGGCGTTTATCGGTCCGGTGCATATTGCGGCCGGTCTGCGTAAACTTACCTGGGGTAAGGCTGATGTTCTTGGCCCGTTAGATGTAACGAACCCCATCGACTATACCGACCTCAGAAATATTACTGACATTAAGACAAGCAAAATTGCCCGGCCCATGCTGCATGTTACCTGGAACACCGGTGATTTTTCAAAACTGGAAGGGGTTTTTATTCCCAACTTTGCCGGCCACCGCTTTGCCTCCAAGGGCCGCTGGGCGCCCGCACAATATACCGGCATGATGGCAACTGCCGAAGCAGGTATTTTTGCAAGGGCTGCGGGGCATGGACAACTTGGATTAATGGCTTCTAATCCTGCTTTTCCCTTAATATTGCATAATGTAAAACACAATCTTGTGACTCATTTCGATAATAATCCGATCGCATTTCCATCTACCGGCGGCCTTGAATATTTCCAGGCCGGTCTTCGCTATACTACTACCATAAAATCAATAGACCTTGGCGGTCAGTATTTTTACGGAAACCTGTTTCGCCCCAGTTTTACCGTTAGCGGAGTTGACGCTTTTCTGGATGATTTGCCTGCAAGTATTCTCTCTGGCGGGTTTGGTAATCCTGATATATTATCTCCCCAGATTAAATACAACCGCTACCACCAGATCGGTGTTGACTATGCCCAGGTCTTGTTTACTTTAAATGTACGCGCCGAACTTGCCATGCACTTTACCGAGGACCTTGCCGGCGATGACGGCTCGGTGCAAAATCCCTTCATTGGCTGGTCGCTGGGTTTTGACCGGGACCTTTTCTGGGGCATTAACGCCAATGTCCAGTGCAATCAAACAATCCGCCTGTTACACCGCAAGGTGGGAGATAACCCCATTCTGGATGCAGAAGCGGGATCCGATGCCACTGCGACCAGACTGACCATGCAGCTTTCCAAAAAGTTTTTCCGGGATAATCTGGAAAACAAAGCAACAATTATTTGGGACATCGAAAATTCCGATTGTTATATTATTCCCGCTCTTGTCTACACCATGGGAAACATGAGTACCGAACTCTCCGCAGGCATTTTCGCCGGCAAAGAAAGCGGCGAACTGGGCCAATACTGGGAAAACAGTTTTGTAAGACTACGGATCAAGTTTTTGTTTTAGTTGATTTTTTGTTGTCATTTCTCCCTTTATATGTTATATTATGTATATGGCAAGCACGATGGGCGCTTTAGCCCTTAATAAACATTATACTTACGCTGATTACAAAGACTGGGATTTGGCGGAAGGCGAACGCTATGAACTCATGTATGGCGAGGCGTACGCTATGTCTGCGCCGAACACGTATCATCAATTAATCCTCATGGAATTGGCAAAGCAAATAGCTAATTACCTTACCGGAAAAACCTGTAAGGTGTTTCCCGCTCCCTTTGACGTGCGGCTTTTTTACGCAGAAGACGAAAGCGATGATACGGTTGTCCAGCCCGATATTACCATCATCTGCGATTCAAAAAAACGCGGGCCTGAAGGCGGCAGGGGTGCGCCGGATTTTGTCGCGGAAATTCTGTCCCCTTCCAATACTGCCAGCGAAATGGAACGAAAATTCCAGCTTTACCGCGAGGCAGGAGTCCGCGAATATTGGGTGCTAAACCCGGAATATAAAACCCTCAGTGTGTATAATTTTAAGGATAATGTAATATTCCCCAAGACCTACCGCTCAACAGACGTCGCCAAAGTCAGCATTTTCCCAGACCTGGAAATAGCCCTGGAACCAGTGTTTGCGGAATAAGGTAATTCACTTAAAATACAAATAGGAAACATAATGAGTAATACATTTTCAAACAAGTTTGTAGCTGACGAACAGAGTTTTGCGCTATTGCAAGAAACAATGTGGGGGCCGAACGGAATACGGCAATCGGAGGAATTGACTTCGCACTTTACAATCACAAAGGATATGAAAATCCTTGATTTGGGTTGCGGAATGGGCTTGTCATCGTTGTTCTTGGCAAAAGCATTTGGTGTTACCGTTTTTGCCACCGACTTATTCGCTGACCCAACCGAAAACGATGAGAGATTTCAATCCCTTGGCATTGCTGATAAAATCGTTCCGATGCTGATAGATGCGCTACAGCCCTTGCCGTTTGCAAAACGTTATTTCGATGTGATTTTTTCGGTAGGCGCATACAATATGTTTGGCGATAACGAGGAAATGCTGCCAAAGCTTATTTCTTATGTGAAAAAAGGCGGCTACATCGCAGTTGCCTTTCCCGGGTTGAAGTATGAGTTTGGTGACAATGTTCCGCCGGAAATGCAGCCGTTCTGGAAATATCCTGATGTGGCAAGATGCGTCCGAGGCATTGAATGGTGGAAGGAATTGTTCGGCAAGGCAAAGGGTATGGAAATTGTAAACGTCAGCGAAATGGCTTGCCACGATATAGCTTGGGATGAATACTTAACAAGCCTTGACCCAAGCGGTGGGGACGAATTTGGAGAGGACAAATGGACTTTGGATATGAAGGCGGCAGAAAATGGGAAGTATTTTAATACAATCCAGTTGATTGCCAAAGTCATTTGAATATAAGTAAACTTTGGAGGATAAATGACAGAAGCTCTCAAAGATATGTTTAATAAGCAATTTTTCGACAGGTTTACAAAAGATCTAAAACTGGTCATTAACGATTTTAATACTCGTAAATTCGTGTCCCAAATAATGGATGATGAATGGGAAAACAGAGAATTTAAACAACGATGTTGGCATATCACGACAGTTCTTAAAGATTTTTTGCCGGCAGATTATAAAGCCGCAATCGCTAAAATACTTGAATTGTTAGACCACATAAAAGATAGACATGATTATTCAGAAGTAAATGATGAAGCTTTTACTTTGGCATTGGAATATGGGTGGATTTTAGACAATTTTGTTGAACAATATGGTATAGATGATTATGAAACATCGATTAAAGCAATAGAAAAAATTACGCAATTTACAAGCTGCGAATTTTCTGTCCGCCCTTTTATAATCAAGTATCCAAAAAAAATGATGAAACAAATGTTGGTTTGGTCAAAATATAAACATTGGGGGGTAAGACGGCTTTCATCAGAAGGTTGCCGTCCGCGTCTTCCCTGGTCAATGGCTTTGCCGAACTTAAAAGAAGACCCAACCCCAATCATTCCTATTTTGGAAAATCTAAAAGATGATATATCAAGGTTTGTAAGATTGAGTGTTGCAAATAATTTGAATGATATAGCGAAAGATAATCCCGAAACAGTGATTAATTTGGTGAAAAAATGGCAGGGCAAGTCGGAAAATATTGATTGGATTATAAAACATGGCTGCAGAACGCTTCTCAAACAGGGTAATGCAGAAGCCATGGAACTATTTGGTTTTGATGGCGCAAAGAATATTACTATCAAGGATTTTAAAATTGTAACACCAAAAGTTAAAATAGGCGAAGCACTGGAATTTGGGTTTAAACTAATGAACAACAGCGCAAAGGCAGTTAAAATAAGGCTTGAGTACGGGCTTTATTACCAAAAAGCCAATAAAACGTTGTCGAAGAAAGTCTGCAGGATCAGCGAAAAGGAATATGCGAAAAATTCAACAACACACATTACCCGAAAACATTCATTTAAAGTGGTGACAACAAGAGTACTGCATACCGGGCTTCACCAGGTTTCTGTCATCATTAATGGAAAAGAATTTGAAAAATATGATTTTGAACTAATTTGAAAAAACTAATATGGAATAGTCTCCTTGCACCTTTATGGTTTGAGGAGACTATTCACATTTTAACGTCTGTCAGCTGCAGTAAATGTCAAGGTCATATTATTGCCAATACTCTCGCCATGAAAAACTTGGTTTTCCTCATACTATCTACCCCCAAATATTTTTCCGCCTTAAATGGCTGATTTCGGAGTATTAACATACCCCTCATGTAAATAATGTACCATTATTTTTAATACGTGTCAAGAAACCAAAACCAATTATACCGTTAATTAAAGTTAGTTATTGATAGTTATGGAAAACAAAGGACTGAATTTACGGCACATTTTGTCGGCAAATGTCAAGGAACAACGCCAAATTCTCGGCATTTCTCAGGAAAAATTGGCGGAAATGGCTGGTCTTTCGTGGCAGACGGTAAACAGCATTGAATGTCAACGAACGTGGGTCAGTGATAAAACGCTTGAAGCGCTTGCCGGTGTATTCAAAATAGAGACTTTTCAACTGCTTATGCCAACAGAAACCAGAATTGCCCTATCCCATAATGCAACTGATACTTTACGGAAATTAGCAGATGCCAAAAAAGGCTATGATGTTACTTTTGCCGAAATATACGGTAAAATGCCTTAATTCCAGCAAATTCCCCCTCATTTCTCATTCCTAATTCCTCATTTCCCTCTCCCAAAATGCCGATAATCAACTATATGATTAGAGGATGGTTTACCGGGGCCAGCGGAATGCAGGCACAGCAGTGGCGGCTTGATGCGGTGGCGAACAATTTGGCAAATGTGGCTACTGACGGCTATAAACGGGATGTGGTGGCCTTAAAGGCTTTTCCCGAAATGCTTATCAGGCGGCAGGATGATGACGGGGTCTATTTGCACCCCTTTGGCTCGGCGGATGCGGCCCCCATCGTGGGGAAAATGGGCACCGGAGTTGAACTAAATGAGCTTTTTACCTGCTTTGAGCAGGGTTCACCCAAGGAAACGTCCAGCGATTTTGATATTTGTCTGGATGGCAATGGTTTTTTTGCCGTTGCTACCCCCTGGGGCGAACGCTATACCCGTAACGGATCGTTCCATCTTGGTAAAGAAGGATTCCTTGAAACCAAAGAAGGCTATCCGGTGCTGGGCGAAAATGGCCCCATCAGGGTAAAAGAAAATAATTTTCAGATTGACAAGGACGGCAGGGTGTGGGTGAACGCCGCCATCCCCGATGATCCCGATGTGATGGTCAGCCGCCTCAACAATGATTGGGAAGATACGCAGCTGCTCGATACAATCAAACTGGTTGAGTTCCATCTTGATCGCTATCTGGAAAAACAAGGTTCCAGCCTGTACCGGGAAAGCGATACCTCCGGTCCTGCAATGATCATGGTCGAAGGCAACCGGCCCAGAGTGTTACAGGGTTTTATCGAGGCGTCAAATGTGAATCCCATAACGGAGATGGTGCAGATGATCGAAGTGAACCGATCCTACGAGGCAAATCAAAAGATAATTCAGGTACAAGAGGCGGCCCTGGGCACGCTGATAAATCAGGTAGCAAAAGTTAACTAAAAGGATACAATATGGTCAGGAGTTTATGGACCGGCGCTTCCGGTATGATAGGCCAGCAGGCTAATATCGACACTATTGCCAATAATCTTTCCAACGTGAATACCCACGGCTATAAAAAACAGCGGGCCGATTTTGAGGATCTGCTGTACCAAACCGTCAAGGTTGCCGGGACTCCCGCCACTGAAGAAACGGTGGTTCCGGTGGGCATCCAGATGGGCCATGGCGTCAAGCTGGCCGGCACTCAACGGGTTTTTTCGCAGGGTAATCTGCAGCAAACCGAAATCCCCACCGACATGGCAATTGCCGGTGACGGTTTTTTCAGGGTGCAAATGTACGATGGCTCGTGGGCGTATACCCGCAACGGCAGCTTCAAAGTTGACTCTGACGGCCGTATGGTAACCAGCAGCGGTTACTGGCTGTTACCCGACATCATCCTGCCCGAAGGCTTCCTTCCCGAAACGCTTACCGTTTCTCAGGATGGCAGAGTCACCGTAAAGGTTCCCCAGATCGATGAAAATGATCCGATTGAAGTTGGCCGCATTGAATTATATCGCTTTGCCAATCCCGTAGGCCTTACCGCGGTGGGAGAAAATTTATTCAAAACAACACAGGCATCCGGCAGCGCCATTGCCGGCAGACCCGGTTTTGACGGCATGGGCATGATTGCGCACAAATATCTTGAAATGTCCAACGTAGCAGTCGTACAGGAAATGGTTAATTTGATCGTTGCTCAGCGCGCGTATGAATTTAATTCCAAAACCATCCAAACCAGTGACAGTATGCTGGGTACAGCGACCACGTTAAAGAGATAATGAGGAATTAGGAATTAGGAATGAGGAATGAGGTAGGTCATGGATATTAGTGGTTTGGGGGCGGCGTATATTGATGATTTTCGCTTGAATGGTGGGCTTATTAATCAGCGTAATCCGTTTAGCGGAGCGACAAATTTTGAAGACGCGCTGAAGAGAACTGCTGCCGAAAAGGTCGCAGACCAGGCTGCTGATGAGACCACCGACAAGGTCGCTGGACCTAATACATCCCGGACTGTTACTATCGACAAAACTGATAAACTGTACGAGCAATGCCTGGAGCTGGAAATTTTTATGGTGAAAACGCTTCTCAGCAGCATGAGAAGCACCATTCAAAAATCTGGTTTAATTGACGAAGGCTTTGCCGGTAAAATGTATGAAGATATGCTCTACGATGAATATGCCAGAGATCTCGCCAAAAACGCCAACTTTGGCATGGCGGAACTTGCCTACCTTGAACTAACTGGCCAACGGGGCAAACAGGTTATTAGAAGCCATTAAACTCGCAATACCCCCGGCGGGGGTGGGCAGCGGGGTGCCAAAAACAGATGGGAGAGGCCAACTGCGTAGCCGCAGCACGGCATTCTGTCTTGCAATTAATCATACGGTAACTTCATATTGCAGATTGTTCTCATGCTTAGTGTGCCGTGCCGCATTTTCTGTACCCTAAGTTTATAATTTTACTCGCTCGTCTACTTCGTTGGGGACACCCATAATGTTTTTGGCACCCCGCTGCCCACCCCCGCCGGGGCCATTAGTGGTAAAGTTGGAATCTATTGTGTAATTTATATGTTTATGATATTGTTATAAAATAGAGAGGCTATTTCGGAGGTTGCATTATGAAAAAGGTTTTATTCTGTTTAATTACAGTATTTGTTTGTGTTGGACTTTTTGCCCAACCACAGTCAGTAATTGAAGTGTCAACTGATGTTAGTGGCACACTTTATTTACAGGATAATGAAATTGCTGTTCTTTGGGCCAATGGCGCTTATACGATTCCTATAGAAAGGCCTGGTACTTATTTGCTAAGATTACAATTATTCAGCGGTATGGCAAAAGTAACTTCGGTTTCAATAAACACACAAAGTGTAACAAAAGTAGATTTTTCTACTATTGCAGAAAGTTACTTGATTGGAAGCATAGGCCCAGCAGGCGGCATTATATTTTATGATAAAGGTGTTTTTTCTGATGGTTGGCGTTATTTAGAAGCTGCGCCTATTGAAACTGAATTTCGTCGTATCGAATGGGGGCGTGGAATTAATGTGCCTGGTACTGGTATAATAATAGGCAGCGGCAGACAGAACACAGAACTTATTGTAGCGCGTCTGACACAGGCTAAGAAAACAGGACGTGCAGCGCAATTATGCGCTGCCCTGAATTTCGGCGAGTTCGCTGATTGGTTTCTTCCGAGTAGAGATGAGTTGGATTTAATGTATAAAAACTTGAGCTTGAAAGGTTTAGGTGGGTTTCGCGATACATACTGGTCCTCTTCGCAGAACCGTAGGAAAGACGCACATGTTCAGGATTTCGGCAACAAGAGCGGCAGGCAATTTACAAATAACAAGTTCGATGCGCGCTCTGTTCGTGCCATTCGCTCATTCTGAGTGTGCTGTAAGGTTTTTAATCGACAAAACTGATAAACTGTACGAGCAATGCTTGGAGCTGGAACTAACCGGCCAACGGGGCAAACAGATTATTTGAAGTCATTAGTAAATGCGCAATACTCCCGGCGGGAGTGGGTAGCGGGGTAGGTTAGGGCTCTTTCCGGCGTCCGGTGTGACAAATTTCCTCAAAAATGGTAATATTCTCCTTGATGAGCGGAAAAAATGAACAATACTTTGTAATCTCCCTCGTCATTTGTCTTTAAAACGGCATTGTCGATTTGGTTTTTCTTTAACTTGCTGCTTTTTGAGGTCTGCCAGGTTTTTTGTTATATAGCTTGATAGATTTTGTCCAATATTTTGCCAAATTTCCGTTTCCAATTCCTTTTTTTTTATGAAATACTGAACGTTTTTCATGGCAAATAGCTCAGGCGCGTCAATTTCTAACGCCGATGCAATTTTTTCTAGTATTTCCACAGAAGGAAAACGCCGTCCAGCCTCAATTGCTGCAATATAGTTGGTTGCTGTATTGACCCGTTCCGCCAATTTTGACTGTGATATACCACAAGTGTTTCTGTATATTTTTATATTAGAGCCCAGTAATTGCCTAAGATCTGTCATTTCTAATCCTAATAGTCATATATAAAATATCATATTTACATATTTGGTGTTGACAATGAACGGATAGTCATACTATCATTATTATTATATGCCTATATGTCATATAGTCATATTGAGAAGGCGATTTTTCGTTTTCAAGGAGTTTTTTATAGTATTAAGAGGAGATCAGAAAGATGAGGTTTAGAATGTTATTTGGATTCTGTGTTTTTACAATTGGGATTCTGTTTGGGTCATGTATTTCCATGCATGACAGAGTAATGACCGGGCAGGAGTTAAACGAATTTGAAATATTGGGTAAAGTGAATACTGAGTTTTCATCATTTCAGCCTTTGCACATCCATATATCTTCATCAATAAAAGATACTGCGCATAAAAAACTTCTCGTAGAAGCAAAAAGACAATTTGCAGGTAAAGTTGATATTAATTTGATAGATATAAAAAATATCAAAATGCAGGGCATCGACGACTCTCCTTTAAATACAGTTTGGAAAGTATTTTTTCCACTTATCATTGTATCTAATTGGCAAAAGGTAACTGCAACCGGAGATGTGGTTATAAAAAGCGCTGACCGGTTAAAGCGTGATGTTAACGCCACAACAAGAGGACTTGACGGCGCCGTTTTCAGGATTGCCGAAAGACTAAAAAATGGATTACCTGCCGATGCGACTATTTCAATCCTGAGTATTAATTCAAAACAGGAAGACCCTGATTACATAATCGAAGAATTAGAAATTTTTCTGGAAGAAATGGGGGCGCCGTTTACCATTGTTGACAGACGTATGCTGGATCAAATCCGTAAAGAACAAAATCTTCAATTATCGGGAGATGTCAACGACGAATCTGCTGTAGAAATAGGTAAGATGTTGGGAGCATCAATTGTAATTGTTGGAACAGCAGGAACGACCAGTAATCAGGAAAAGAGATTAACAATTCGTGCTCTGGATGTAAAAACAGCAAGAGTTATACTAACTGCCAGAGAAAATTATTAGCAGGATACACCCAATACTCGTCACCAAAATTGTCTGGCACCTGAATGTTCACGCTCAGTGCCAGACACTTGTTGCTCATGACTGGCACCTAATGAGAGGGAACAGCGTTATTACAGAATACGCCGTTCCCATTTCCTCATTCCTCATTTTCTTTCAAATGAAACATTTGCAATAAACATTAAAATGTGTTGTGTCTTTTATATGTAAAAACATCGCGACATACAATTTGACGGCGTTCTACATAAGTAATACAATATAAATATGGCAAACCAATTAACGCACATCAAAAAAATGATTTACGAAATCCGTGGGTATAAAGTGATGCTGGACAGCGACCTTGCAGCTTTGTATGGGGTCGAATTAAAAGCTATGAATCAGGCGGTAAAACGTAATGGTAAACGTTTCCCGTCCGATTTTATGTTCCAATTAACCAATGAAGAATGGAAAAACCAAAGGTCACAATTTGTGACCTTTAACCAAAACACCAGAAAATACAAACCGTATGCTTTTACTGAACACGGCATACTAATGTTGTCAAGCATATTACATTCCGACAAAGCAGTCGAAATAAACATTCAAATAATGCGGGTTTTTGTAAAGATGCGTCACTATGTCGTTTCGCAAAGCAACACCAATAATCAAATTGCCGAACTCCGCAAGCTGCTTATGCTACATATCGAAAATAATGATAACAAATTTTTAGAATATGACGAAACAATAGAACAAATCATATATGCGCTTAACAATCTCATCGAACAACCGCCCAAAACCAAAAAGATCGGTTTTAACGCAGACTGATTGATTGGCCATGCTCAGTGCCAGTCACCAAAATTTTGTGGTGTACCTGTTAACCGGTCTGCGCTCTATGTAGCGTACTGGACATCATGTGCGTTAACTTAATTGGATTTTTTTACCACGAACAAACACAAACCTCACGAACACACAATATTTTTCTGAATTCGTATTAAAAGTTCGTGTTGGTTCGTGGTAAAATTTCTTATTTACTAATTTCCCGCACAAAAATCTCCCCGAATTTTTCCAGTTTAACCGCACCAACGCCGTTTATCGCGGAAAATTGTATAAGTGTAAGCGGTTTTTTTCGGCACATGTCCCGCAGACTGGCGTCGGTAAAGATGATGTAGGCGGGGACGCCTTCCTGTGCGGCAAGTTTTTTTCGCAGCTCTTTGAGTTTTTCAAAAAGGACCGTATCAAAATCTTCTGATGGTTCATCGCTGGAACGTATGGGCAAGGTTGGCGCTTTTTTGACCAGCTCTCGTTCCTTGGGCAGTTTCATGTACAGCCGCCGTTCCTCCTGCAGCACTTCCTCAATACCGCTGCCAAGCATTATGACCGGGTATTCATCGCCTTCCATTACCAGACAGCCATCATCAATCAAAAAATCAAGAATGGCGCGAATGCGCGGGGCCTTTGTTTCGGCCATAATGCCCCAGACACTCAGTTCATCAAAACCAAAGCGTTTGATTTTTTCATTATTACTGCCCCGTAAAATATCAATGATCATGGTTTTGCCAAAACTGCGGTTTCGCTGTTTGAGCCGGTACACGCAGGATATGATTTTTCGCGCTTCCAGACTTACATCGATCTCATCGTACTCGGTGCGGCAGTTGGAGCAATTGCCGCAATAGCCCTGCGATTCTTCGCCAAAATATGCAAGCAGACGGCGGCGCAGACAGCGGGAGCCATCGTTGCCGACATTGCCGGTGGCATAAAAAGTCATTTGTTTCAACAGTTCGCGGTTATGCTCCTGCAGCGCCATATTTTGTTCATAATCGTTTTCATTGTTCGTGATAAGGAATTGATTTATTCGAACATCCTGGCCGCTGTACAGGAGTATGCAATCAGCCGGAGCGCCATCCCTGCCGGCGCGGCCCGCTTCCTGATAATAACTTTCAATATTTTTGGGCATATTATAGTGAATAACAAAATTGACATTTGATTTATCAATGCCCATGCCAAAGGCGTTTGTTGCAACCATTATCGTTTTGCGGTCATAAATAAAATCATCCTGATTATTCCGGCGTTCATCGTCTGTAAGGCCGGCATGGTAACGGGTAACGGAAAACCGGTGATGCCGCAGCAGATCGTGTATTTCGTCAACGGCCTTGCGGGTGGCGCAATACACAATACCGCCGGTAGTACCATTTGATTTTTTCTGTGTAAGACATTCAAGCAGAGCGGTTTTTTTATTGGTTGGTTTTTGTACTTCAAAGTACAGATTTGGCCGGTCAAATCCGGTATTTATGACAAGCGGTTTCCGCAATTTGAGAAGCCGCTCAATGTCTTCCCGCACCTTGGGTGTGGCGGTAGCGGTAAAAGCTGCGGTAATCGGACGCGGTTCCATGTGTTTGATAAAACGGGCTATTTCCAGATAACTTGTTCTGAAATCATGCCCCCACTGCGATACGCAGTGGGCTTCATCAATGACGATCAGCGGCGGCGTTGCTGGCGGGTCTGCCGGCATTCCGTTTTGCAATCGTTCCGGAGCGATGTAGAGCAATTTAATAGTGCCGTCTCGAATTGCATTAATGGTGCGGGCATATTCCGCACTGCTCAGCGAACTGTTCAAATATGCCGCGGCACAGCCGGCCTCGCGCAAGGCATTCACCTGATCTTTCATCAGTGATATTAACGGAGAAATAACAATGGTCATTCCCGGCAGAAGCAGCGCAGGAATTTGGTAACACAGCGATTTCCCCGCACCGGTAGGCATGACGGCCAGCAGGTCCCTCCCCGAAAGAATCGCATCAATAGCCGCTTCCTGTCCCGGCCGAAACGAGTCATACCCAAACTGTGTTTTCAGTACTTTATATTTATCCATAATAAAATTGTCTCCACACTCGCACAAAACCGGCAGAGGGAGGGCAGCCGGGGTGCCAAAACAGATGGGGGAGGCCGACTACGCAGCCATGGCACGGCATATTGTCCTGCAACTATTATTAAGTAATTTCATAATTGCAGATTATTCTCATGTTTGTGGCGCCGTGCCACCTTTTCTGTACCCTAAGTTTTTAATTTTACTCGCTCGTCTGCTCCGTCGGGGACACCCATAATGTTTTGGCACCCCGGCTGCCCTCCCTCTGCCGGCCTTATCCGGCATACAGCTAAACGTGCCCCACCTTTGCCAGTAATGGCCCCGGCGAGGCGGGCAGCGGGGGCGGCAAAAATTTCTGGGCGTCCCCGCTCAGACTGCGCAAAAAACCGAAAAAGCCCAACAGGTAAGTAGCCTGATTTTTGAATATCTTCAAAAATGTGCTCATCTGAACCATCAAAACGGCAAACACGCCC